>Ga0308393_1000142_pt1 | contig 39017 bp, 33 predicted proteins | sample Hotspr2Sampleee2_FD_202364 | JGI IMG/M metagenome (GOLD analysis project Ga0308393, IMG submission 202364) | Hot spring phototrophic mat microbial communities from Mushroom Spring, Yellowstone National Park, Wyoming, United States - 20050630_ee2 ... | reverse complement strand
ATAATTTTATGAACGTGCTGGTTGTGGGGGCGACGGGAACGCTGGGCCGTCAAGTGGTACGCCGAGCCATCGAAGAGGGACACCAAGTTACCTGTCTGGTGCGAAATCCGGCAAAGGCTGCTTTCTTAAGTGAATGGGGCGCTCAACTGAAGGTGGGAAATCTGCTTCAGCCCAGCACCCTCAACTCCGCCATGGAAGGCATCGAGGCGGTGATCGACTGTGCCACGGTGCGGGTGACCGACACCCTCAGCGCCCGCCAGGTGGATTGGGATGGCAAAGTTGCTCTGATCAATGCGGCACGGGCTGCCCAAGTGGGGCATTTTATCTTTTTCTCCATCATGGGTGCTCAGCACGAGTACCCTAATGTGCCCCTGATGAATTTCAAGCACCACATCGAGAAATACTTGATCGGATCCCAGATGCCCTACACCATCTTTCGTCCGGCGGGCTTTATGCAGGGATTGATCGGCCAGTACGCCATCCCGATTTTGGAAGAGCAAATTGTTTGGGTAGCCAGCGAGAGCATCCCCACGGCCTACCTCGACACCCTAGATGCAGCTCGATTTGCCGTGCGAGCCCTCAGCGTCGAAGCCGCCAAGCAGCAGGTCTTTCCCTTGGTGGGACCCAAGGCCTGGACTTCCCAAGAGGTCATCGCTCTCTGTGAGCAGCTTTCCGGCAAAAAGGCCAAGGTTCGAACCATACCACTGGGGGTCTTGCGGGGAGCGCGCAGGGTGGCCCAGTTTTTTCAGTGGAGCTGGAACATTGCCGACCGGCTGGCGTTTGTGGAGGTAATTGCCGCCAAAGAGCCGATGTATGCCGACATGACGCCTGTGTGCGAAGCCTTGGGCATTGAACTGGCTTCCCTGACCTCCCTTGAAGACTACCTGGCTGAGTATTTCCAAAAGATGTTGAAACGGATTCGCGAGCTGAAGGTTAAACAACCCAAGGTCAAGAGGCCCTTCTAGGAAACTGCAACCAAACCAGTAGCTGGGACAGGGTAAACTGGATAGCGGCCCAGCATCCCCCAGGGTTCGCCCTGGTTCTTTTCTCAGCCCCGGCTTTCTCTCTATGAGCGAGACGGTTGCCCCCTCCCCTGAAGCGACTGACCTCCATCCCGAACCGGCCATTGCCATCTCCGGCCTGACCAAAACCTATCGCACCGGCTTTTGGCTAAACAAGGTGGTCAGCCCCCTGAAGGATTTTTCTCTAACGGTAGCCCGCGGCGAAACTTTTGGGCTGTTGGGGCCGAATGGGGCCGGCAAAACCACCACGATCAAATGCCTGCTAGGGATTGTGGAGCCCACCAGCGGCAGGGGCACGCTCCTGGGCAAGCCTCTGGGGGATCGCTCCATTAAGCAGCGGGTGGGATATCTGCCGGAGAACCCCTATTTTTACGATTACCTGACGGCATGGGAGTTTCTCTATTTTGCCGGCAAGGTCTTTCGCCTGTCCGATAGCCTCCTCAAGGAGCGGATCCCGCAACTGCTGGAGCTGGTGGGGCTTTCTATCGATACGGCCCGCAAAAAGCAACTGCGCACCTACTCCAAGGGCATGCTGCAGCGCACCGGCATGGCCCAAGCCCTGATCAACGACCCGGAGCTGGTGTTCCTAGACGAGCCGATGTCGGGGCTGGATCCCATGGGCCGCTACCAGATGCGCGAGATCATCTTGTCCCTCAAGCAACAGGGCAAAACGGTGTTCTTCAACAGCCACATCTTGGGAGATGTGGAGGTGATCTGCAACCGCGTCGGCCTCATGGTCGGCGGCAAATTGGTGCAGCAGGGGACGTTGGACGAGCTGCTGGGCCAAAGCAAAAGCTACCACGTGCAAGGGCACGGCGGCGCCATCGACCAGTTCCGCGACCGCCTCGAGCACTTCTCCATCCAGGGATCCCACTGGTCGGGGGAATGGGGCGGATCCCTGCCGGAGCTGCTAACGCTTCTAAGCCAGGCGGGGGCGGTGGTGACCGATTTGCATCTGCAGCGGCAATCTTTGGAAGAATTCTTCGTCGACCAGGTGCGGGCTATTGAAGGGGATCGGCCCGTCTCTGCCTAAGTGGACTCCACCCTAGGTGTCCTGGAACGTCATTTCCGCAGCCTGGATCCCGACTCGGCGATGACGGCGCGGTAGTACTCCTCCAACTGCTGCGTGGCTGCCGACCAACTCCAGCGCTCAGCCTCTTGGCGGGCCTGCTGCCGGAAGAGCTGCCGCTGCCCGGCGCTGTCCAACAGCTGCCGCGTGGCCCGAACAAAGTCGCTGTCGGAGTCCGGCTCGAAGAGAAAGCCGTTGCGGCCGCTGTCCACCACATCGGTAATGCCGCCGCAGCGGGGGGCGATCACCGGACAGCCGGCAGCCATGGCCTCCAACAAGACCAGCCCCAGCGTCTCGGTACGGGAGGGGAACACGAACAGATCCGCGGAAGCAAAGGCCGCTGCCAGGTCTTGCCCCTGCAAGTAGCCCGTAAACACCACATCGTAGCCGGCAAAATGTTGCTCCAGGGATCCCCGCTCCGGCCCGTCGCCCACAATGGCCAGCCGCGCTTGCGGGATCTGCTCCAGCAACACCCGGATCCGCCCCACCTCTTTTTCTGCTGAGAGCCGCCCCACGTAGAGCAACAGGGGTCGCTCCGGCTGCCCTGCCGTGAGGCGGGCCCGCATCTCTGGGCTAGCAGCCTGCGGGTGAAACAGCTCCGTATCCACCCCCCGCTGCCACAGGTGTACCCGCTCGATGCCGTGGGCGCTCAACTCCTGCATCATGGCCGTCGAGGTGCAGAGGTTGAGCCGCGCCAAATTGTGTCCCAGCTTGAGGAGGCTCCACAACACCCCCTCTAGGAAACCCAGCCCGTAGTGCTTGAGGTACTTTGGCAAATGGGTGTGGTAGGAGGCCACCAGCGGGATCCCCATCGTCTGGCTGTAGTAGAGGCCCCCCAACCCCAAAACTGCCGGGTTGACCACGTGGATCACATCCGGTCGAAAACGGTTGAGCAGCTTGCCGATGGCCGGGCCAGGGGCAGCCAGCTTCAACTCCGGGTACAAAGGCAAGGGGAAGCCCGGGATCCCGTAGACCCGTGCCCGCGCAAACCGCCTGGGGGCTCCCTGAGGCGCGACGATAAGCACCGAGTTGCCGCGAGCCGTTAGATGGCGCACTGTGTGGCAAAGCCGCGTGACGATGCCATCCACCTTGGGCAGAAACGTCTCCGTAAACAGGGCTATGCGCATTGGGATCCCAAGCCTAATGAAAAGACTCTAAAGATTCTCTGAGGATGAGTGTTGCACAAAACGGCAACGAGATAACGGCTTGGGACAGCAGCGGCACAACTTTATTCCAGCAGCTTGTCTTGCAGCGGAACAGAATGAGTTGGCTCTTGGTTCTGGCCGAGGGTATCAGCCGCCGTTTTGCTAATCAACAACAGCGTGGCCGCCAGGGCCAGTCCGATAACATCTCGCCACATAATCCGCTCCCACACTCCTCACTCCTCATGCCCCCTACTGTAGCGGCGGTTTTTGCGGCTGGGCAGTGATGGGCGACGGATTTTTAGGTGACAGGAATCACTTCCAAAATTGCGGTTTTGCCCCCTAGTCGCGAAAGGCCAGTTGCAAGCTGGTGATCAGCAAGACCAAAGAGAACACCGCCATCACCCCTCCCCAAAACCAGTAGGGCAAAAACAGGTTTTGGGCAATCTGGCTGGAATCCGAGAGGACCAGCCGCCCGTTAATCACCGCAGACTCCACAAACAGGTAGTCGAGTTGGTGGTAGGTGCTCACACAGGCTTGCACCCCCAAAAACTGCAAGGCAAAGCCCCGCAGCCAAGGAGAAGCCCAGCGAGCTACTGCCAGGATGCCCAAACCCATGGCCGGGAGGAACAACAGGCCAAAGGGAGAGCGCACCCAGAGCAGCGTCGAGAGCAACAACAGGGATCCCAAAAACACCAGCCCCAGCCGAGCTGTGCCGCGGCGGCGGGAGGTGAGGATGAACAGGGCCCCGGCTAGCGGCGGCCCCATCGGCCCGGCAGCGGCTACCAAGGCCCGCCCCACCCGCCCCAAAAATAGCTGGCCACTGTGGATGGCCAGCCCCGAGCCGTCGGGATAGATCTCGAGACGATGAAACTCTCCCCCCAACAGCAGCGCCATCAGGCCATGGCCCATCTCGTGAAACCAGGTGGCTAACAGGGTAAAGGGGTAGAGGAGGTAATTGCCCCAGGGAAACTGCCAGAGCAAGACCGTCAGCCCGGCAGCAGCCACCAGCCAAACCACGCTGTGCCGGCCAGGCCTTGCGGAAGGGGAAGGAGGCAGCTCAAACTGAGTCATACCAGCAGGTGGGTGGGGAAAAGGCCCAAGATGACCTGCTGGTCTAGACGATTGCCAGCAGAAGAAAGTTCCACCTCAGGCAAAAATAGCCAGGCCAACTCCCCTCTCCCTCCGAGAGAGAGGTTGGGGTGAGGGGCAGCAAGGAGACAGGGGAGCCGTCTCACAGGTAGGTTGAAGAAGCCCCCCAGGGATCCCTGCTTATGGCCACCTTCCTGCGCGACTGGAGCTACCGCTTTCCCTGGCTTTACCGCAGCATCAGCCGCGCGGCGGCCCTGGCGGTGGGGGGCCGCGAGCGATTGCGGCGATTGCCCCTACAAGGGATCCAGATTCATCCCCAGGAGCGGGTGTTGGATCTCTGCTGTGGCCCCGCTGAGGTAACCCCGATCTTGGCCGAGCTGAGCCAAAACGTCGTTGGGCTGGATGCTTCCCCCAAGGCCCTGGCGGCAGCCCGCCAGCGCCTCCCCCACGTCGAATTTGTGGAAGCCTTTGCCCAGGATCTGCCCTTCCCCACCGACAGCTTTGATTGGGTACACACCAGCCTGGCCCTGCACGAGCTGCCCCTCCCCGATCTGGAACAGGTGCTGCGCGAAGGGTGGCGGGTGCTCAAACCGGGGGGAGGGCTTTTAATTCTCGATTTGCACGCGCCCCGGCAGCCCCTACTTTGGCCTGGACTGGTTTTGTTTCTAGCCCTGTTTGAGACCGAGACTGCTTGGCACTTCCTCAAGCTGGACTTGCCCCAGTACCTGCAGCAGCAGGGCTGGCAAGCCGTCCGGCAGACCCTGCACGCTGGAGGAGCCCTGCAGGTCGTCCAGGCGCAAAAGCCTGTTGCTTGAGTTATAGGGCAGTTAACCCTGGTGCCAGAAGGGGGTGCCGAGAACTGGCGTGCTGGGCTGAGCTGCTTCTTGAGGCGTCATCGCGCCGGCCAAGTAGGCCCGGCGGCCTGAGCGCACCGCTTCCGCAAAGGCCTCGGCCATCGCCACCGGATCCCGGGCCAGGGCCACCGCTGTATTCAACAGCACCCCATCGAAGCCCCACTCCATCACCTGGCAGGCGTGGGAGGGCAGGCCCAGTCCAGCATCCACAATTAGCGGCGCCTCGATCCGCTCCCGCAGCAGGCGCAAGTTGTAGGGGTTGAGGGGGCCTTTGCCAGTGCCGATGGGGGCGGCCCAGGGCATGACCACCTCACAGCCGGCATCCAAGAGCCGCTGGCACAGCACCAGGTCGTCGGTGCTGTAGGGCAAGACCTTAAACCCCCGCCGAACCAGCTCGGCGGCGGCAGCGGGCAGTTGCACCGGATCCGGTTGCAAGGTGTAGTCATCGCCAATCAGCTCTAGCTTGATCCAGTCGGTGCCGAACACCTCCCGCGCCATCTCCGCCGTCGTGACTACCTCCTGCACGCTGTGGCAGCCGGCGGTGTTGGGCAGAACCGGGATCCCTAGCTTCTGCAGCAAGGCCCAGAACCCCTGGGAAGCTTCCGGCCCCAGCGCCCCCTGGCGCCGCAGGGAAACGGTCAACAAACAGGGCTGGGCCCGCGCCACCGCCTGCTCCAAAATAGCCGGCGAAGGATAGCGGGCTGTCCCCAGCAGCAGGCGGCTGGGCAGCGCTTGGCCGTAGAGCACCAAGGGATCCTCATCGGCCCGAGTTGAAGGGGAGACAGGAAGAAGAGTGGACATCGCTGAGGGGCAACAATGCGGGATTTGAGGGGAGGCAATCGGGCACTAGCCGCCGGCAACCGGCACGACGATCTCCACCCGGTCGCCTTCTTGCAAACGGGTTTGCTCGTAGCGGTCGCGTGGCACAAACTCCAAGTTAACCGCCACCGCAAAAGGGCCGCTGGCCCCCACCTGGGCTATCGCCTCGGCCAACGTGGTGCCCTCCGGCAGATCGTAAGGCTTTTGGTTGATCAAGACACGCATGGCGATAGGGATTCACCGGCAAGAGGGGCAGCCTGCACCTGAAAGGGGATCCCAAGCTGCTGCGCCAAGCGGCAACTGCCGTGGTGGAGGTACTCCAAAACGGCATCGTGAATGGCGGGGGAGATGAGGAAACCATGGCGGTAGAGGCCGTTGATCTGCAACAGCCGCGGGGAGCGCTCCACCACTGCGGGGAGATGATCTGCCAAGGTGGGGCGACATTGGCTGCCTAACTCCAGGATACGCGCTTCGGCAAAGGCAGGATGCACGGCGTAGGCGGCGCTGAGCAGCTCCAGAGCCGAGCGGACACTCACCGGCGAGCGATCTTCAGATTCGATTTCGGTAGCTCCCACCACAAACAAGTGCCCCGGCTTGGGAGCGATGTAGATCGGGTAGCGGGGGTGCAACAGCCGGGTCGGGCGCCGCAAAGATACTTCCGGGGCATACAGACGTACCACTTCGCCCCTAACTCCCCGCAGCGGTGCCTGTCCGCCCCATTCTTTTCGGGATCCCAGGCCGCGGCAGTCCAAAACCCACCCGCCGGTTTGCTCCTGCCAAGCTCGCGCCTGCTCCAGATCCCAGGGGCGGCCCCACTCCACCTCCACCCCGTGCTGGCGCAATTTGGCCAGCAAAGCAGCCAGCAGTTGGCGGTTGTCCAGTTGGCCCTCCTGGGGAAGATACAGGCCCTGCCCAAATCGCCCGGCCAGCGAGGGCTCCAGCTCGGCCAGCGCCTGGGCATCTAGTTGCTGAGGCTTGGGGAGATGGGGAAGGCGTTCCCCTACAGCAGCCAGTAGGGCCGAGAAACGCTTGGCTTCCCCGGCATCTTGGCGGTGCCAAAGGATCACAGTGCCCTCCTGCTGAAAGAAAACCGGCTCTGGCAGGCTGGCCAGAAGGGCGGGCCAGCGGGAGAGGGCATAGTACCCCTGCGCTACTACGCTGGCCTCGGCGACGGCAGACTCCGCCAGAGGAGCCAGCATAGCAGCAGCCAGATGGGCCGCGCTGCTCTCAGGGGCAGTGGGAGAAGCTGCCTCCACAATGCGCACAGAATGCCCGACCTCGACCAGGGTCGCAGCCAACAGGCGCCCCATTAGACCGGCTCCAAGGATGAGGACGGGATCCGGCTGCACTCTCCAAGAAGCGAGCGGGGGGGCGGCCAGAGAAGATGGGTTTGACAGGCTCATGGGGCGTTGGCGTGTCTAGCGCTACCCGCAGCACTATGGTGGCATATTCTATTGGGTCGAGAATGCTGAATGGCTCCTCATTAAAACCATCCCCTCTCCCCAGAGAGGAGAGGGGCGGTTGGCTTCATCCACCGGTTGAGAGTAGCCCAGCCTACAAGCCCTGCAGCACCGTATCTTGGCGCACCGACAGGTTCTGGATGCGGGTATCTTGGGCAGCCGGAGTGTCGGCTTGGGTAAACACGCCGATCTGCCGCAAGTAGCGGGCCAGGGCATCCTGCTCGCTGCCGGGGGTATCGAAGCTGTTGCCGGAGCTGGGAGCCAAGTTCACCCGGTTGGGGTTAGACAGGCGCGGAAAGGGATAGTCATCCCCGCCGTCGGCCAAAAAGCCCAACGTCACCAGGCGGAAGGTACGGCGGGGATCCCCTTGCAACTGGCCGTTGCGCACCACCACATCCCGGCCGGTGGGCGTGTCCACCCGCAAGGAGACCACGCGGGATCCCGGTGGCCGCGAGGGATCAAAGCTGAAGGCAAAGCCGCCGATCTGCGGGAAACGGCCCGGCGTGGCCCCCGGCTGGCTTTGCGCCACCCCATGTTCCATCAGTTGCTTCAGCTCCTCAGCGGTAACCGTCACCAGCGACAGGCCGTTGTTAAAGGCAAGGGAAGTTTCGATATCCAGTTGCGAAACTTGGCCCGCCTGCTTGCCGGCATCGGGGTTGGCCAGCGGAGGGATCCGCCGCACCGGCTCGCCGCCGCCACCGCCGGTGGTAGCCCCAATGGGAGCGCGAATGCCGCCGCCGTTTTTGAGGGAGATGACCGTGGTGGGGTCAACCGTTCTGGCATAGGCCAAATTGGCATCCGCCGTGAGGTTGCCCAGGTTGGTTTCCTCGGTGCGCACCTCGGCCCGCAGGCCGTTGAGGAATTGGGTGGTAGAGCCAAAGGTGCGGCCATCCTTGGTGCGGATGATGTTGCCGATCTCGTTGGCGATCCGCACCACGTCGGGGTTGGGGGTGCCGCGCACGGCTGCTACCCCTTGGTCGTCGGTGGCATAGGCGCCGCTCACCGGATCGATGCGGGCAATCACCCCGTTGGCGTCGAAACCGACCACCAAGCGGCCCACGTAGCGGTAGTTGGCGCCGGTGTTCACCACTGCCACGGGTTGGCCGCTGGCCGAGGAGCGCAGGATGGGGTAGTCACCTGTGCGCACATCTTCAGGGCGCAGGCGGTCGGTGGGCTTGGCGATCACCCGGTGGGAGCCGCCGGCGATGATGATGTCCACATCCCGCAGTTGGCTGGCTAGGGTTACCTCGTTTTGGAGCTGCTGCAGGTGGGCCAGGAGGATGATCTTGTTAATGCCCTGGCCGGTGAGCTGGTTGACGAAGTTCTGGATGAGGGCGGCATTCACCTGGTCGGTGTCGTCCACTTTGCCTTCCACCCTCACCTCAGGGCCAGGGCTAGAGATGGCGGCCAGGCGCGTAGTGGTGGCACCCACCAGGCCGATCCGCTGCCCTCCCACCGTAATCACCGCCGTCTTGACGATCTTGCCGCGGATGGAGCTGGCCTCTTGGCCATCGGCAGCAAAGTCAGAGCTGGTCAATTCGCCAGTGCCGCTGAAGCTGAGGTTGGCGCTCAAGTAGGGAAAGCGGGCGCCCGCGTAGCCGCGGCTGGTGTCGGGTCGGATCAAGTCGCGAATTTGGCGTGTGCCTTGGTCAAATTCATGGTTGCCAAAGGCAGCCGCCTCGAAGCCGATGGCGTTGATGATTTCAATGTCGGCTTTGCCAGGAGTGCGGTCATACCGGCCCCGCAGCGAGGGATCCGTGCTGGCGTTGTAGAAGGGGCTGGGGATGTAGTTGTCGCCGCTGGAGAGCACCACCGTGTTGGGAAATGCGGGCCGCAGCGCGTTGACCACGGCGGAGAAGCGGGGGGCATCCTGAACGGCGGCAATGGAAGCTTCCAAGTCGCTGGCGTGCAAAATCTGCAGCGTAAAAGCGGGCGGCTGAGTGGAGAGGGTGACGTTGGGATCCGAGGCGATAAACCCTGCCCCGCCGCCGGACGGGGGAACTGAGCTGCTGCTGGTACCGCAGGCGCTGGCCAGGCTCAGCACCAGGCAGCACAGCCCAACCCACAGGGACTTGGCCAGAGGGTTCAGCCAAGCCGGAAGCCATCTCTTGGCAGGGGCAGACCCTCGAGCGCGACAAGCTGGTTTCATGACAATTCCTTCACTCCATCCACAAGACAAGACGCATCCGCGTTTACGTTACCAGGGCTGGGAGGGGGATTTCGCTATGGCCTGTTTAAGATTGGGTCAAGCCCAGGTTAAGTTTGCCGCGGATCCCAGCCAAATTGCTGCAAGTCCACCCGGCCCTCGGCGTCGAAGGGGATCCCTTCGGCTTGCAGCAGCGCTTTCTGCAGGTCGTCGTAGCCCAGGCGAAAAGGGGAGTAGGAAATGCAGCCCTGGGCGTTGATCACCCGGTGCCAAGGGATGTCGGTGTTTTGGCCTTGCAGGCGAAACAAAGCATAGCCCACCTGGCGAGCATAGCCGGGGTAACCGGCAACCCGCGCCACCTGCCCATAGGTGGCCACTCGGCCCGGCGGGATCCGCCGCACCACTTCGTAAAAGCGCTGGTAGAGGCTAGTAGATGGAGCGCTAGTGGAGCCAGACTGGGTCACAGGGATCCTCGCTCAAACTTGGCAGACAATAAGATGTGGAACGGATTGGATCCCCGGGTCCATGAGCTATTTAATCGCGGTACTGCCGGATCGCATAGCCGCTGAGGCGGCCTACAGCGCCCTGGAACAAGCCGGCTTTTCCCTGGAGCGATTGCATCTGCTGGGGCGGGGCTACAAGAGTGCCGACGAGTTTGGGCTGATTGACCCGGCCCAAGCGGCCCGCCGTCAGATGCGGCGCCTGGCCATTTGGTTGGTGCCCTTTGGCTTTTTGGCCGGGGTGGGGTTCAGCGTTTTGAGTGGTTTGGATACCTTTGCCTGGGCGGGACCTATAGGCAACCACCTGATCGGCGGCCTATTGGGCGCGATGGGCGGGGCCATGGGCAGCTTTTTCGTCGGCGGCGGAGTGGGCTTGTCTGGTGGCTCCGGCGATGCTTTGGCTTACCGCAACCGCCTCGCTGCGGGCAAGTACGTGCTCATTGTGGAAGAAGAGAACGAAACCCGCCTCCGCGAAGCCACGCGGATTTTGCGCCAGTTTGAGCCGGAAAATCTGCAAGGGTACAGAGAGCGCCCCTAGACTGGGAGATCTGGGCAGCTATTGAGAGAACTCAGGGAGGTCCAAAAGCATGTCTTGGCTGTGGCAGCAAGTCCCATCGCCGCTTGGGCGGTGGCGGAAGGAAGGGATCCCCAGCTTTGCCGCTGCTGGGGGTGCACTGGCAGTTACGGGGTTTTTTTCGCCGGCTTTTGCCCACCACGCCCTGGGAGGGAAACTGCCTGCAACGGCCTGGGAGGGATTTCTCTCCGGGCTGGCTCACCCTGTCATTGGCTTGGATCACCTGGCCTTCGTCGTGGCCATCGGTCTTGTGGCGGCGGGGCAGCCCTGGCGCTACGGGATCCCGCTGGGCTTTGTGCTAGCGGGTCTGGTGGGCACTGGGATCCACCTGGCCGGCTGGGATCCCCTGGGACTGACGGAGCTGGCCATTGCCTCTTCCGTGGTTCTCTTCGGCTTGCTGCTGGTGCAACCGCGGCAGATCCCAAGTTGGCTCTTGCTAATAGGGGGATCCCTGGCGGGGCTATTCCATGGCTATGCCTACGCCGAAACCATTATCGGCGCCCAACCCATGCCTTGGGTGGGATATCTACTGGGGTTGAGCACCGTCCAGTATGGGGTAGCTCTCCTGGCCCTTTGGGCAGCAGAACGCTGGGGGTTGCGGATCCCTGGCTTAACTCGCTGGGCCGGCTGGGCGATTACAGTGGTGGGGGCTGCCTTCCTGACCTTGGCAGTGGTGGGCGCGTAAAAAGCGCTAATTTTGCTCCCTTGCGCTCGGGATCCCCGATCCGGTACAAGGATAACGGTGAAGATCTGTAAAACGAGGGGAGATCCCATGGAGCGCACCTTTATCGCCATCAAGCCGGACGGCGTGCAGCGGGGTCTAGTGGGCACCATTATCCAGCGCCTGGAAAGCCGAGGCTACCAGTTGGTGGGCCTGAAACTGGTGCAGGTGAGCCAAGAGCTGGCGGAAGCCCACTATGCCGAGCACAGGGAGCGCCCCTTCTTCCCCGGATTGGTGAAGTTCATCACCTCGGGGCCGGTGGTGGCCATGGTCTGGCAGGGCAAAGGGGTGATTGCCGCCGCCCGCAAGCTCATCGGCAAGACCAACCCTTTGGACGCCGAGCCGGGCACCATCCGCGGCGATTTCGGCATCGACATAGGCCGCAACCTCGTCCACGGCTCCGATGGCCCTGAGACCGCCCAACGGGAGATCGCCCTTTGGTTTCAGGAATCTGAGCTGGTAAATTGGACGCCCGCCACCCAAAGCTGGATTTATGAGTAGGGCGGCAGCAAAATGGTTCGTCGCGTCGATCCCTAGCTCTCTTCTCCCTTCGAACAGAAGCTAGAGATGAAAACTGTGCAGCGCTCCGGGGCTCCCCTCTCCCACAGGGGGAGGAGCTGGGGGTGAAGGTAGCGGCGCGGGGTGCTTGGGTGGTGTCTTATGTATTTTGTTTGAAACGGCTATAAATCTTTGGGCTTTCTGAGACAGGCATCGTACCTCTGCCCTACAACACAGCTCTGGAAAAGGCAGAGCCAAGCCGGCCCTAGCCAGAACGGGAATCGAGGCCGACGGGCTCAGAAGCGGCGGAGCTTTCGCTGGGATCCGGGAGATACAGCCGCTCTTCCGAAGCATCGTACTCAAAGAGCTCCGCGTAGCGGCCCCAGTCAACGGCTGTAGCAAACTGCCGTTCAGCTTCCTCGTGGGGAAAATGTTCGTCCCAGAGATCCAAGAAGAAGTCCGCCCGCATGGAGCGGCTGTTTTTTTCTTCCAGAGTCTGCAGGATGCTCTTGAAGACCGGCACCCGTGCCAAAAGCTGCTGTCGGAAGAGATCCTTGCTGCGCAAGATGGTGGTGTTGGCAAAGTCCTGGCCGATCTCGGTCAGTTGTACCACCCTGCCGGTTACCTCGGCAAAGCCCAACAGCACCGCCGCATCCAAAATCGGCAGCAGATCGTCCACTGCCAGTTGCAGCCGCTCGGCCAGCTCGGCAATCTCCACCCGTCCCTGGGGCCATTCCACAATCAGCTCCAGCAAACCGCTGATGCCGCCCACCCGCGCATGAGGCAGGGGCAGCGCGTAGGGAGAGGGTGCCCTGCTGCCCACCCGGCTGGGGACAGCCACCTCGCCGGTGACCGGGATCTCCGGATTGGTCATGATCTCGTAGATGTAGTCCACCAAGGACTTGAAGCGGGGATCCGTACGTTCGTGGGGCCGCGGCAGGTCGATTTTCACCTCTCCCCGGATCCGCCCCGGGTTGGATCCCAGGATCACCACCCGATCCGCCAAAAACACGGCCTCTTCGATGTTGTGGGTAACGATGAGAATGCTCTGGGAAGGGAAAGCCTGGGTGTTCCACAGCTCGTCGATCTCCCCCCGCAGGTTCTCCGCCGTCAGCACGTCCAGGGCGCTGAAGGGCTCATCCATAAACAGCACCTTGGGTTCCAAGACAAAGGCGCGGGCAAAGCCCACCCGCTGCTTCATGCCCCCCGAGAGTTCCTTGGGGTAGGCGTTCTCAAACCCATCCAGGCCCACCAGGTCGATGGCCTTGAGGGCCCTTTGCCGCCGGATCTGGCGCGGGATCCCTTGAGCCTGCAGCCCCAGCTCCACATTTTCTTGCACCGTCAGCCAGGGCAAGAGAGCAAAACTCTGAAACACCATGGCCACATCCGGGTTGGGGCCCCGCAGGGGTCGGCCATTGCTCAACACCCGCCCTTCGCTAGGCGGGATCAGGCCCGCCATGATGCGCAGCAGGGTGCTTTTGCCGCTGCCGCTGCGGCCCAACAAAGCCAAAACTTCCCCCGCCCGCACTTGCAAATCGATCTGGCTTAAAACTGTAAACTCGCCCTTGCCCTCCGGCAAAGGAAAGCGCTTGTAGACCTTCTCAACCTCGATCAGAACCGGAGAAGCCGCAGAGCTCATATCAGATGGCCTCAAAGATTAAAGGTGATATTTTTCTTCCGCCAATTGATACAACCGCCGCCAGAAAAGGCGATTGATGCCCACCACAAACAAGCTCATCATGCCAATGCCCAAAGTGATGCGGGGCCAATCTCCCACCGCCGTTGCTTCCGCAATATAGGTGCCCAATCCTGTAGCCTTAAGAGTGGTGGATCCCCAGGCCACGATCTCCGAGACAATGCTAGCGTTCCAAGCCCCGCCGCTGGCCGTGATCCCCCCGGTAACCCAGGCGGAAAAGATCCCCGGAATAATCAGCTTTTGCCAGCGCTGCCATCCCCGCAAGCCCACATCCACGGCCATTTCGCGCAAATCGGTGGGGATGCTCTGGGCGCCGGCAATGGAATTGAAAAGAATGTACCACTGCGCACCGAGCGACATGAGCAAAATGCTGCCCCACTCAATGCTGATCTGGGTGCGGATAAAAAACAAGGTGGCAAACGGAAAGAGGAAATTGGCCGGAAAAGCTGCCAGAAATTGCACCACCGGCTGCAGCAGCTTCGCCAGGCCTGGATTAAAGCCGATGGCCACCCCAATCGGCGTCCAGATCACGGTGGCGAAAACCAACAGCACGCTGACCCGCAGCAGGGTGAGGATCCCCAGCCCAAAGGTCAGCAGCACCTCCCCAAAGCCCACGGTGGTGGTTACAAAATAAACAATCCAAATCCCGATCCCGGCAATGGCAGCCCAAGAGAGCTGAGTCAACAGCCGCTCGCGGCGTCGCTCCGCCTCTGGATTGGGTGGATCCCCCCAGCGCAGGCGAGTTAAATGGGACAACAGCCGATCCGCCAATTCTCTGGAGGGAGCTAGCCAATTGCCAATCAGCCGTGGGATCCGCGCCGTGGTTAGCAGATCGTACAGCCACGACTCCGGGGCAGCCGCGCCGGCGCTCTGCTCCAGGCGAAACTTATCCGACCAGGCCACCAGAGGCCGCCAAAAGAGCTGATCCACCAGCAGAATCACCACCGCCATGGTCAAAAGCGCCCAACCCAACTTGGGCAGATCTTCCGCCTGGACGGCAGCTTCCACATAGGATCCCAACCCCGGCAGCGTATATTCCTGGTTGAGCACGCTGATGGCCTCGCTGGCGGCCACAAAGAACCACCCCCCGCCAAAACTCATCATGGCGTTCCAGATGAGGCCCACCATCGCCGCAGGCACTTCCAACTGGACGAAGCGCTGCCAGCCGGATAGGCGGTAGAGGGTGACCGCTTCCACCAGCTCCTGCGGCAGGGTGCGCAAGGATTGGTAAAAAGAAAAAGTCATGTTCCAGACCTGGCTGGTGAAGATGGCGAAGATAGAAGCTGCCTCCAGCCCCAGCAGGCTGCCGGGAAAAAGCGCGATAAAGCCGGTAACGGTGATGGAGAGAAACCCCAACACCGGCACCGATTGCAGGATGTCCAGCAAAGGGATCAAAATTCGCTCCGCCCAGCGGCTTTTGGCGGCGATATACCCGTAGATCAGGGTAAAAAGGGTGGAAAAGGCGAGGGCGATGAACATGCGCAAGGTGGAGCGGGCGGCGTAGTAGGGCAGGTTGCGCGGATCCAAGTCGATATGAGGTACCACCGCCGGCGGCTGAAACCGCTCAAAAGTCCCTGCCCCCACCTGCGCCACCAAGCCCAGGAGAACCAACGTACCCAAAATGATGGCCCCATCGGCAGCCCCAGCCGGCAGCCGACGGAGCACCTCCGGAGAAGGAAAAGTCCGCATGTCCCCTGAATGGGCCTGGCATCCGCCCCCAGTGTACACTGTTTGCGGTTAAGCTAGGAGCGCTTCGAACTGGAGGATCCGGCCCGCTACTCTTCCTCCGGTAACTCGGGAGGAGGTTCATTCCACCTGGGATCGTCAAGGATGGCTTTTTTGGTCTGTTTGAGCTGTTTCCACAGCTCTTTAATTTGGCGATAGGCCTCTTCCGGCGTGATCTTGCCCCCCGTTTCTAAGCTACAAATCAGCGACACCTTATTGCTAAATTCTTGGAGATTGGCATCGAAAATTAAGTTCTGCGGCTTTATCTCACCCCAGTAGGGATAGCGAGGGGAAATAAATTCATCTTTGTTGGGAGGGGGGTTTGACTCTGCCATGTCGCAACCACGGTGAAAGGTTTATTACAACGAGGTCAATATCAGAAGTGCAGTAGAGACAACTTCGTATCCAGGAATGGAGGCTACAGACGTTTTTTCTTGATCGGCTTAGCTGGCTTGGGTGCTTTGGCAGGATCCGAGGGCGAATAAGGTTGAGCTGAGCTTAGCTGTTGCCCGCGAGTGGAGGGGGGAGAGTGTTTCTTGAGTTTGGGGCGGGGAGTGGAACGCTTCGGGCGTGGCGGCGCCTTGAGCACAGGACCGATGGGAGTTCCTGCCTCCACGTAGAGCAGGGATCCGCGGCGGCGCACCTGCAGATCCCAGAAGATGCCCACTCCTTTGCCCGGCAAGGATCCGATCAGGCGCAGTTTAAAAGCCTGAGGCTTGGGAGCTGTTGCCGCAGGCGATGCGGCGCCCTTGGCCGTCTGGGCCCGCTGAGGGGAAGAGCCGGCGGAGTTCTTTTTGCCGGATTGACGGATTTTGACGATAATGAACCCTTTTTCCTGCGATTGGAAAACGACCTCGCCGCGAATGGAAAACCAGTCCGGCACCACCGTCGGACGGGATCCCTCTGGCAGAGTTTGCCCCATTTCTTCTGGGGCCCACACCCCCATCAACTGCACGTGCAGATCCTGGCTCTTGTCGCGGGTGCGGGGATAGACCACCCACAAATAGTTGCGTTCCGGCTTCAGGTACTTGCGCACCAGGCTCATCACCCGGCCTAGCAGTACCGCATTGAGATCTAAACCATCCGAGGTGCGCAAAATCCCGCGAGTGAAGTGGTTGGGCGAGGGAATGTAACGCCCCTCGATGAGGCCAATCGCCCGGTACTGCATCTTCTCCCCGGGCGGCGGGATGGGCTCCAGGCAAGGTCGCTCTCTCCCCATCGCTTTCTTCTGCTCTAGCGTAGCGGCGGCGGCGACAACAGGCTGGCCCCCACCAGCAGCTGACCCGACATCTTGAGCTGATCCCCTGGGCTCGCTGGTTGAGGTGGGCCTGGGGGGCCGTACAATTCGAAGGGGAGGTCTCAGATCTGAGGACATCGTAACGGTTCCGCTGCAGTCAATCCAGGATGTTTACCAGAATGCCCAGCGGTGGGCGACGACGCTGGGAGGCAGTGCAAGACATCTGCCGTTGCCAAAACAGGGCTTACCTCTGCCCTTGACCCAAGACCCGCTCAACACACCACCGAGCTTTACCAGCCTTCCTCTTTTCCTCCCGTCAGCTTAGCAGACCCGCCCAAGGCCTGCGCCCAACAAGTCGCGGTTCAGCGGTTGTCAACACTGTAGCTGAAGTCTAGCCGATAGTAGCAACTGCTCCGGCCCAGGTTGCAGAATGTTGAGCTACAGAGCCGCACCTTTTCCTCAGCTCGCGCCCGGCGGCCCGGGACTAACCCAGCCATGCCAAGATCCCTTCCCTATCTGGCCTCTACCCATGTCTGAGGGGTGAAACTGCCGTGGAGGCCGTAGGGAATGTGATGCCGCAAGGGGATCCGCGCCACCGGGCCGGCAGCCAGGTCTGAGGCATCCAGGATCACCACCTGCGAGCGCTGACTGGCGGCATCAAAGACCACTGTTACAATCCAGCCGGCTTCCTCTGCAGCGTCCTCAGGATCGGGGATGAATACCGGCTCTCCCACAAAGCCGCGGGGGGCAAAGCTGTACTGCTCGCTGCGGCCTGTTGTCGTGTCCAACTTGAGAATGGCCTGCAGGGGGGCGTTGGGGCCGGGAGCATGGGTAGCCCCAATGTAGATGTAGCGATGGGATCCCCCCATACGGGCCGGATGGATAGCCGGAAACTCCACCGAGCGATCCAGCAGTAGCTCCCGCTTAACCTTGCCCGCCTTGGGATCCAGCTCAAAGCGCCACAGCTTGCCGGCTGGCACCTGGGCAAAGTCAATTTGCAAGTAGTCAGCCCCTGGCTCCAGGGCAGGGTAGGCTTCGTAGAGAACGGCATCCACCACCACCTGATCCCCAACCTCGTAGCCGTTGACAAAGTGGAAAACAAACCCCGGCTCCGTTTGCAGTTGCAGCGGCTCGCCCTGTTGGGGAAATAGCCAAATGCGGGTGGGCTCTCCTTTTTTTAGGGTCAAGCAGGTGCCCGCCGGCTGCAGGCCCAGCATATAGGGCAAGGGGTTGAAGGCCACCGGATTCTGGAAAAAGATCCAGTAGCGGGGCGTCCAGACAAAGTCGTGCAGAAAGGCAAAACCCGGCAGGCGGTAGTCCCGCTTTTCCACCAGCCTTCCTTGGGCGTCGACGCGGTAAAACAGCAGCGTGGAGGAAGGTCCTGTCTGCACCCCAAAGGCCATGAGATCCCCCGTGGCTGGATCCCGGCGGGGATGCGCCGTAAACGGCTGGTTGGGGGCAAGGGCACCGGCAAAGGTCTCGCTCCCTTCGGTGGCCAAGGTGGCGGGGTTGAGCCGATAGGGAGCGCTGGCCTCCCAAAGCGCCAGGAGCTTGCCGCCTTGGTAGATAACGTTGGTGTTGGCGGGGTTTTTGAAGCGCAGATCGAGGAAATTGGCCCACCAGCCTCCCGGCTTCTGGGTGCCGAATACGCCGCGGTAGAGCACCCGTCCCGCCTTCTCCTCGGCCTCAAACTCGGGAGTGCGCACAAACCGGTTGCGGAAATGCACCCGCCCGTCAATAAAGGTGATGGCACACACCATGCCGTCGCCGTCGAAGGGATGGCCGTAGCGCTGGGATCCCGCCTCCAGCTTGCCAGGCCCGTTGCGAAAGAGGGTTCCCTGCAGCCTTTCGGGGATCCGCCCCTCGATTTCCGTCGCCCAATAGTCATACTCCTGGCGTAAAGAGCGATAGCCCAACTGCCAGTCGGTGGTGCTGTAGGAGCGGGAAGCGACGCTGACCATGGCCAGTCTGCAAGCGACGCCTTCTATTGTTGCTTAAACTTTCGTAAAGTAGCCAGCCTTTCTCGGCCCAGGTAGCGGCTGGGGCCGGGATCCCCAAGATGGAGCTGCCCCAATTGAACTATGGTAGGAAATGCCCTAGCAGCCCTTGACAGGATGAACAGCGCTCATGTTTGATGCCCTCTCCGAGAAGTTGGAACTGGCCTGGAGAAAACTGCGCGGCCAGGACAAGATCACCGAAACCAACATCCAAGAAGCCCTGCGGGAGGTGCGGCGCGCCCTGTTGGACGCCGACGTCAACCTCCAGGTGGTGAAGCAGTTTATCGAGGACGTGCGGCAGGCCGCTCTGGGAGCTGAGGTCATCCTGGGGGTGACGCCAGACCAGCAGTTTATCAAGATCGTCCACGACGAGCTGGTGAAGGTAATGGGGGAGGCGAATGTGCCCATTGCCCAGGCGGAACAGCCCCCCACCATTGTGCTCATGGTCGGCCTGCAGGGATCCGGCAAAACCACCACCTGTGCCAAGCTGGCTTTGTATTTGCGCAAGCAGGGCAAAAGGCCGCTCCTGGTGGCCGGCGACATCTATCGTCCGGCGGCCATCGACCAGCTCAAGACCCTGGGCCAGCAGATTCAGATCCCTGTCTTCGACCTGGGCAAGACGGATCCCGTCGAGATCGCCCGCCAGGGAGTGGCAGCCGCGCGGGAACAGGGCTACGACTACGTTATCTTGGATACCGCCGGTCGCTTGCAGATCGACCTGGAGATGATGGCGGAGCTGGAGCGGATCAAGGCGGCGGTGCAGCCCCACGAGATCCTGCTGGTGGTGGACGCCATGATCGGGCAGGAGGCCGCCAACCTCACCCAGGCCTTCCACGAGCGGCTGGGTCTTACCGGCACCATCCTCACCAAGCTGGATGGGGACACCCGCGGTGGAGCCGCCCTCTCCATTCGCCAGGTGTCCGGCCAGCCCATCAAGTTCGTCGGCGTCGGCGAAAAGGTGGAGGCCTTGGATCCCTTTTACCCGGATCGCATGGCCTCGCGCATTTTGGGCATGGGAGACATCCTCAGCCTGGTGGAAAAAGCCCAGGAGGAAATCGACCTGGGAGATGCCGCCCGGATGGCGGAAAAGATGATGACCGCCCAGTTCGATTTCACCGATTTCCTCAAACAAATGCGCCTGATCAAGCGCATGGGATCCCTGGCGGGGCTGCTGCGGCTGATGCCGGGGATGGGCAAAATCAGCGAGGAACAATTGCAAAAAGGACAAGACCAACTGGCCCGCGCCGAGGCCATGATCAACTCCATGACCCCCGAAGAGCGCCGCAACCCGGATCTCTTGGCCCGCAGCGTCAGCCGCAAGCGGCGGGTGGCCCTGGGCTCTGGCCACAAGCTGGAGGATGTCAGCCGGCTGGTGAGCGATTTTCAGCGCATGCGCGACATGATGCGCAGCATGAGCCTGGGCGGCCTTGCAGGGATGCCGGGTGGACGAGGCCCACTGCCGGTGGGCGGCCCCCAGTGGCGAGGACGTTCTGCAGCGCCGCCGCGACAGCAGCCCAGCCGCAAGCCGGGCAAAGGTGGGGGCAAAAAGGGAGGCGGTAGCCGCGGGTTTGGCAGCCATTGAGAGCGGCTCATGCCCTTCCATGTTGTTTTGGTAGCTCCGGAGATCCCGGCCAACACGGGGAACATCGCCCGCACCTGTGCAGCTACCCGCACGCCCCTCCACCTGGTGGATCCCTTGGGGTTTCGCCTCTCGGATCGCTACCTCAGGCGGGCGGGGCTGGACTACTGGGAGCACGTCCAACTGCATCGCTATCCCTCTTGGTCTGCTCTGGTGCAAGCCCACCCCGAGGCGCGGTTCTGGTGCTTTAGCGTGCGCGGCAAGGCCCTCTACACCGAGGTGGCCTATCAGCCAGGAGACTGGCTGGTGTTCGGCAGCGAAAGCCGTGGCCTGGATCCTATGTTCTTGGAAACCTATCCCAGTGTGCGCATCCCCCTGAGCGGGCCGGTGCGCAGCCTCAATCTCAGCAATGCGGTGGCGATCGCCCTCTTTGAAGCGTTGCGTCAACAGGGATTTTCCACCCAATGAGGCGAAAGCTGGCCGGACAAGGCGATGGGCGGCAAACTAACGGTGGTATCTACACAGGAGTGGCAGTGGAAGACAGGTCTGGAGCCGGTTTGGGCCAGCAACCTTTGCAGACCAGACAGAGAAGCCGGCAACTTGCCCAACGGCAGCGGGGCAGACCTGCTTGGCCCCCTTGGCCGCCCAGCCACCGGCCCCAGGGATCCCGGCTGGCGTGGCTTTTGGGGGAGCGGATCCCGACAGTCCGACAACTAAACTTTCGCATCGCGGCGGTGGGCCTGGTTCTGGCTGTCGCCCTGGTGGGGGTGGGGGCACGTTTGGTCTATTTACAACATCACCAGGGCCCGCTCTTACAAAAGCGGGCCGAGGCCCAGCAGCGGGCCCAGCTCCGGCCCTTCATCCCCCGCCGCTCGATTGTGGACCGCCACTCCTTAGCTCGGCAGCAGGCGGAGCTGTTGGCTGTAGATCGCCCTGCCTATACCCTTTGGGCCCATCCCCGCCTCTTCGGCAAGCGTACCCCCCAGGAGATTGCCACTGCTCTGGCCCCTCTGCTGCGGCGGCCAGTTGAGCAACTGACCCAGCAGTTGTCGGCCACTCACGCGGTACGGCTGGAGCGCTGGCTGTCGCCGGAAGTGGCGACTCAAATTCAGGCCTTGTATCTGGACGGCCTGGAGCTGGTGAGCGAGCGGCAGCGGGTCTATCCCCAGAAGGAAATGGCCGCCGAAGTGGTGGGCTATGTGGATCTGGATCACCGCGGCCAAGCGGGGCTGGAGTACTCTCAACAGGTCTTGCTGGAGCGGACGGTTCAGCACCTTACCCTTCCCCGCGACGGCTACGGCCAGTTGTTGGCGGCCGAAGTGCCGGAAGGACTGTTGCAATCCCACGAGACGGTGCTGCAACTCACCCTGGATATGCGGCTGCAAAGGGCTGCTCGCGCCGCCCTGAAAACGCAACTGGAACGGTTTCAAGCCCTACGGGGCACGGTGATCGTCCTGCAACCTCACACGGGAGAGATCCTGGCCCTGGTGAGCGAGCCCACCTACGATCCCAACCGCTACTTCGAGTATGACCCTGCCCTTTTTCGCAACTGGGCTGTTACGGATTTGTACGAGCCGGGATCCACCTTCAAGCCCATCAACATCGCCATTGGGCTCGATGCCGGCGCCTTCACGGCCAACGAACGGGTCTACGACGCGGGGCAGATCTGGATTGGTCGCTGGCCCATCCAAAACCACGACTACCGCCAGCGGGGTGCCCATGGCTGGCTGAGCGTTACCGAGGTTCTGCGCCTGTCTAGCAACGTAGGCATGGTGCACCTGATGCAAAAGCTGGATCCCCGCCAGTACTACCATGCCCTCCTGCGGCTGGGATTGAACGAGCGCAGCGGTGTCGATCTGCCCTTTGAGCCGCCCAGCCGCCTGAAGCCCCTGCGGCAATTTGTAACTGTACCGGTGGAGCGGGCCACCGTCGCCTTTGGCCAGGGATTGGCCCTCACGCCTTTGCAGTTAGCCACCTTGCACTGCATCATCGCCAACGGCGGGCTGAAAGTGCGGCCCCACGTGGTGCGCGGTCTGGTCGAAAAGGATACAGACACCTTGGTTTGGGGATCCCCGCAACCCCAGCCGGTGCGGGTGCTGTCGGAGCAGGCTACCCTGGCGGTGCGCATCCAAATGCGAGATGCGGTGGATTTTGGCACCGGGCAATCGGCCAAGATCGAGGGATATGAAATCGGCGGCAAGACGGGCACGGCCCAAAAGGCAGGGCCGCGGGGAGGCTATCTGCCTGGCAAGCGCATCACCAGTTTTGTGGCCTATTTCCCCGCCCTTCGCCCCCAGTACGTGATCTTGGCCGTGATCGACGAGCCGCGGGGAGAAGATGCCTTCGGATCGACAACGGCAGCTCCTGTGGTTCGCTCGGTTATCCAGGAGATCATCACCCTAGAGGGGATCCGTCCCAATTCCCCTTGACATGGCCTGATCTCTATCCAATGGCAATGGAACCGATCGAGAAGCCGATCCTTAACTCCTTGGGAGAGGAGTTGAGGATGAGGGCACTGGAGCAGAGCGCTTCAGGAGTGTCTTAATTGGGTCTGAAATAACCAGACGCTCAAGACTTGTCGCCCCCGGGATCCAGCTTAGCCTCTGCACTTTTCCAGCTCAGCTTGGAGTTGAGGTAGAAGTTCCAGAATACAACAATACCGATCGCAATTAAGTTGGCCAACAGATAGTGAATGCCCAAGCGCTCGCTCAGCAAAATCACCAGCGAAGAGTTAAGAAACAGGCCGATCAAACAGATCATATTAAACTTGGCCAGCCGCTTCAGGCGGTTCGAGAGGCCCGGCTGCAATCGGGTAACATGGCGAAACGTCCACAGATCGTTCCACAGGAAGTTATTGAGAATGGCCATTTCCGAAGCGATCAGCTTACTCGTGATGAGATCCCATCCTAAGTTGGCCGGGTCGTGTAACAAATAGAGCAAAACCATGTCCACCACCGTGCCTGACAGGCCGACTGTGCTGAAGCGCAAAAAGGCTCCCACCTGCCCTAGCGAGAAGCGCAGGTGAATGAGATGGTGGAGATACTGAAGACAGGTTTGCAGTTGAATTTTGCTCTCGCCGTTTTGGCGCTCCTGAAAGATGTAGCCGACTTCAGCAATGGTTGTCACCCGGCCCCGTGCCAGCACCTCGATCAGCAGCTTGTAACCCTTGGGGCTGAGCGGGATCCCGGCAATGGCCTGGCGTCTGACCAGAAATAACCCGCTGAGCGGATCCGACACCCGCCTAAAAACCCCTGGCAGCAAAACCAGCCCGATGGCTTGAGCTCCCCGAGAGACGAGGCGCCGGCCCAGGTTCCAGTGGCTCACCCCCCCCGACCCCACGTAGCGGCTGCCCACCACTAGGTCTGCTCCCTCTTGGATGGCAGGCCATAGTTTGAGAATGATCTCCGGCGGATGCTGCAGATCCCCGTCCATCACCCCCAGCACCTCGCCGCGGGCCGCTTGCCATCCGCGCAACACAGCCGTGGCCAGGCCCCGTTCCCGCTGGCGGCAGATAACTTTGAGTTGGGGAAGCTCCTCTTGCAGTTCCTGGGCCAACTTGGCGGTGTAATCCGGGCTGTTGTCGTCCACCACAATCAGCTCGTAGGCTCCCGGTAGAATCGTGTCGAGGTGGGCGCACAACTGCCGGATCAGGCTGCAAATGCTGGAGGCCTCGTTATAGGTGGGAACGACCAGCGAAAGTTGGACAGAGCTGGGTTGAGAGAGCGGCGGGATCTGAATAGGGACTGCCGAAGCTTGCAGATGGGTGGACGAAGCAGGAGCTACATGAGGCATTCAGCAGGCCATCCAAAAACGAGGGTAACGGATCCTAAGCGGAGAGCTTGAGTGCAGGTCAAACTTGGAGCTGTGTCGCTTCGCAACAGCGCCACGCGCCACCGGCGCAAATGATCCCTTATCGTACCGATGGATGAGCTCTGGGACTAGACTTTTCTCGACCTACTCAGCTCGCCGAGGCTAGGGAGATCCCGTTGAAGGAGTCATCAGCACGGGCATCTGGGCCTGGGCAGCGTCGGACTCAGGCGAGGGCAGGGCAGGGGCAGGACTGGGGTAGGGAATGCGCTCGTGGTTGGATTCCCGCCACACCTCCACAAAAGCGTCTGCCACCACCTCCAAATCCCGCAGCGTCAGACCGCTATCGACCAGTTGGCCATCTTGCCAACGGGCCTGGGCGATTTTGCGGACAACGGCCTTAGCCCGCTCAACCACCTCAGGGCCGAAGCCGTCGCTCAGGGTCATGCTGCGCAGGGCCGCCTCACAGGCATCGGCCAGCATCACCACCCCTGTCTCCTTGCTCTGGGGGATGGGGCCATCGTAGCGGAACGGCTCCTCGGGCACCGGTTGATCTCCGGCTTTCATCTGGGCTTGATGGTAAAAGTAAGCAATCAGGATCGTCCCCTGGTGCTCAGGGATAAAAGCTTGGACGGCGGTGGGCAGATTGTATTGCTTGGCCAGGCGCAGCCCATCGCTGACGTGCGCTTTGATGATCTGGGCGCTGCGGTAGGGATCGTCCAGTTGCGTATGGGGGTTGAGGCCGCCCATTTGGTTCTCGATGAAGTAGCGGGCCTGCAACATCTTGCCGATGTCGTGGTAGAGGGTGCCGGTGCGCACCAGCTCCACGTTGAGGTTTAACTTCTGGGCGGCCCGTTCCGCCAAAGTGGCCACAAACAGGGTGTGCTGAAAGGTGCCAGGGGCCTCTGCCGCCAGCCGCCGCAGCAAGGTGCGGTTGGGGTTGCTCAACTCGATGAGGCGAATGGGGGTGGCCAGGTCGAACAGGCGCTCCAGGTAGGGGCTGGCCCCCAGGGCCACAATGCTCCACCCCAGCGTGATCCCTCCCCCCAAGGCCATCGCCAATAGGTCGATGCCGCCCGTTGTGGTCAAGCTAGCAGCCGCATAGGTGAGCATCTGCACTGCCGCCGCCCCTCCTCCCAGCAGGGCCAGCTCTTCGCGGGAACGCGAGCGCCCGGCCAGGGCGCAGGCCACCACACTGCCGGAAAGTAAGGGCACAAAGGTGAGTAGGTTGGCAGCAGAGACCAAGGGCAAAAACAACGCCTGGCCCACCACTACCACCAGGCCCAGCCCAGCCCCGTAAAAACTGCCCAGCAACAGCCCCACCGCCGGCAAAGAGCTGAACTCCAGCTTGAACAAGGCCGCCAACAGGGGAGCAGTCAGGGAAACCATCAGGATCAACACCCGATCCCGGCGGCGCAATCCCGGCTGCAAGCGTTGCTGCAAAGGCACGAAGACAGCCAGGCCCAAGCCCATGACGCCAGCTACCCCCACCAGGCCCCAGATGTTGATCCGGCGCTGGGTAAAACCAAAGTGATCCAAAATCAAAAAGATCTCGGGGGTGATGACCTGATCCACTCGCACAATTACCTGGTTCTCGGCAACCGAGATCAGGACGGGCTCAACTTTTTCCAGCTCGGCGCGAATGCGCTGCTCGGTGCGCTGCGGATCCACCTCCAGATTGGGGATCAGCACCTGCTGCAGCCACTGATAGACCAGCCCCTGCAGCTCCCGCCGCTGGGCGGCACTGCCCGGAAAGGCCAGATCGTCCAGTTGGGCTTGGATCCCTTCGGCGCGCACCTCGCGGGGCAGGCCATCCACAATGCCTATCTTCTGCAGGCGCTCCAAGACCCGCCGGCTCAAGTTTTGCAAATGTTGCCAGTCGGCCTCCGTCAAGTTGAGAACCGTGGCCGGGACAGGGGGGGTGAGCTGTTCCAGAGACGGCAAAGCCCCTTGGTAGCGCTGCTGTGCCGCCTCCACCTGGGCAATTAGCTGGGTATAGGGATCCGTCGCCGCCGTCTGAGTGGCCGCTCCATCCAACCAGGCCCGCTGCCAAACCTGGACCAGCTCTTGCCTGGCCCGCTGGTCGGGGGGAAGCTGCTCCGGACGCCTTTGTGCCGGAAAAGGCGGAGCGGTCGAGGGGGTGCCGATGGCCGTTTCCCGCACTGCCGCCTGTAAGGCCTCCCATTCTTCGGGTGGCAGTTGGCGCAGATAGATCTGAGTAGGCAGGGAGAGCAACTGAACGGAAACGTAGGGCAGAGGGCCGGCCTCTTGCCGAATCGCCTCCACTGCGGCCAGGAGGGCCTCCAGATTTTGCCGCATGCTCTCGTTGGCGGCGCTGTTGATTTTGAGGGCCTGTACCACCCGCCGTCGCGCCTCGGCTTGCCGGGCCTGGGTGGCCTCCACGTCCTCGATCTCTGCCGCTGCAGGGGCGAGAAACGTTTGCGGGGAGCGGCTGCCAACGGTCAGTTGCGGCTCGTTGTAGTAGCGGATCCCGTGGACGGCAGTGAGGGAGAGAAGCGCTAGGGCGTAGCCGACAACCCGCTCGGAAAGGGGGGGCTGGGCTTTTCGAGAAGAGGCTGCCTGAGGTCGCCGGCTCCAGCGCTGCACTGGGGACGTGAGGGGGTTTCTCATAGAAGGATTTGCCTGGCAGCGTTCTTCTCTTTTCTATCCCCTTTTGCTCCCCTAGCCCAGGAGATAGCCTAGTCGCCAATCGTGATCTGCCCGATCATACCCGCTTCGGCATGGCCGGGAATGGTGCAAACCAGAGAGTAAACCCCAGATTTCAAAGGAATAAATTGCCACTCCACCGCCGCGCCTGGCTTCAGCTCCAGTTCTCGGATCTGGCCCTTGATTTCCACACCGGCCACTTCCAACTTGCGAGTCCAAACGGCATCGGCAAAATCTTTGGCACTGAAATAGTGCTTCAACTGGCTGGGGTTGCTCAAGTGCAAACGATAGAGGTTGCCGTTGCGAAAAAAGAGCTCTTTGGGCACAAAGACCAACTGGTTGTCGGCAGTACCTAACTCGACAGCTTTGTCCTGGGGCGTTTGCCGCGACAGATCTCGCGCCCATGCCGGATGCGGGATCCCGACGAACCCAATCCACAGACAGAGGCCCAAAATGAGGAAGTGACGCAGCCCACTCCACATGGCGACACCCTGAAAACTTAGCTTGGAAACCCAAGATAGCAGCTCAAGTGGGGGTCAGGGGAGCGGCACTTTCATAGAGCCGCACAGTCGGAGCTGCCTCGCCGGCTTCCCGCTGTTCCATCGCCACAGCGGCAACATAGCCCTCGGCAACCGGCAGAGGCAGGGTCAGCCAACAGGGATCCCCGGCCCCGATCCTGGCTCCAGCCAGCCCCACGCCCATGGCTTTCAGGAGAGCTTCTTTCTGCGTCCACAGCTCCAAGAAAACCCTCTCCCGCTCTGCTGGTGGACAGATCCATAGGCGGGCCTGGTCGGCGGCGGAAAAATAGCGCTGGGCAATGCGCTGCCAGCGGGGCACGGGCCGGATCCGCTCTAGGTCCACGCCAATTCGACGCTGCAACGTCAAGCCAACCAGGATCCACTCGTGGGAGTGGCTGAGGTTGAACTGCAGCGGTAGGGGTGGATCCGGCCAATAGGGCTTGCCGGCAGTGGTGTAGCCGAGGGGGATCGCGTGGGGAGGGAGGCCGCTGTAGCGGCCAAGCAGGGTTCGCAGTAGCAAACGACCACCCAGAAAGCGACGCCGAGCCTCCAGCCGCTGTAAACGCTCCGCGCGCTGCCGTTCCTCCTGAGAAAGAAGATCAAGCTGAGAGAGCAACTCCGCCAGCGGCGGCAAGACTTGGAGCCACAAGTGCACCTCCGACTTCGCCAGCAACAGTTGCAGGGATCCCGCCGGGGAAGCTGCCATCTCGCCGAAGTTGGGTATGGACAGTCCTAGAGAATAAGGATGCGGTAACATGACCTTGAATTGGTGGGGTTGGCAACACCACCTAGACAGTACACCCCTCCCTGCAGGCGCTCGCGAGGCCCGGTTTGACCTGATGTCCTCTTTCCACTATCCACCCCGCCCAGACCGTGTCCGCGCCGCTCGTCAGCAGGCCATTCGCCAGGGGATCCTTTGGCTGTTGTTGGGATTCACGGCTGTGTTGGCGGGCTCCGCCGGCGCCTTCTTGGCTGTGATGTTGCCCCGTCCGGTGATCCCCACTTCCCTCACTCCCGGCGAACAAGAAGCCTTCCGTCCGGATGCTTTGCGGGCGGCAGCTCTGGATCGCTCGTTGCATATTCTCATTCTCGGCACCGACAACCCGGATCCCGCCCTGCCCTTGTCCAGAGAACGGGAGCGTCTCAACACCCGCACCGACACCATTCTCTTGGCCCGCTTCGATCCCCAAGCGCGGCGGATTACCATCCTATCCATCCCCCGCGATACCCGCGTGCGCTTGCCCAGCTTTGGTGTCACCAAGATCAATGCAGCCAACCTGGTGGGTGGACCAGCTCTAACGGCCCAGGTGGTCAGCACCTTGCTGGGCGGGATCCCGATTGACCGCTACGTTCGCCTCAATACCGATGCCCTGGAAGAGCTGATCGATGCGGTGGGCGGTGTGGAAGTCTACGTGCCGGAGCCGATGCACTACGTAGATCACACGCAGCGGCTATTCATCAACCTGGAGCCCGGCTGGCAACGCCTCAACGGCGAACAAGCCCACCACTTTGCCCGCTTTCGCCGCGATCACCTGGGGTTGGGGGATATTGGTCGGGTGCAACGGCAACAGGAACTGCTGCGGGCCCTGAGTCGAGAACTGCTCTCCCCCGCCGTTTGGCCTCGGATCCCGAAGGTTTTGCAGGTCGTCCGCACCCACCTGGATACCAACCTCACCTGGGAAGAGGTTCTGAGCTTGGCCAAGTTTGTCCTCACCTCTGGGGGCGATCGCATCGACCTGGTGCTGTTGCCGGGCCGCTTCAGTCAGCCAGGAGAATTTTCCACCAGCTATTGGCTGCCGGATCCAGCCGCGATCCGACGGGTGGCTGTCTCCCACTTTGGCCTAGAGGCAGAGGTAGCCCGCATTCCGCCGCAACGCCTGCGCATAGCCGTGCAAAATGCTACCGGCAAGCCGGGAATGGCCCGCCGCATGGTGCAAGAACTGGTTAGACAGGGTTATACCCAGGTTTTTGCCGTCGAAGACAGCCCCCAGGTGTTGCCGCAAACAGAGATCCTCGCCCAAAGCGGGGATCGCGAGGGAGCCAAGCAGGTGCGGGCCGCCCTTGGGCTAGGAGAGCTGCGGGTGGAATCCACCGGCGTGCTCAACTCCGACATCACCATTCGCATCGGCCAAGATTGGGCCCAGCAGCTTACCCTCGATATTGACCAGGCGCAGAGTCCGGCCAGAGGGGCTCAGCTCTAGGGCCGGTTCGGTGGCGAGTGCGGATTTCTGGAAACAGTTCGGCTTGTCGGGGCCTCTGTTGCCTCTGTAGATTGGCACTAGCTTGTTTGCGTGCTGAGCCATCTATGACTGTGCTGGAACAGGGATCCATCACCATCCACACCGAGAACATCTTCCCCATCATCAAGCAGTCTCTCTATTCGGATCGGGAGATCTTTTTGCGAGAGCTGATCTCCAACGCCGCCGATGCCATTGCCAAGCTGAAGATGGCCAAACTGGCTGGCGAAGTGGCGGATCCCCCGGAGCCAGAAATCACGATTGCGCTCAACAAAGAGGCCAAGACCCTCTCGGTCAGCGACACTGGCATCGGCATGACTGCCGAAGAGGTGAAAAAATACATCAACCAAGTGGCCTTTTCCAGCGCTGAGGAGTTCCTTCAAAAGTACAAAGGCAAAGACGCAGAACAGGCGATCATCGGCCACTTTGGCCTGGGGTTCTATTCCTCTTTTATGGTGGCGCAGCGGGTGGAGATCGACACCCTTTCCTATCAGCCGGGCAGCACCCCTGTGAAATGGTCTTGCGACGGCAGCCCAACTTTTACCCTTTCCGATTCCCAGCGCTCCGCCATCGGCACCACGGTTACCCTTTACCTCAGCCCGGATAGCGAGGAGTACCTGGAGCCGGGCCGCATCCGCGAATTGGTGCGCAAATACTGCGACTTCATTCCCGTCCCCATTAAACTCAACGGAGAAGTCATTAACCGGCAAAAGCCCCTCTGGAAGATTCCTCCCTCTGAGCTCAAGGATGAGGATTACCTAGAGTTTTACCGCTACCTCTATCCCTTCCAAGAGGATCCCCACTTCTGGGTACACATCAACACAGATTACCCCTTCATCGTGCAAGGGATCCTCTACTTCCCCAAGCTGCGGCCTGATATCGATCCCACTAAGGGTCAGGTCAAGCTGTATTGCAACCAAGTTTTTGTCCAGGATAACTGCGAAGAAGTCATTCCCAAATTCCTCCTGCCTCTGCGCGGCGCCATCGACAGCCCAGACATTCCCCTCAACGTCTCCCGCAGTTTTTTACAAAATGACCGTACCGTCAGGCGCATTGGGGATCACGTGGCCAAAAAGGTGGCGGATCGCCTCAACGAGCTCTACAAAGAAGACTACGAAAAATATGTCAAGGTCTGGCCGGATATCAGCCTCTTCATGAAATTTGGGGCGATGAACAACGACAAGTTCTTCGCCCAGATTAAAGACATTCTCATCTTCCGATTGGCCGGATCCCCTGCCGATAAACCTGAGTACGTGACCCTCAAAGAGTACCTGGAGCGCACGCGGGAGAAACAGAATAAGCGGGTTTACTACGCCACCGACGAGGCAGCCCAGAGCGCCTATATCGACCTGCACCGCTCCCAAGGACTAGAAGTCATTATGCTGGATAGCTGGATCGACAGCCACTTCAGCAGCTTCCTGGAGCGGGAGTATCGGGAAGAAGGGATCCAATTTAAGCGGGTGGATTCCGAGCTGGACGAGACGCTGATCCAAAAAGACAAAGCTGCCGAGCTCGTCGACCCGGTAACACAAAAAACCCGCAGCGAAAAGCTGGTGGATCTCTTTCGTCAGGCTTTGGGCAAAGAGAAGCTGCAGATCAAAGCCGAGGCCCTCAAGTCGGAGTCGGTTCCGGCTATGATCCTGCTGCCGGAGGCGCTGCGGCGCCTGCAGGAGCTTAATGCCATCCTGCAACAGAAGCCAATGGAGTTTTTGGAAGAGCACACGCTGGTGCTCAACACCGCCCACCCCTTGATCCAAAACCTGCAGGCTCTGGCCGAGGAGGGGCGGGATCCGGAGCTGGTCAACCTCATCTGCAACCACATCTACGATCTGGCGCTGATTACCCAGAAAAGCTTTGACCCGGCAGCCGCACGGGCCTTTGTGCAGCGTTCCAACGAGGTGCTCACCCGTTTAACCCGCCGTCAGTAGGCGGCACCCTCCAGAGTTACCCCCGGCTGCAGGGCTTCCGCTCCACCGGGCAGAGAGGGGCGGGAGGCCGCCCCATTGCTGGCAGCCCTGTCGCTCCCTTGCAAGAGGGGAGCTACTTGGCGCATCAGGGTGGCCATCTCCAGAGCGCTCATGGCGTATTCCCAGCCTTTGTTGTTCTTGATCCCAGCCCGCTCCAGCGCCTGCTGTAGGGTATCGGCGGTGAGGATCCCGAAGATGACCGGCACGCCGGTGCGAAAACTGGCTGCCGCGATCCCCTTGGCCACCTCTGCTGCCACATAGTCGAAATGGGGGGTTTGGCCCCGAATGACCGCCCCCAGGCAGATGATGGCATCGTAACGGCGGGACTGCGCCAGTTGGCAGGCCAACATAGGCACCTCAAAGCTGCCGGGCACCCAGTAATAGTCCACCTGCTGGCTCTCCGAGCTGACATCGATGCCATGCCGCTTCAGGGCATCTTGGCACCCCTCCAACAATTTGCCGGCAATCAAATCGTTAAACCGACTGATAACAATGGCCAGACGCAGATCCCCCGTCTGAACAAAATTGCCTTCGTAAACTGCCATCTGCGCTGCTCCGGGAAAAAACCAGGCGCTGCTCCACACCGCACAACCGTGTCTTCCTATCCTAATTTACCCTTCTCCTCCAGATCTGCCCAAAAAGGGGTGGTAGCACCTGGCCTTCGACATTCTCACAGTAGCTAAACGGCTCGCCAGTCCCTCTCCGTCCTCCAGAAGAAGAGCCCGCGGAGACCCGCTCGAGCCGGCGAGCTCTCAGGGAAATCTCGCCAAGGGTCATAGATTGAGTTTTATGATTTAAGAGTAAACCTTTAGTGATCCTTGATTCTCCATGAAGGCCATTACGCTGCACCAGTTGCAAATCTTCGAGGTTGCTGCCCGTCATCTCAGCTTCACCCGTGCCGCTGAGGAGCTTTACCTGACCCAGCCCACGATTTCCATGCAGATCAAGCAATTGAGCAAATCGGTGGGGCTGCCGCTGTTTGAGCAGGTGGGCAAGCGGCTCTATCTCACAGAGGCGGGGCAAGCTTTGTACCAAACTTGTCAAAAAATCTTTGAGCAGTTGAACGAATTTGAGATGACCCTCGCCGACCTGAAGGGGTTAAAACAAGGGCGACTGAGCATTGGTGTGGTCACTACGGCCAAATACTTTATTCCCCGCCTGCTGGGCACGTTTTGTCAGCGGTATCCCGGCATCGATGTATCCCTCAAGGTGCTGAACCGGCAGCAGGTTTTGGAGCGACTCAGCCACAACATGGACGATCTCTATGTGATGGGGATGCCCCCGGAAGATTTGGACGTGGTGGCGCAACCTTTTCTAGAAAATCCCTTGGTGGTGATGGCTCCTATTCACCATCCTTTGGCGGGCCAGAAGCGGATCCCCCTGGCCCGTATTGCTCAAGAGCCCTTCTTGGCCCGCGAGCCCGGCTCCGGCACCCGCATGGCGGTGGAGCGGCTCTTCGACAAACATAACCTCAAGCTCAACATCCGCATGGAGATAGGCAGTGGCGAAGCCATTCGCCAGGGCATTATCGGCGGGCTGGGCATTTCGGTTTTGTCTCAGCATGTGTTGGCTCTGGGAGATTGGCAAAACCATTTGACCATTTTGGATGTGGAAGAGTTTCCCATCCGTGGATTTTGGCATTTGGTCTATTTGCGCTCCAAGCGCCTCTCGGTGGTAGCCAAAGCTTTTGCCGATTTCCTGCTTTCTCAAGTTTCTCAAATAGATCTGGATCTTCCTCCTAAAGAGCCGCGCAGAGCCAACTCAAGTCCCAATCCGGATTGGCTTTCTGGCAAAGGGGATAAATTGCAGCCGCCAGCTCTTGCTGCAACCCCTGGAGGCTCCGAAAATCATGGGTAAAAAAGACCCGTAAAAATGCCAAATAGGCCCGTGCCCAATTGTCTTCGGGATCCAGCTCGACAATCCGCTGAAAATGCCGCTGGGCTGCTTGCGGCCGCAGCAGGGCCACCTCCAGCAACGCCAGCTCGTAGTGGCTTTGGATCTGCCGTTCCCGCCAGCTCTGGGCGGCTGCCCATTGCTCTTCTCCCTCCAGCAGTTGCCGGATCAAAACCCGATCCGGATCGGTGAGGAAAGTTGGATATTGCAACGTCGTCCAGGCGTTGAGGTAGAGGGAGAGCGCCTCCAGATCCCCAATCGCAGCCGCCCTAGCTGCCTGTTGTAGGAGAAAGAGGGGATCTCCAGGGGAGATAAGGGATCCCCCTTTCCCGCTGCGGGATCCCTCCCAGGGCTGACTGAACGACCGACGCCTTCCCTGGGGAGGTTGCCACTCCAGGTGGAGGATTCCTTCTTTGGTTGCCAGCTCTGGCCAGGCCAAGATCTCCTCCACCTGCCAACTGCCGGCGGCGTAGGGCAACAGGCGGTTCTGTCCCACCACCCAGGCCCGCTTGGCCAAGACCTGCCCCTGGGGATCTTCCAGTCGCGCCCAGACGAGGGTTTGCGCCAAGTCCTGGGCTGGCCCCTGCCAGCGCAAGTGCCAGGCTGGGATCCCTTCCTCTGGCAAGACCTGGAGCTCTAGCAGCTCCACCGCCTCTGCCGCAGCGGGCAACTCTTGCAGCACAACCCTGGGCTTGCTGGGGAAGTAGGTGGACAGCCGGCCCACCGCCGGCAGATCAAAATGCTCTTGCTGCCAGTCAGGACTTTTGTCTAGGAGTTGCCGAATTTGCTCCTTAGCTGGACCGTAGGGGCCGACAATTCCTTGCTCCCCTGGCGCATCCACAAACCCATCCAGAAGCGCCAGCTCCACCTCTGGCCAGGGGGTTTGGCCGGCGCCGCGGAAGGTGATGGGCCAGCGCTGTAGGGCCGCCAAGTAGCTGAGAGTTTCCGACGAGATCAGCTCGGTGTTGGGAAGAACGCCTAGGGTGGCGGTCAAACCTGGCTGCACCCGGGATCCAATCCACCGCGTCAGCTCCTGTTGAGGGTGCTGCCCCTGCCAGCGCATCTGGATCCCTTTCCAGAGCGGAGCCACGCCGGGAGCGAGGGGCTGCCCCAGGTTCAAGAGGGCCAGAGCTCCCAGGGCTAGGCTCATGCCCACTCCCCGGCGCAGCGCCCTTTCCCCCCAGCGCTCGCCCAAGTAGCGCCAAAGCTTGGCCAGCCCTCCTGCCGAGAGGATGGCCAGCAGGGGCAACAGCGGCAAAGTAAAGCGCACATCCTTAATGGCTACCAGGGTGTAGAGAAGGTAGCCCCCTCCGTAGAGACCCCAGAGGAGAGCCTCCCGCCGGCTTGGGGATCCCCACAAGCTCAGCAGTGGCAAGGGGCATAGCCAAGGGCCCATCTGCAGGGGCAACCAGCGCAAGTAGGCCGTCCACCAGCACAGGGATCCCGCCGCACAGGTGACGTAGTAGTGGGCGGTGTCGGCATAGGCCCACCCATTGCTGAGCACAAACAGCCAGTTAGCTCCATACCAGGGCCAGCACAAGAGCAGCGTCACCCCCATTCCCAGGGCCAGGTGGGCCAGCCGCAGCGGCCAAGGGATCCTCACCCCCAGCGGAACAGCCAGCAGCGGCGGCAGCAAAAACAGCACCCCCGTCCACTTGGTCAGCAGCACCGCCGCCAGCCCCGCCCCCACCCCCACCGCCCCCCGCCAGGACGGCTCCTCCGCGTAGGCCCACAGCGCCCAAAAAGCCAGCGTCACCGCCACCAGCAGCGGCAGCTCCAGCATGTAGACATGAGCCAAAGCCGTGATCCCCGGATAGAGAAGCACCAACACTGCCGCCAGCCAGCCCACTTCCCAAGAGCGATAGGCCCGCCACCCCAGCCGCTGGGTGGCCAGGGTCAGGATCCCCAGCAACACCAAATTGAGCAACTGCCCATCGGCCCGGCCAAACGGATGCAGCGCTGCCAACGGGATCCCCAACCAATAGGCCAGAGGCGGGTAGCGCTGGTTCAAGTGCAAAAACTGCTGCCACCACAGCCCTTCCCAGCGAAACCGGCTCAGGTGATCCCCAAACGCCTGCGCCTGCAACAGGTGCTGCGCCTCATCCCAGGCCGGCGGCAGGGGATCGCTCCAGTTCCAAACCAGCAGCAGCAGCAGCGCCACCATCCCCAGCCCGGCCCAGACCTGGAGAAAGGGGATCCCTTGCCCCTTTTGGACCTTCCTTCTGGCTATCTCGCCCATAGCCGGCTGGATCCCCTCCCTTTAGCGTTCTGCCCCAGAGCTAAACTCAACCTGGATCCAGCTATCTAAGCTATCCAGAATTCCCCATGACCGTCTCGACCACGGGTTCAGAAGGAGTTTGGATCCTTTCGGATCAACTGCATCCGCAGCAATCTGCCCTGGCCTCCCTCTCAGCCCTCCCCCCCCACCGCGTTCCCGTTCTCCTTGTCGAGTCCCACGCCTGGGCCAGCTCCCGCAACCATCACCAGCAAAAGCTGGTCCTGGTCTGGTCGGCCATGCGCCACTTTGCCCAAGAATTGCAACAGCGCGGCCACCCCGTCACCTATGCGGAAGCCGAAGACTATGCCGAACCCCTGCAAGCCTGGGCTAGGCAACATCGATTGCAACAGATCCGCCTCATGCAGCCCACCGATATTCCCGTCCGGGATGAGGTGGAAAAGCTGAGGTCTGCCCTCCCCTGCCCCCTCCTGGTCTTGGAAAATAACCACTTTCTCTGGACAGCCCGCCAATTTATCGACTGGGCCTCAGGCCGCAAGCGCCTCCTCCTAGAGGACTTCTATCGCCAAGGGCGCAAACGCTTCCGCATCCTCATGGACGGCTCCCAGCCCCTCGGCGGGCGCTGGAACTACGACCGGGAAAACCGGCAGCCTCCCCAACCTGGCCGGCGCTACCCGCCGCCTCTGACGTTTCCCCCCGACGCCATCACGCAGGCGGTGATGGAGAAAGTGCGGCGCCATTACGGCCACCACTTTGGATCCCTGGAAGGCTTTGGCTGGGCCGTCACCCGTGCCCAAGCCCTGCAGGTGCTTGAGGACTTCATCCAGCACCGCCTGCCCCACTTCGGCCCCTGGCAGGACGCTATGCAAGTCGAAGAAGACTTCCTCTACCACTCCCTCCTTTCCCCTTACCTCAACCTAGGGCTCCTCACCCCCCAAGAAGTCATCACCGCTGCCGAGCAGGCCTACCATCGCGGCGGGATCCCTCTCCCCTCTGCCGAAGGCTTCATCCGCCAGATCCTGGGCTGGCGGGAATACATGCGCGGCTTCTACGAATACCAAATGCCCCAGGGCTATGCCCAGACCAACTTTTTTGGCCACTACCGCCCCCTGCCCGACTTTTTTTGGACAGGCGAAACGGACATGGCCTGCCTGCGGCACACCCTGAGGCAAATTCGCCGCCATGGCTGTGCCCACCACATCCAGCGCCTAATGGTGCTCAGCAATTTCGCGCTCATCAGCGGTATCCAACCTCAAGCCGTAGAAGCGTGGTTTCACGACGTGTTCATCGACAGCTACGACTGGGTGATGCAGCCCAACGTCATCGGCATGGGCCTCTTTGCCGACGGGGGCATGCTTTCCACCAAACCCTACGCCGCTTCCGCCCAGTACATCCGCAAAATGAGTGACTACTGCCGCCATTGCCGCTACAATCCCAGCGAAAAGGTGGGCGAACGGGCCTGTCCCTTCAATACCTTCTACTGGGATTTCCTGTTGCGCCACCGGCCCCTTTTGCTTCCCTTGGGAAGAATGAAAGGGGTACTGGCCCACCTGGATCGCCTCCAGCCAGAGCAGAGGGCCCAAATCCAAGCGCAAGCCGCTGCTTGGTGGGAGTCCACCCCCAATGCCTAGCTGTCTGGTATTCACTAGAATTGGAGCACCCTCTCTTCACGTGTTACTTGGTTCAAGGAGCCCACGTCATGAAATGTCCCCGCTGCGGCAAGCAAGAAATTCGTGTTTTAGAGTCCCGTTCGGCAGAAGGTGGCCAAAGCGTGCGGCGGCGGCGGGAGTGCATGTCCTGTGGCTATCGCTTCACCACCTATGAGCGCATCGAATTCATGCCCATCATGGTCATTAAACGGGATGGATCCCGAGAGAGTTTTAACCGCAACAAGATCTTGCAGGGGGTGATGCGCGCTTGCCAAAAAACCCAGGTTAGCGTCAAGCAGATGGAGGAGTTGGTCAACGAAATCGAAGAAAAACTGCAACTGGAAGACGTTCAAGAGGTAACTACCCTACGCATTGGCGAGATGGTACTGGAGCGCCTACAGCGCCTGAGCGAAGTTGCCTATGTGCGCTTTGCCTCCGTGTACCGCAAGTTCCAGGGTATAAAAGACTTTGTTACCGAACTGGAACAGTTGGAACGGTTGGAAACCCACCTACGACGAGATCTGGAGCGGCCGTTGCGGAACTCTCCCCCTTCAGAGTCGGAATCCACAGCTTCTCCAGACTGGGTGGGGGGTATTCCCCAACTCCTCGATCAAAACGACACCTCGAGCAATCTCTCGGAGATCCCGAAATAACGCTTGCGGGCGAGAAAAACTGCTAGAAAGGGGCTCCCATCCAAAAAGCTTAGCGGTATGCTTGGGTTAGCAATTGCCGCTTACACTAAGCATAGCGCTAGGCATCCTCGGCCGGTCGGTGTTCAGCGCTACCCCTGGGTGATCCTTGCGGCCTTGTCTGTTCGGGATCCCCGCCTGCCCACCTTCCTCAGCTTTTCATCCTTTCTGACGGATTGATTCAACTTATGCAGTACGACTTTCGGGGTTCTAGCCCCTCTGAAGCTCGCAACGGCAACCCCAATGGCTTGCCCGGCAACAGCAGCTTTCGCGCCCCTGCCTCACTAGAGACCGGGCCGGGGACAGTGCCAATCCAGGTATATCAACAAGTGGCTGAAGAGCTGGAATCTGCCCGTCAGCAGGTGAGCCGCCTCTCCTCCGAAAACCAGCGCCTGCGCGCTCTGCATCAACAATTGTCTGGAGAAATTACTGCCATCGCGCAAGAATTTCAGGGGCAATTGGGCCAGGCCTTGAAGCGCCTACAGCAAATCAGCCTACGGCTTGCTGACACAAGCCAAGCCGCTGCTCTTGAAAGAGAGGCTGCTGCAGCCCCTTTTCGAGGGGATGGCCTGACCTCAGAACATGACCAAGCCTCTCCCTCCTATGATTTTTTGAATCGCCTCAAGCGACGCCAAGCTCGCAGCGAGGTTTCACCCTTCCCTGGCAACGTCTATCCAACTCCCTCTTACTCTGACTTTGCCACCCCCCCCCTTGAGCCCCGATCTCAGCCCTCCACTCTACCCCCCCGTCCCCGTCAAGACACTCCTGCTGAGCCTCCTTACCCCCGTGCCGGCTATCAGATTCCCTCCTTGGAAGAGTTGATGCAGAATATGGGTGGCGAGGTTCATGCCACCAGTGTCTACCAACGGGTGCGCGATCAACATCACGGATCCCAAGGATCCGTTTTGCTTTGGATGGCCGCTGCAGTTCTTTTGGTAGTCGCCTCTTTTGGATTGGGCTTCGTAGCTGTACAACCCTTTTTGCGCAACAACCCATCACCCGCTCCTGTGAAAGCACCCCAATAGTCCCGGAGAAGGAATTCCGTACACCCTCTACACCCATAGAGACTGCAGAGTTACCCCTTGAGATACGCAACAACCCCCCTTGTATTGGGGGGTTGGTGTGGAGAGATGAGCCTGGCACCGAGCTAGGTTACCGGAGGGTCACCCCTCAAGTAGGTTCGCCGCTGATGCGTTTCACGTCCGAGTTCGGGATGGGGTCGG
>Ga0308393_1000128_pt1 | contig 40297 bp, 39 predicted proteins | sample Hotspr2Sampleee2_FD_202364 | JGI IMG/M metagenome (GOLD analysis project Ga0308393, IMG submission 202364) | Hot spring phototrophic mat microbial communities from Mushroom Spring, Yellowstone National Park, Wyoming, United States - 20050630_ee2 ... | reverse complement strand
AATTTCTGCTAATATTTCGTAATCTTCAACTACTAACTCTTTGCCTGATGCCAAAAATTTATCCATATAGGCACGTGCTTGAGTAGGATTTCCATTTTTCTGATACGCATAGCCTATCCAGCGGTTAAATTCGGGATATTTCACTTTGCCTTCAAGGTCTTTGAGTTCTTTGAGTGCTTCATCATATTTTTGAACTTTGTACAAAAACACTGCATTTCTGTATTTTACCTCGTCGCTACGTTCCGATTTATCCATATACAATTTGTTGTAGCGGATAGCACTATCCAAGTTTCTACCTTTTTGGTAAAGTTCGGCTATTCTGCGATAGGTAGGCGTATAGCTGGGGTCTTCTTTGAGGATTTCTTTGTATTGTTGGAGTACATACAAATAATCGGGGGTTTTGCCTTTTAACATAAATTCGGTGCGTTTGGTACGAGCCTTACCACTTTTCGCACCGCTTTTGGCGATAGCAAAATCGTAATTAGTGATAGCATTTTTTCCGTTCTCGGGCTTGTTGGTAGCGGCGTAAGCATCGCCTAAGGCGATGTAGGTTTCGGCAGTTACATTTTTTTCTAATTTTGTAGCCATTTCTAAAAGTCTGATGGCTTCGTTGGGGTCTTTATTTTTATGGGAAATAAAAGCCTCGCCTGCTCGGAGCAGTACATCGTGATTTTTGCCTTTGGTTCGTTCTACTACGGCATCAATTTTTGCCTTAGCACCTGCCAAATCGCCTTGCATAATCATTACTTCTGCCAAACCGATTTCGTTGAGTGGATATTTTTTGTCGGCGGCTAAACCTTTTTCAAAGGCGGCTTTGGCTTGTTCGGGGCTGGGGTTGTTGCTCTTGGTATGAAAATAGCCTAAGTAGTAGTAATGCTCTCCCGTAGGTTTGGTGCTTACGAGTTGTTCAAACACTTTTTGGGCAGAGCTGTATTGTTCCATATCCATAAATTGTAAGCCTTGCTGAATACTTTGGGCTTTGGCAAAGACAGCCATTAGCATAAGAAAGAATAAAAACTGTTTTCTCATTGTGTATTATGGTTTAAGGTTTAGAATTAAAATGCAAAAATTATTCGGAAATCATTTCAATTTCGCGAGGAGGAATTTTGGCGGGCAACAAGCCCGATTTAAGAACGATTCTTTGTCCTATTTCTTGGCTTACAAATGCCGCAAAGGCATAGGCTAAGCCAAGGCGTCTGTTTTTCACGAGCATAAAGCATTCGCGACGCAAAGGGTAAGTATTTTGGGCAAAAGCACTTTGCGAAGGTAAAATTTCTTCTTTTTCGCCACGAATAGCCAATATACGCACCTTAGACAAATCCGATTTTTCGAGCCAATGAAAAGCCACCAAACCTAATGCATTTTTATTTTTAGCAACTTGCTCTACGATTGCCTTATTCGATTTAGCGGCGTATATTTTGAGCTTTGAAATATCGCTCACTTCCAATTTGTTGTTGATAAAATTGTAATTGCTTGAGTTGGCGTTATCTATGATGATAGCAATCTCGCTATCCTGATTATCGGGATTAAGTTGTTTCCAGTTTTTGATATTGCCCGAAAAAATACTTTTAAGTTGCTCAAAACTCAAGGCAGTATTTTTTACATCTTTATTTACAACAACGGCAACGGCATCGTAAGCCTGCACCCAATCGCGAACGATAGTCTTTTGTCTTTCAATTTCTTTTTTTTCGTTGCTATTCAGATTTCTGCCTACTATCACGGCATCAACGCTGTCTCGGAGCATCAATTGAATGGCTTTGTCCTCGGGCAAAGTAATGATATTGATTTTAGTTTTCTCGTACTCGTTCATAAAGGCATTAGCTTCTTGCTGAGCTATCGGCAAAAAGGCTTCATCTACCGCTACGCTGATTTCGCCTGAGGTAGGTGTGTCGTATTTGTTTGTTTTATTTTCATTTTTTTCTTTCTGTGGTTGGCAGGCAAGCAAAAATGTCCATATTATAGCCAGAAGCAAATATAATATTTTTTTCATTTGATTTATTTTCGTTTTATAGTTTAGTACTGGTTTTAATTCCTTTTATCGGATTTTTCTTAGCTTCTTTTTTACTTTTTTTAATAATTTCATACACACGCATAACTCTCATAAAGCTGTATGCAATCATTACCCAACCTAAAATATTGGGTAATCTATTTTCAGGAAACAACTCTTTTGCATAAACTATTACAAAAATCCCACCAAACAAGTAAATCGTTACCATTACTACTCCCAAAATTACGTGAAATTGCTCTTGTGGTTTCATTTACGAGTGTTTCTAATTAAAAATTTCTAATAGTTCTACGACTTCTGCCATTTTTTGCTGTTCTCCGAGTTGTTCGTAAGCGACAATAAGATTTCGCAAAATTCTCTTGATGATTTCTATATTGTTGCAGGGTGTATAAAAACTGGCTTGTTGTTGCAAACCTAACTGCGAAATGTAGTTATCTATATCTGATTTGGTAAAAATAAGTCCTTTGTTGAAAGCGTTGATATAGAACGGCTTTTCGGGCAAATCGTATATGAGAATAAAAAGATTGGGCAAATTTACTCCATAAATAGGCAACTTCAATTTTTCTGCCAAAAGAATATAAATTACACATAGCGATATAGGGTTGCCTCGTTTGGTTTCAAGAACAACATTGAGCATATTGTTGGCGGGCGAATGGAAATTTTTGGTATTAGCAACAAGTTTTTCTTCATCAAAAAGCACATAATTGATGATACGCACTTGGTCGTAAGGGTTCATATTATCCCGAAGATGTATCCAAACGTTGTAGTAGAGTTGGTCTATTTTTTCTTTCAAATCTTCATACTTTACTTCGGGATACTGATAAGTAGCAATGAGCCACATTCCTCTGAGCAGGTCTGTTCCGCCCTGCAGTTTCCACTCGTGTAGTCTTTGTTTTAGGGTTTGGAATTGTAATGTATGAATAAGATTTTCTAATTTATTTTGCAAGATAGGATTGAGGCTGTTTTGCCATTCTTGCTCCAAAAAAGGGACAACGGCTTCGCCCAAAGAAAGTATTTTGCTTTCAATGTGTTTGCTTATTTCTGCGTCTTCATCATCTAACAAGGCTATCAGAGCTTTGAGTTCTTTGGTTTCCATTGGCAACAAAAAACATTTTTTGGCAATTTACGATAAAAAAATTATTTTTGCATAGCTTTTTAAGAAAAATGCCCGCATAGTTCAACGGATAGAACGTCAGATTCCGGTTCTGAAGATGGGAGTTCGATTCTCTCTGCGGGTACATTTACGAGGCTCTTACATAAGTAATTAGACACAAGAGGCAAGACACAAGAGGCAAGACAAAAAATTGTCTATCAGCATTTTATACCAATGAAAGTGTCTTTTTAATTTTGTGGAACTACTTACAAAGCAGAATATTCCTTCATCATTCATCATTTATCATTCATCATTTTTCTTACCCAGTTTTCTATCAAATTAGCAATAGTATTTGCCCCCCAACTATTGAGATGAATAAAATCGGTGAGTGTCTGAAACCCGTGATTTTTGCTGACCTCGTCCCACGATTTACCAAAAATATAATGTTGTAACATAGCCGATTCGATGAGTTTGTGCTTTTCTTTGTACTTTTTACGTACTTTTTGAGCATTTTCTTGCAAGTAAGCCAAGTGGATTTCGTGAAAGGGAAGATAGTCTATGGCTGTTCGTTCGGCTACTTTTTTAGCAACTTGCACAAAATTTTTCAGATGCTCGCAGATAGGGTGTTCTAAACTTTCGCCTATCAGTGGCATAGAGATGAGGGCTATCTTTGCAGTAGTTTCGTTTTGTAATTTTTCTATGATTTTTTGCAAATTTTCCTCGTACCAAAACAAGGAAGGCGGGTGAGGCAACTTTTTCAGCTTCATATAAACTTGCTGATTATGCTTGCCGAAAGTTGCGTTGGCATCATTCGTACCTATCAGAATGGTTACAAAATCGGGTTGGCAGGCAATGATTTCATCAAGGCGTTGCAAAAGATTGTATGCCAAATCGGCGTTGATACCTGCATTGATGTACTCGTAACCATTACCGAGTTTTTGGGCTACGATACTTGTAAAATCGGCACTCATATTGCCACAAGTGAGGCTATCACCTGCAAATACGATACGAGGTTTGGTTTTGGGTTTGTTCAAAAATTTAGAGGGGTTGTTAGGAGCAGGTCTGAACAAAAATTGATACAAATATCCGTATATCCATAAACCTACTATGCCTATTGCAAGCAAAATAACTAAAAGCATACTGATAGAGTTCATAACTTCTTAGTTCTCGAATGTAAAAATCAAAATCTACTCACAAATCCAAAATGCACTTTTGACCTTGCCACAGAAAAATCTTGCATTTTGGACTTGCCGAGAGCATAATTGAGCGAAAAAACTCCTCCCTTCGTCCTAAAATTTACCCCCAAACCCACTCCGAAAGGATTTTCACTGCTTTTTTCTTGTAAAATTTTTGTTTGCAAAAAGGCTTGGTCGTAAAAAACCGAAAAATAGGCTTCTTGTTCCCAAAAAAAACGATACTCCAAGTTAGTAAGCAAATACGAAGAAGCAAAGAAAAAGTTTTGATTAAAACCACGCAAATTTTGCAAACCTCCTAAACGATACAGCTCGTTAAGCAAGAGGTTTTCGTTGAGTAAAGTGGCTGTTTCCAAACGAACAAACACGCCTTTTTTAGGACTAAGCATTTTGTAGTAATTGCTTTGCAGAGAGATGGCTGTTTGAAGACTACGCAGTTGAATGTTCTGATAAAGCGTATCGGGCAAGAAAGGAAGCGGAACAATTGTTTTATTGCCTGTTTGGATATTTACAAGCAACTGATAGCCATTTTTTGGCAGAAAAATATCGTCTAAATTGTTCCATTCGTAGCCTAAGCCGTAGAAAACATATCTGTTTTCAAGATTTGGGGGCAATTGAGTAGTATTAGCCGAAATCGTGAAACCTGTTTGAGAATTTTGCAGACCTGCCAAAAACTTTATTTTAGATAAACCCAAAGGATAAACAAAGCGAATTTGCCGATTGATATTGACGAAATTGGTATCTTCACGCAAAAGTTTAAAGTCTAATTCTACTCCCAAAGGTGAGCCCAAAAGAATGGGGTGTTTGTACGAAGCATTGATTATCTGAAAGCGAGGGCGAGTTTGTTGGAATTCTATTTCAAGACTTTTGGCTGAGGCAAACAAGTTGCGAAGACGGATTTGGGCTTGTCCTGTAAGTAACAAAGTTTGGGGGGCAAGTTCGTTAGGCATAAATCCTAAAATGCCATCGATTTCGTTGCTTTGACTTTGATTGGCATAAAAAATTGGTTTTGCTTTTTGAGCCTCAAATACGATTTGCGTAGGTTTGGTGAGGCGGGCAAAGCCCAAATTTTTTAGTTTTGCTTCAGCTTTTTGTAAGGCTATTTGGCTAAATGGCTCATTGGGGGGAAGTTGCAAATATTTTTCCAAGAAAGAGCGTTTGATTTTCAGATTTCCTTGCAGGCTAAGCGTATCCCAAACTACGAAAAAACCTTTTCGCACGCGAAGGCGAGCCGAAACCTCCTTGCTTTCCACAAGAAGGCTATCTAAGAATACCTCGGCAAAGGGGTAGCCTTTGTTTTCAGCATTAGAAACGATTTTTTTGGCAGTTGTTTCCCAAATTTCCCAATCTACGGGGGTTTTGGGGAATGTAGCAAGTTTAATTTTTTCTAAAAAAATGCTTTCTACTTGGCTATAATCTATTTTTTTCCAAACAAACAAAGTCCCTAAAAAGATAGAAACTTTCAGACTATCGGCAGAATATTTTACATTTTGCAGATGAGCCTGCCAATAGCCTTTTTTTTGAATTTTTGCAAGAAATTTTTGCAAATAATCGGCTCTTTGGGCAGAGTCGGGAAAATTTTTTTGGTAATCAAAACGCTGACTATCTGGCTCAAAGGTGATGGTAAGTATTTTTTGAGCAGAAAGTAAGTCTGTAAGCAAGCAAAAAAGCCATATCAGGGTTATCTTTTTCAAGAGTTTAAGTTTCTTGATGAAACAAAAAAGCACTTACAAAGCTTTTATTTGTAAGTGCTTGATTTTGAGCGTGAACTCGTAGGGAGTCGAACCCCAAACCTTCTGATCCGTAGTCAGATGCTCTATCCAGTTGAGCTACGAGTCCATTTTGGGTTACAAAATTAGTGAAAAACTTTGAAATTCCCAAAAATTACACCTTAATTTTTACATCAACGCCGCTTGGAAGTTCTAATTTCATCAAAGCATCTACAATTTTAGGGCTTGTTGAGTAAATATCAATCAGGCGTTTGTAGGTACAAAGTTGGAATTGCTCGCGTGATTTTTTATTTACGTGAGGCGAACGCAACACGGTAAAAATTTCTTTACGCGTAGGCAAAGGAATAGGACCACTCACCACTGCACCATTGTCTTTTACTGCTTTTACAATTTTAGCGGCAGACTTATCCACTAAATTGTGGTCATAAGATTTTAGTTTAATTCTAATTTTTTGGGTCATCGTTTTACAATTTTAAGATACACTTTTGTATCAGATTATAGACGCAGGTTTATTTGAAAAGCAAATCCGAAAGCGTCATTTATTCCGGAAATTGCTATTGGTGTATTTTTTTGCTTTTAATTAGCTTTTGCACCTTTTACTTCTGCAATCACTTTTTCGGCAATGTTCTGAGGTACGAAATCGTAATGAGAGAAAGTAAGTGTAGCCGAGGCACGCCCCGAAGAGATAGTACGCAAAGTAGTTACATACCCAAACAACTCTGCAAGAGGCACATCAGCTTTAATTACTTGAGCACCGCCCTTGGTGTCCATACCTTTCATAATACCTCTTCTGCGGTTTAGGTCGCCAGTGATAGGACCTGTAAATTCATCAGGAGTAACTACTTCTACAGACATAATTGGCTCCAACAATTTGGGAGAGGCTTTTTTCGCCGCTTCTTTGAAGCCGAGTGAAGCTGCCATTTCAAAAGAGAATGAGTCGGAGTCTACTTCGTGGTAGGAACCATGGAATAGACGTACCTTCATAGAATCAACAGGGTAGCCTGCTAAAGGTCCATTTTTCATAGCCGATTCAAAGCCTTTTTGTACGGCAGGAATAAATTCTTTTGGAATTACTCCACCTACAATTTCATTTACAAACTCTAAGCCCGATTTTCCATCTTCACGAGGACCAATCTCAAACACGATATCAGCAAATTTACCACGCCCACCCGTTTGTTTTTTATAGACCTCCTTATGCTGTACGGTACTTGTAAGGGCTTCTTTGTAAGCAACTTGCGGAGCACCTTGATTTACTTCCACCTTAAACTCACGTTTCATACGGTCTAAGATGATTTCCAAATGCAACTCTCCCATACCACGCAATACGGTTTGCCCTGTTTCTTGGTCAGTGAATACACTTAGGGTTGGGTCTTCTTCAAGCAGTTTGGCGATAGCCATACTCATTTTATCCAAATCTGCCTGTGTCTTAGGCTCAATGGCATAACCGATTACAGGTTCGGGGAAAGTCATTGACTCTAAAACGATAGGGTGATTTTCATCGCAAAGTGTATCGCCAGTCTTGATGTCTTTGAAACCAACACCTGCACAAATATCACCTGCCTCTACCTTGTCAATAGGATTTTGTTTATTAGCGTGCATTTGCATCAAGCGAGAGATACGTTCTTTTTTACCTGTACGCGTGTTAAGCACATAAGAACCCGCTTCCAAAGAACCTGAATAGACACGGAAAAAGCATAAACGCCCCACGTAAGGGTCGGTAGCGATTTTGAAAGCCAGAGCTGTAAAAGGTTCTTTCACATCAGGTTTGCGTTCTACTTCTTCGCCTGTGTCGGGGTGCGTACCTTTTGCAGGAGGCAAATCTAAGGGAGAAGGTAAAAATTCGCAAACAGCATCTAATAAAGTCTGCACACCTTTGTTTTTAAAGGCAGAACCACACATTACAGGTTGCATAGTCATATCTATCACAGCCTTACGGATGGCGGCACGTATCTCGGCAGGGGTAATAGAATTAGGGTCTTCAAAGAATTTTTCTAACAATTTATCATCGTAGGAAGCAACTGCTTCAACCAAATTTTGTCTCCAATGCTCGGCTTCCTCTTTCAAATCGTCGGGGATAGGAATTATTTGGTAGGTCTTGCCTTCGTCGTGTTCATTCCATACAATTGCCTGATTGGTAATTAAATCTACTACACCTTTGAAGGTTTCTTCTGCCCCGATAGGTACTTGCAAAGGTACGGGATTTCCACCTAATTTTTCTTTAATTTCTCTAACAGCCTTGAAGAAATCAGCACCTGCTCTATCCATTTTATTTACAAAACAGATACGAGGCACGCGATATTTATCCATTTGTCTCCAAACTGTTTCAGATTGAGGCTCAACGCCAGAAACAGAACAGAACAAAGCGATAGCTCCGTCGAGTACTCGCAGAGAACGTTCCACCTCTACGGTAAAATCTACGTGACCGGGCGTATCAATCAAATTGATAGTGTAAGTTTTAGATTCAGGAGTAATTTCACCTTGCACGGTGGGGTAGTTCCAACGTGTTGAGGTCGCCGCTGACGTAATTGTAATACCACGCTCTTGCTCCTGCTCCATCCAGTCCATAGTTGCCGTACCTTCGTGTACCTCACCGATTTTGTGCGTTTTACCTGTGTAGTAGAGAATACGCTCAGAAGTGGTTGTTTTTCCTGCATCGATATGAGCAGAGATACCAATATTTCTGAGATACTTTAAATCAGCCATTGTTGTATGGTTTTATAGGTATATTTATGAAAAATTTTTTAAAATTTAAAATGTGAAAACGCTTTGTTGGCTTCTGCCATTCTGTGGGTATCGTCTTTTTTCTTTACTGCGGCTCCTTCTCCTTTCGAGGCAGCAATAATTTCGTTTGCCAAACACTCTTTCATTGTCTTATCGTTACGCATACGGGCATATTTGATAAGCCATTTGATACCCAAAGAGATTTTTCTTTCGGGACGAACCTCCGTAGGTACTTGAAAGGTCGCTCCGCCCACTCTACGGCTTCTTACTTCCACGCTGGGCATTACGTTATTCAAGGCTCTTCGCCATACTTCCAAGCCATCTTCTTTGGTTTTTTCACTTACCAAATCTATTGCACCATAAAAAATAGAATAGGCAAGGCTTTTTTTGCCTTCGTACATCAAGTTATTAACAAACTTGGTAACGAGTACATCCTTATACTTAGGGTCAGGGAGTAGGTATCTTTTTTTAGGTTTTGCTTTTCTCATCTTTGTTTAGGGTTGTTACTCAATCCAAACTCTATGGATTGTTCTTCACGAATATTTATCAATAAAAAAAATTATTTTTTCTTACCTGCAGTAGGTTTTCCTTTTGCTGCCGCCTGCTGTGCTTGTCCGGGTTTAGGGCGTTTCGCACCATATTTAGAACGACGCTGACGACGATTAGCCACGCCTGCCGTATCCAAAGCACCACGTACAATGTGGTAACGAACACCGGGTAAATCTTTCACACGACCACCACGTATCAGTACGATAGAGTGTTCCTGAAGATTATGACCTTCACCGGGTATGTAGGCAATTACTTCTTGCTGGTTAGACAAGCGTACTTTGGCTACTTTACGCAAAGCTGAGTTTGGCTTCTTGGGCGTAGTGGTATATACCTTTGTACATACGCCACGCTTTTGAGGGCAAGCATCAAGAGCTGGCGACTTAGATTTCACTTTCTTTACTTCCCTTCCTTTTCTTACTAATTGCTGTATAGTAGGCATTTATCTCGAAAAATTTGTTTGATTTATTTTTTGAACTGCAAAGGTATAAATAAAAAATAAACCTACAAAATTTTAAATAAAAATAATTTTTTTGAAAAAAGAGTTGATAAACAAGCAAATACTAATAACGTTACTACATCACACAACGCCTCACAAAAATTACAATTAAACAAACAAGGAACATTATTATTGAAATACGATTGATTCCGTGCATTATGCGGATGTTGAAATTTAAAGGATAACGTGTGTCGTTGGGGTCGTGTTTTTTGAATACCCTAATGAAGTATGCAAAAACTTCGCCTATTCTGAAGTATTCTTTTAGACGAGACATAATTTTTAAGTTTATTATTCACAAAATAACAAAAAACAATACATTTTGTTTCTGTTTCTAAACGGATATTTTTGTAGGTTTTTCCTTGTTTTTAGATATTTTTCTAACTTTACACACTTTTTTTGTAGCCAGCATTTACGTTTTTGTTATGACCAAAATTACCGAGTATATCAAAAATAGCAACAAAACGCTGTTTTCTTTTGAAATTCTCCCCCCTCTTAAAGGCGAAAGTATCCAACAACTCTTCAAAGCTATTGAACCTTTGATGGAGTTTAAACCAAAATTTATTGATGTAACCTATCATCGTGAAGAGTATGTCTATAAAAAACACGAAAACGGATTGCTCGAAAGGCAACGTATCAGAAAACGACCCGGCACCGTAGGCATTTGTGCTGCCATTATGAACCATTTTAAAGTAGATGCCGTGCCACATATTATTTGTGGTGGATTTACAAAAGAAGAAACCGAAAACGCTCTGATTGACCTACACTTCCTCGGAATCGATAACGTACTCGTTTTGAGAGGTGATGCTATCAAATCGGAAGGGAGTTTTGTGCCTGAACCCGAAGGACATAGCTACGCCAGCGAACTACTACAACAAGTAATCAATATGAACCGAGGTATCTATTTAGAAAAAGGCTTACAAGCTACCGCCACTGATTTTTGTATCGGAGTAGCTGGTTATCCCGAAAAACACTTCGAAGCTCCTAATCTCAACACAGACCTCAAATATCTCAAACTCAAACAAGATTTAGGTGCAGATTATATCGTAACTCAAATGTTTTTTGATAACCAAAAGTATTTTGAGTTTGTAGGCAGATGCCGAGAAATTGGTATTACCATTCCAATTATTCCCGGTCTAAAACCCATTACCACCAAAAAACAACTTACCGTACTGCCAAGTATCTTTCATATTGATATACCCGACGACCTCGTAAAAGCTGTTGAAAGCTGTAAAAATAACGATGAAGTAAAACAAGTAGGAATAGAATGGGGCATTCAACAATCCAAAGAACTGATTGAGTTTGGTGTGCCTGTTTTACATTATTACTCAATGAGTAAATCCGATGCCGTCAGACAAATTGCGGAAGCCTTGTTTTGATATGCTTCGCCGAGAAATAAGTTTTTTTCTTGCGGCAATGATGTTTTACACTCGCTTGCCTGTGCTAAATATCTCAAACTTTACAGACCAACACCTCAACAAAGCAACTCGCTACTTTCCGTTGATAGGTTGGATGGTAGGAGCTTTAATGGCATTAGTTTATATTGCTACTCGGTTGATATTTGCTTACGAGATTGCAATTGTTCTTAGTTTGATAGCTGGCGTTCTGGCAACGGGAGCATTTCACGAAGATGGCTTTGCCGATGTGTGCGATGGCTTCGGTGGCGGTTGGACAAAGGAAAGGATTTTAGAAATTATGAAAGACAGCCGTGTCGGGACATTTGCCGTTGTTGGTTTGGTTTTAATTTTGTTGCTGAAATTCTATACATTACTTCATCTTGCCCAAAAAGAACTATTTGTACCAAGTCTGCTGTTTGCCCAAGTGCTTAGTCGTTGGTTTGCTCTTACATTTGTGGCTACTACTCCTTACAGCCGAACAGACGAGCAAAGCAAAATCAAACCAATTGCCAAAAAATTAGCTTTCAAAGATTTACTAATAGCTACATTCCTGACCTTCCTCGCTTTTTTGCTTTTTCCTTTTTGGTGGATTGGGGGAGTATTACTAATGCTTATTCCCCTCAAATTATATCTGCGTTGGTTTTTTCTCAAATGGATTGAAGGCTACACAGGCGACTGCCTTGGAGCCGCTCAACAAATTTCGGAAATTTGCATTTTATTGTATTTGCTGGGAGCAAACACTGAATGGCTGCCATCAGGTTGGGGTGCATATAGGCTGGGAATGTGAAAGAGAAGCTACAAGTTTTATAAGTGCTTCAACAAAATTAAACGTACATTTATGTTTCTGTAAAAATTGTTTTTCTCGTCACCAGCGAGCCGCAGGCGAAGCAATTCTTTCACCGTCATTGCGAGCCGAAGGCGAAGCAATCTTTCAAACAGACAGATTACTTCGGTTTGCTATCGCAAACCGAAGTAATGACGTTGATTTTTTTGCCTTAGCATTACTTGTTATGCACTACCAAAATGTAAATATACGTTTAATTTTGTGGAACTACTTAATCCTAAGTTATCGTCAAAATAAAAAGTCCCAAGCAAAATGCTTGGGATTTTCGCTTAACAATTAAACAACATAAACAAACAAAACTTATATGCTTAGCTCTTTTTTCTCAGGAAATTTTTAATGAAATAATACCAAGTTTTGTGCCAAAAATTTTATTTTTGAAAAAATATTTTTCACCAAACCTCTAAACTCAAATGAAAAGAAAAGCATTTTACAGGATATTCGCTTTTTTGTTGCTCTCCTTTCAGTTTTTACAAGCTCAAAAACAGGCTGTTAGCTTAGAGGATATATGGCAACGCTACACTTTCTTTCCTGCTTCTGCCGAAGGCTTTAACTATCTGAAAGACAGCCGTTTCTACACGGTTTCGGAAGGGAAAAGCATCTACAAATACGATACTCGTACGGGCAAGAATTTAGGTTTGATAGCCGAATTGCCTATCAGTTTTGAGGAGTATGAGTTTAATAATCAAGAAGATAAAATTTTGTTGCTCAATGCTCGTGAGCGTATCTATCGCCGTTCTTTCAGAGCCGAGTATTTCGTCTATGACCTGAAAACTAAGCAAAACAAAAAACTCTCAAATAATGGTAAGCCATCTTACGCCACGTTTTCGCCCGATGGCTCAAAGGTCGCTTTCGTGAGAGATAACAATCTTTATATGGTAGATTTGGCAACAATGACCGAAACAGCCATTACCACCAACGGCAAAAAAAATGAAATCATCAACGGCTCTACCGACTGGGTGTATGAAGAAGAATTTGGCTTTGCCAAAGCCTTTTTCTGGTCGCCCGATAGCAAAAAAATTGCTTTCCTTACCTTCGACGAAAGCCATGTAAAAGAATATAATATGCAAATCTGGCGTGGTTTGTACCCCGAAGATTATCGTTTCAAATACCCCAAAGCAGGTGAAAGAAATGCCGTAGTTGGCGTTTCGGTGTATTTTTTGGATACCAAAGAAATCAGAAAAATTGATTTAGGAACAGAAACAGACATCTACATTGCCCGCCTGCAATGGACAGAAAACCCTAATCTGCTTGCTATCCGAAAACTCAACCGATTGCAAAACAAATTAGAACTTATCCACGCCGATTTGCAAAAAAATACCCAAAACATAGTCCTTACCGAAGAACACAAAGCCTACGTTGATGTAGAATTTTGCGAAGATTTGCATTACCTAAAAAATGGCAAGGAATTTATTATCGCTTCCGAAAAAGATGGCTTCAAACACTTTTATCTCTACTCGCTTGATGGAAAACTTATCAGGCAAATTACCAAAGGTAACTGGGAAGCAAGCAAACTCATAGGACTTGACGAGAAAAAAAGACTCTTGTACTTCACAGCCACCAAAGAATCGCCTTTGGAGAGATATTTGTACGTGATAAATCTTGATAAAGGCACTGAAAAACAAATCCTTACGGCAAAAGGCACACACGACATCACGATGAGTGCTGATTGTCAGTTTTTTATGGATGAATACAGCACTGCCAACACGCCGCCTGTGTATAGTCTGTACGATATTTCGGGCAAAAAAATCAAAGATTTGGAAACGAACGAAACCTTACGTAAAAAATTAGAAAACTACCTAATCTCTCCCAAAGAATTTTTCACCATAAAAACCTCCGAAGCAACGCTAAACGCTTGGCAAATCAAACCAATCAATTTTGATGTAAATAAAAAGTATCCTTTATTGATGTTTGTGTATGGTGGTCCTGGCTCGCAACAAGTAAAAAATGAGTGGGACGCCTACGACTATTTCTGGTACCAGCACCTTGCCGCCAAAGGCTATATGATTGTTTGCGTAGATAACAGAGGCACGGGAGGGCGTGGAGCAGATTTTAGAAAAATTACCTACGGACAACTTGGAAAAATTGAAGTGCAAGACCAAATCGAGGCGGCAAAGTATTTAGGTTCGCAAAGCTATATCGATAAAAACAGAATAGCTATTTGGGGGTGGAGCTACGGCGGTTATATGTCTTCAAATTGTATTTTGCAAGGAGCTGATGTATTCAAGGTTGCCATTGCAGTTGCTCCTGTTACGAATTGGCGTTTTTACGATACAATCTACACCGAACGCTATTTAGGTTTGCCCCAAGAGAACGCCCAAGGCTACGATGAAAATTCGCCTATTAGCCACGTAAGCAAACTAAAAGGTAAATATCTGCTCATTCACGGCACTGGCGACGACAACGTACATTTTCAGAATGCCGTTGAAATGCAAAATGCCCTCATCAAAGCAGGTAAGCAATTTGAAAGCTTTTACTATCCTAATCGCAATCACGGAATTTATGGAGGAAATACTCGCCTGCACCTTTACCAAATGATGACTGATTTCTTGGAAAAAAACCTGTAAAAATTGTTTTCTTACGCCCAATCAAAAGTGGATTTGCTCTTTTCTGTACGTTGAGCGAAGAGATTAGCGAGATTGCCAAGCTGCCGAAACGTACAGAAAAGCATATTTTTTTAAGAATAAGTTTTGAAAAATTGCTTTTAGGTGTAAAAAGTTCAAATGTGGTTTCTCACTAAAACCCAAAGGGATTTTTCATAGCATTTTCTTTCAATAGCAAAGGCTCTATCACGTTGGCAATTAGCTTTATTTTGTGCATAGGCGATTTACCATCGTTGGAGTAGATTGTAATTTCTTCGGTTTGACTGCCTTTCTGACGAGGTGTATAACGAATCTCTAACACAAAACTTTCCGAAGGTTTCAAATTTCTGATACCGTTGTGTGTAATGCAATTGCAATTGCTTCTTACGTTTGATATGGTTAAATCGCCTTTACCTACATTGGTAATAGTGAATTTTTGCAGAGCAGTTTGCCCGAACTGCAAATTACCGACATTGGCTTCGGTTCTGTCTAAGCTAAGTTCTGCCAAAGAGGCAGGAGCAGGGTTTTTAGGATTAACAAACCCTTTGATGTAAAGCACTTTCACAGGGTCTTGGCTATTGGTGCGTACCGTAATGCTTTTGTGGAAGGCATTGGGGCGACCTTGGGTGTTGTAAGAAACAGTGATTTTACCAGTCTTGCCGGGCATTACAGGTTCTCGCGTATAGCTGGGCGTGGTACAGCCGCAAGAAGGTTCAACTGATTGTAGCACCAAAGGTGATTTGCCTCTGTTTTTGAATATGAAATCGTAAGAAACAATTTTTCCTTCGTCTATCGTGCCGAAATCGTGTGTTTCTTTTTGAAATTCAATGATACTTTGGGCAGAAATATCGTAGCTTCCAAATAAAAAGCACAAACTCATCAAAACTTTTTTCATCATATTTTCCTTTATTTAGACACGAGGATAAACAAACTTTCAATATAATTAGTTCGATAATGCGGAGGCTTCTCACTTGTTTCTTGGTTGGCATGGTAAGATTTTATCAGATTGCTGTATCGCCCTATTTCCCTGCCGCTTGCAGATACACCCCTACCTGCTCTGAATATATGATACAAGCTCTCCGAGAACATGGGGTTCGCAGGGGTTTGTATTTAGGAACAAAAAGGCTACTACGTTGCCATCCTTGGGGCGGTAGCGGTTACGACCCCGTGCCTGAGAAAAAGGAAAAAATGAAAATGTAATAGTCTCGGTATTTGGTCTTTATTTATGCTGATTATTATCATTTCCCAAATATCTTTACAGATAATCAGCGTGGGTTGTGACAGCAAAGCATCTCGTACAAACCGTGCATCTGATAAATATATCAAAAAATAACTTTTTCTGGGACGACTAATTAAACTTTCTCAAAAGCATACTCTTCTATTCTTTCTTTTACTTTTTCCATTAGCCACATAGGTGTTGAGGTTGCCCCACAAATACCAACCTTGTTGGCATTGGCGAACCATTCGGCTCGTAACTCGGTTTCGTCTTCAACGAAATAGCTATTCGGATTGTGTTTCTGACATACCGAAAATAAAGACTTGCCATTTGAACTTTTTTTGCCACTCACAAATATAATTACATCATTGCTTTGCGAAAATTTTATGAGTTGAGGCTCACGGTTCGATACTTGCCTACAAATGCTATCGTTTGCATCAAAAAAAGCTAAATTTTCGGGATAGCCTGCCTGCCTGATGCGTTCTTCTATAAGATTTTTCATTTTGTAAAAGCCTTCGGTGCTTTTGGTGGTTTGACTAAAAAACACAATAGGGCGGCTAAAATCAATCTGTTCTAAGTCCTTTTCTTCTGAAACAATAATGGCTTCTTCCCTTGTTTGTCCCGAAAGTCCGATGACTTCGGCGTGTCCTTTTTTGCCATAAATTACGATTTGTCCTTGCATTTCTTTGGCTTTATCGTAAGCCGTTTTTATTCGGTTTTGCAGTTTAAGAACTACAGGGCAAGAGGCATCAATAAGCTCTATGTTGTTTTGGATAGCAATTTGGTAGGTTTCGGGAGGCTCACCGTGAGCACGTATCAGCACTTTGCAGTCGTGAATATCTGCAAGGCGTTCTCTATCAATTACTTGTAAGCCTATTTTGGCAAGTCTTTCTACTTCTTTATCGTTATGAACTATATCACCTAAGCAGTATAAACTTTTGCTTTCCATCAGTTCTTCTTCTGCCATTGCGATAGCGTATTCTACGCCAAAACAATAACCAGAGTTTTTATCTATCAAAATTTCCATTAAAACTTTTGTTTAGGCATTTACCCAAAAAATGCTTGCAAAATTAAAGATTTCATTTTGTTATTAACAATATTACGAGGCTTTTTTGTTCCAAAATTATTGATTTTGTGTATCGGGAATTGAGAAAGTATTTTGAAGATTTATACATTTTTCTTACCTTTACCAAACTGATTGACTGACAATTGTATATGGCTCAATATTTCACCGAAGAAGAGAGGTTTCGTCAGATGATGCAGGGAGCAAATCCTGCCGATGATGAGCAAAGTCCTTTGGATAGTATAGATTTTGAAAAAATTGCTCATATCCTTCGTAAAAATTGGTATTGGCTTTTTGTGTTTCCTGCTTTGTTTCTCTCGCTTGCTTACCTTTATCTTAGATACACCAAGCCGATTTTTCGCAGTTCTTCTACATTGAAAATGGAGATAAAAAACGAAAACGAGGGTATCGGCTTACGCTTGATGAATACAAATATGGATAATATCGCAGGTGAGTTGGAGGTAATCCGTTCGCCTATCATTTACGAAGAGGTGGCTAAAAAATTAAATTTAGATGTTTCATATTTTGCCGAAGGGCGTATTTTGGATAACGAAATTTATGGTTTCTCACCGATAAGCCTGACCGCCAATGTTTTGAATGAAAATGTTTATGGACATAGATTTTATATTGAAAGCGACGACAATCGCAATTATACACTCCGAAGAGTACATAATAAAAATTTGATTGCCGAATACAAAGGCAAATTCAGTGAAAATCTTGTTAATGATGATTTTGAATTTCTTATCAATAGCCATAAGCCTTTGAAAGAATATTCCGAAAATATATTTTTCATAGTCAATAGCAGAGCTTTTACGATGTCCTATCTCTCAAATAATCTTGAAGCGGCTATTCTTAACCCACAGGCTAAAACTATCAGCTTGAGTTTCAAGGATTTCAATGCTACCAAAGCCCGAGATGTGTTGAATGTACTAAGCGAAGTGTATCGAATGAAAAGTGTTGAAATAAAAAACAGAGCCAATAAGCAAAAACAAGAATATCTTGATAAACAAATAGCCAAAACCGAAAAAGAACTCAACGCCTACGAGGCAGAAATGGAGCGTTTTATCATAGAAAATAAAACGAATAACATCGAGGGTAAAATAGGGGAGTTGGTAGCTAAAATACAGCAACTTACAGAAGAACGCATCAAACTCAATGTAAAATTACAGAACCTGATAGAGTTGGAAATATTTGTCAATCAAAGATTTGTTGGAGATAGAAGTATCCCTATTTTGCCTGATGTCGATGCGGGAATTGTAAGCCAAATCACCGAACTCAATCGCCTTAAATTGCTTCGCCAAGAACAAGAACTCTCCGAAACTGCTAACACGTACAGCTATCAGAAATTTGGCTTGCAAATCAATGCTTTACAGAAAAACATCAGCGAAAGTATAGAACGCTACAAGCAAAAGATTTTCAAGGATATGGCAGAAATCGGCAAGGCTTTAGCCGAGATAGAACAAAGTTTTTATAGCTTGCCTTCCAAAATTACAGAGTTCAACAAACTCAAAAAGAAATACGAAACCGTACAGACCTACTACAACAGCCTTGTTCAACAAAAAATACAAATCGGACTTGCCGAAGCTGGCACCGTGCCAAATTTTGAAGTAATTGCCCCTGCCGATACGCCTTCTGTTCCTATCTCCCCTAAAAAAACTCTTATTTACACCGTTGCAGGTATTTTAGGCTTTGTGCTTAGTTTGCTAATTATCGTAGGAAAATATTTGCTCAAAAACACCATAGGAAGCCAAAATGAATTAGAAAAATTAGTAGCTTTACCCATAATGGGGGCTATTCCTAAATACCGAAAGGAAAAGTTAGAGGTTTCAAAATTGGTAGTGCATCATAGTCCCAAATCTGTCATTAGTGAGGCTTTCCGAAATATTCGTACTAATCTGGATTTTATGTTTCCTCATAACGGGCAAGCACAAAGACCTACCTCCCAGAAAGTTATTTCCATCACATCTACCGTCAGTGGTGAAGGAAAAACTTTTGCAACTATCAACTTAGGTGGAATTATTGCGATGTCGGGGTTACGTGTGGTAATCATAGATTTGGATATGCGAAAACCAAAAATACATTTATGTTTGAACGGAACCAATGAAAAGGGCGTTAGCACTATACTGATAGGCAGGCACTCATTAGAAGAATGTTTGCGAACTACCGAAATAGATAATCTTTCTTACATTTCGGCAGGACCTATCCCACCAAACCCTTCTGAATTGGTGCTAAGGGAAGAGTTTAGGGAATTGATTAAAAACTTAAAAGAGTTGTACGATGTGGTGTTGATAGATACCCCGCCTATAGGTTTGGTAACTGACGCAATGATAATTATGCAACAAGTAGATGTAAGGCTTTTTGTATTGAGAGCCAATTATTCTAAACGTTTTTTCGCCAAAAACATTCAAAAAGTAGCTAAGCTACACCAAATTCAGCGAGTAGGTTTGGTACTCAATTTCGTAGAAACCAAAGGAAGTTATGGATATGGATATGGATATGGATATGGATATGGTGGATATTACGAAGAGCAAGGCTCTAAAAAGAGTATCAACTTTTTTTTACGTGTACCTGCTCTATTTGGTAGAAAAAAATAAATTTAATCACTTTACTCTTTCCAAATCTTGCAGGTTTATCCAACCACTTGTCGTATTGCCTCCATATCTGAAATTCGTATAGATAAAACCATTGCTTTCCTCTTCGGCAAGGACAAACTGCCCCGCAATTAAATAAGCATTAGTGGGGTAATCGTAGTTAGATTCTCTATAAAAATAGGCTTGTGGGCTAATTACCTTATAGACAGGCTTCACGTGGTCAGCAATGTAATATCTGAACACATACCCTTCGTAACTGCCTGAACGAACTTTCACCCAATCGGGGTGAGAGGATTGCTCCAATACATACACAGGCTCACCATAAGGAATCACTTTTATTACCGAACCTGTTTGCGGGGCGTCTCGCAGATTGAGGTTGGTGGCGGTTACATACATTTTTTCACCACGAGTGCTATCGGCATAATCAGATGAAACCTCTTGGTTTTGCCTTGATGAAAACAAATCGTAAGCTATCCAATAATAAATTTCATTCCAATAAAAATAACCTATCGCAAAAAATAAAGCACCAATAATCAGAAAGTTTCTAAGTTTATTACTTTTTTTCTTAGGAGCAGAAACTACGCTGGGGTGAGTGAAAGGTTTTTCTAATTTTTGAATATTTGAAGGCTGTAGCTGAACTTTCTCAACAACAGGATTTTCTTTCTTAATATTTTCAGAAACGGGGGCTTTTTTGGATATTTCTTTGGTAATCTCTTGTGGATTATCAATAACTTTTACAATATCTAAGGCAGTAGCAAACCTATCTTTCGGATTGCGTTGCAGACATTTTTCTAAAATAAATAGTGAAACAGGCGATATTTTGCCTTTCAATTCTTGTAAATTCACAAAATCTTTATTGACAATGGCGTCATAAATAGCATATTCGGAAGTAAGGCTTTCCAAAGGATACACGCCTGTAAGCATTACGTAATACATCAGCCCCAACGAGTACAAATCGGTGCGGTGATTGATGTCTTTATCGCCTCTCACTTGCTCAGGACTCATAAAATATACCGAACCCATACGCATACCTGTTTTGGTGAGATGACGCGACTCGGCTACCATTTTAGCAATACCAAAATCAAGAATTTTTACTTTACCTTCGGCACTCACGATGAAGTTAGAAGGTTTGATGTCTCTATGTACAATTCCTTGACTATGAGCGTATGCAAGGGCTTCGGCGATTTGGCGTAGTATTTGCAGAGCAAATTTTTCATCTAATTTTCCATTTTTTTCTATCATTTTGTCTAAGGGTGTGCCTTCGGCAAATTCCATCACCAAAAAAGCTTCTTGCCCCTCCTCGATGTAGTCGTAGAGAGCCACAATCCCCGAATGATTGAGGCGAGCAAGAGCAGCAGCTTCGTTTTTAAAGCGTTCTTTAAGATGCTGATTGCCTGCGTATTGAGTATTTAGCATTTTGATAGCCGCTTTGCGTTCGGGCATAAGGGCGTGGTGAGCTTTGAAAACTGCCCCCATTCCTCCTTCGCCAATTTTATCGTCAATAATGTAGTTTTGTATTTTGCGTCCTTGCATAATGAAATTTTAAATTTTCAAAGTGTTGGAAGCTAAAAAATCCTACTGAAACTTAGAATTTGCCTCCCAATAAAATCTTGCTGAGTTCGGCATCGGCAAATACTTTTTTTACTTCGGCACTGGCTCCAGCCCAATCCCTACTCATAAGCAAACGAATATCATTGGGTAAAAAATCCATTTTTAGGAAGTTTTTAATATTTTCAATCTGCTTAGTCTGAAATTTGCCATTTTGCATCAAGATATAATTTACCAAGCGTGTCGTAATCACCGAACAGGTATTTATGAAGAAGGGGAATTAAAAGCACAAAAGTTTAATTTACCACAAAAGCCCATAAAAAGCACCTTAGCCCGAATTTAGCACTTATGCCCCCTTTTTCATAAATACAATGTTGTGTGTCGTTGTTATTGTTTTGTACTTGCCAATTTGCTTTCTGCTATTTCTTTGGCAAACTCAAAAAATAAGCTAACAGCTTTTGTAAATTCAAAAGTTTCCTTGCTGTTGTCTAATTTGATGATGTTGCGTTGGTCTAACTCTTTCAAAAATTTCTCTATACCTTCTTCTTTGAGTTTGATGAGTTTAAAAATATCGCTATATGTTGAATTTTCTAAAAGGGTTTGAATTTCAAAAACTGAAAAACTACCGTTTTCTATGCGGTCTTTAATGTCCCTACCTTGCAAATTCCATTCGTAGCAAAGAATTGATAAGATAACCGTAAATCGTTTTGAAAATTCTTCGCTTGTATTTTTTGACAATAAATAGGCAAATTCCTTTCTTACAACCAGTTCGTAATCAAAACTTTCTTTAAAGAACGCCTTGTAAAAATCTTGTTCTTTCATCAAAGTATCAAAATAAACTTCGTTCCAAAGGATAAATTTTCCTTTGAGCAGGTCATTGACTATTTCGTAGTGATTTTTAGGTGTTTCAAAAGTCATTTTGTCAAAATTTTAATGTGAATTTTAGGCACTTCCAAGATTAAATCTTCTAAACGGATTTCAACTTTTTCAGGTTCAAAAACAGTGTCTAATCGTATTTGAAAGTCTTTTTCAAACTCTTTGTCTAAAAATAATAAAGACGAAACGGCAAAAAACTTCTCTGTATTGATGTTTTTACATTTCATTTCTTGAAACTCTGCTTGCAAAGAAGTATAACACCACTGAAAAAAATTATCAATCGGCAAATCTTGAATAAGTTTTTTCTTGTAATAATTTTTGGTTTCCAAATCAAAAAACCAAGTATCAAAACTTTCATCTTCAGTAGGTTGTAAAACAAAACTTTCATCTTCTTGTAGTCTTTCCAACAAAAATTTGGCATCTTGTCCGAAACTTTCTGAATACAAGGTATGATTTAGTCTTGTACTTTCAAAAAAGGCTATTTGTGGTAATTCTTCTGCTTTTTTCAAACCTAATGCTACTTTTCTAATATCTTCCAAATAAGCAATCGCCCCAGTCAAAATTTGGCTTTCACTTTTAATACGTTCCGCCAAAGGCAAAAGTTCTTTTTGAATTATTGCTTGATTTTTTAATGCTATTTCAATAATACTTTTAGAGTATAAGTATAAAGTTGTGAATTGATTACGAATTTCAAAACGTGAATATTCATACTGTTGCCTACTCGCAAAATCACTTATGCGGGTAAGTTCCTGATAAATAGAATGGGGATTTTCACGTTCCAAAATATCATTCAAAGGAATAATGTAGTTGTCAATCCAATAACTTGCTTTGCGGACTTTTTCCAAGTAGTCAATTTGTGAAAGGTTGCTTTTGAGTTCTCTTGTTTCTTTCAAGAGTTGTTGTGTACGGTTATCTATGATTTCGCTAAATTCTTCTATTTCACTTATCAAACTGTTTATCAAATCATTGACTTTGTTGTGTTCTTTTTCTTGGATAAGTTGCGTGTAGTAGTTGGCAATAGAAACTCGGTATTTATCCACGCTTTCGTGCAATGGCATAAAAAAATCATTGAACAAATGCGACAAAAACTGCACGTACACCGAAGGTAAATTGTATTCATTATTGCGTTGTTCTCTTACAATTCTGTATTCTTTTAAAGTATCAAAAGGCACTTCAAACTCTCTGCAAACATCTTTTAGGGTTTCTTCTTTGATGAAAAAATTGGTTTGTTTGGCAATAGAAAAGAGCCTATACACAAAGTCATAGTTGCGGTGCAAAAATCCTAATATGCTCTTTCCGTTGATATTCATAAGTTTATCAATAGGCTTTCTTGTTCCAAAAATTTCTGTTTGGTTTGCAAATCGTGGCAAATTCTCAAAACAGTTTCGTCTTGCGAAGCTAATACATTCCTTGATGCCTTTTGTCCTTTTTTGCGGTTTAGTATAATTTCTTTGGCGTATTGCTCAAACAGCAAATCGTAATTTTCAGGCACGAAAAAACTTGTATTTTCAAAAACAGATTTACATTTTAAGTATTCGTTTAACCCGATATAGTCGTAATCAGAAAAAACAAGCACTTCATTCGTCTGTATTTTCTCTAACAAATTTTTGCCTATTCTACCGTAAGAATGGATAAAAACATAGTCTTGCGAAATTACTTTTTCGGCTTGCAAAAAACTTTCTTTGTTTTCCACAAAACATAATTTATCCGTTTTCAAATTTTCCAATACACAAGCAAAAAAACCAAAATTTTTTGTATATTCTTGCAAATCAATGATTTGATTATTGATTTTAACTTGTTTGTTTCCTTTCAAAAACACAATAACTGACTTTTCTTTACTTTTTTTGCTATCCTTAAATTTGGCAATACTGCTTGCTCGGTCTGTAACTTCAATGTTTGCATTTGGAAATTTCTTAGCAAACCAATTTTCAAAAACTTGCCTTTTTTCTTCGTTCAACTTATAGATATATCCACGTCCTACACTTGATTTTAAAATTATTCCACTATCTAACATATTTTGAAAATCGTTATTTTCCAACAAGGCTTTTGGCACTTGTGAAGATAATAATTTTTCAGTTTTCAGGATTTGAAAATATTTGAGTAGGGTTTCAGTCATTGTATTTTCGGGTTTTTCCTGTGTGGGTTTCGTCCAAAACTACCTTTCCTTTGTTTTCAGGGGAAGGTCGCATAAAGTAATATTTTTCAAAGCCATAGCCCATAATGTTGGCGGCAAAAATGGTAATAAAACCGTTGTCTTTGCAGAACTGCACCAATTCACCAATATTTTTGGGGTCAATCGTGAGTTCATCAACAAAGAAAACTACTTTATTTTCTTCGCTATCCACTTTTAAATATTTGATGATAAGCAAGAATAAAATCAGGTTTATCATTCGGATAGTGCCTGTACTTTCGTTTTGTTTCTTCAAATCAATTTCCTTTTTGCTATCATCTTCATACACCGCATCAATTTTGATACTAAATAATTCGCTAAACTCATATTCTCTTGATTTGGCACTATTCAAATACTCATCAAGTTTTTGCAAACCTTGTTGTTGTTCTTGGTCGTTGGTATCAAAAAGCAACTCAGTTTGTCCAATATTTAGTTTTTCTACCTTGCTTATCAAAGTGAGTTCTTTGATAAAACTCTCATTATCAACAATTTTAATAGTCATTTCTTTAATACGTGAAATGGGATATTTCCGCACCCAATTATTAAACTCGGTAATGAAATCTCGTTTGAATTCTTTGTATTCCTTCAAATAAGCCAAAACAGGATGAATAATTTGGTTAGAAATGATTTTCAAATGTTCTTGCTTTTGCTTTTCTCTTTCGGCAATGGCTTCTAATTCTTTGCCTACATTTTCAATAAAATCTTTTTCATAGGCATATTCTCGTCCCGATTTATTTTTTAGGTCATTGAAGAGGCTATTTTTTGTCTTTTCTAATTCTTTGTAATTGTGGATTTGCTTGCGAAAATCAGTCAAAAAAAGTTCTATATCCGAAATAGGAATGTAGTCGCAAACAAATTCAGGTAGTTTGTCATCTGCAAAAATTTTGTTATTCTCAACAAGTTTCGCCAATTCTTTTTCGTGTTCTGTTTTCTGTTGGTTGTATTTTTTTATCAAGTCTTTGTTATCCTTGATTTGCTTTTTAATGGCTTCAAGAGCTTCAATTTTTTCAGCAAGTTGCTTGTTTAGGCTTTCAAGTTCTTCTGTTAATTTATGAACAGTTGCTTCTGTCTGCTCTTTTTGTTGGATAAGTTGTAGATTATCATTTTCCTTTTTGAATTGGCTTTTGAGTTTTGATAATTCCTTTTCTTTATTCTCTTTCTCCATTACATACGGCAAAGCCTTTTCCAACTCGGAAATTTCGTTTTCTGTCTGTTTTAATTCGTCTTGCAATTCGGCAAGTGTTTTAATTTGTTTGGGTTTAATCGCTGAAACATCAATTTCACCATCAAAAACACGCAATAATTCGGAAAAATTGGTAATCTTTTTCACCAATTTTCCTTTATCCAACACATCTTGCGAAAGCAAAGCATTGAGTAATTTTTGCTTTTCGGTGTCCTGTGTGATATTGAAAAGCAATAGTTTTTCTTTGCCTTCAATGTTGGTTGTAAGGCTTTCTTGTGTCTTTTTTAAGTCGGTTAATTTCTTACGGATTTGCTGTTCTGAAAGTTGATTTTTTGCTACGTTATTCAAATAGTAATTGACTTCTTCAATCTGTTTGTTTAGATTTTCAATTTTTTCTTCAAAAGTTTTAATTAAATCTTCCGTAGGCAAATTGAAAGGATTGAGCAAAGCAATTTCACGTAAAGTTTGGTTAGATTTTTCTATGCGACTTTCTAGGTCTGAAATATCTTTTTGTAATCCGCCTACTTCTCTATCCAAAACAGATTTTTTAGGTTCTATTTCATCATTCAACCTTTCATATATACTTGCTTGGTCTTCTGCGTGTTTGATTTGAAATTGTAACTCTTGGGTACGTTTGCTAAAATATTCATTGAAAGTATAAAACAGTTGCCCTACTTTTTCTTTCTGCACATCAAAACGCACCAAGCAATCTTTAAAGGCTTCAAAATCCTTTTTAATGCTCTTAAAAATTTCTATATCCTGGTGGATTTTTTTCAACTGAATAATACTATCCTTTTTAGTATTATCCGCAAAAACTTTCAAAACAGCACTTTTTCGGTTATTGGCGATTATCAAAGCCTTTTGCAGATTTTCAGCATTGATAGATTTTGAGTTTATTAAGTGTCGATAGATTTCTGCAAACATTTCTTTACGTTGCACTTCGTTTTTTAGCCAAACCACTGCATTTTTACTTTGGTCAAAACTATAAAATTCGTCAAATAATTTGTCTTTGTCTAATTTTCTGTAATTGATACCACTACTTAAAAGGTAGTCTGTGAAAGCCTGAAAATCTTTGATTTTCCCATTTTCTTCAAAAAAAGCCAATTCGTCAAATGGAAAATCAATTTTGTAATATTCCAATTTATCAATTTTGCGTTTGAGCAAAATACAATAATATCCACCTGCTTTTTTCTTGAAATTTTCAAAGACGATATAACTATTTTTATCAGAAGGAAAAAGGTGGTCAAGGGTTTGTTTGAACTCGTATTTGTCATTGTCAAATGACATATACTGTCGTTTGATACAATACAAGAAATTAAGTGTATCAATGAGAGTAGTTTTGCCGATTTGGTTTTCGCCTACCAACTGAATAGAGTTTTTGTCAAGCGTAATAACTGCTTTTGCGTGTTTTTTAGAGTTGAAAATCGCAATTTTTGAAATCATTTTTGATTGGTTTTATTCGGTTTTAGGTTCTCTACAATGACACACACCGAAAGTATATCTACGCGTTTTACTTCCTGTTGCACCAAAGAGCTGAGTTTGTCATACCTCTTAGTATGCGGTCATCAGCTCTATTGACATCATCAATAAGTAAAATTCCAGGGACTTCTTCTTGTGGCACCCACTCGGGGATAGCCAATACGGTTCTTTCTTTACCATTTTTATCTTTTTCGATACGAGGCATACCTGTCAGGTCTCCCATCTCTTCAAATTGGGCAGGGGCAATATAAGCCCATTTATAGCCATTTTTTTGAGCAAACTTTTGTACGCTTTCTGTTTTGCCAATGCCGTGCTCGCCCCAAATACAGGGTGGGGTTTTTAGTTTTCCTTTTTTTTCGCTTTCTTGGTTGGTTTGGAGGGTGTAGGCAAGAAATTTCTCTAATTCTTTGGCATCGCACTTGGTGCCATAATAAATATAGTTTGGCTTCATCAGAAATTAGGTTTCAAGAAGCACGAAAATACTCAAAATCATTGTAATTGCAAAAATTATACAAGGATAGAAACTGTACTCAAAAAAAGTAGTTTTTTGTTTCTCTATGCGTTTCGGCTACGCTTGACGTATGAAAGAATATACTTTACTATGCTACTCAAAATCAATGTACTCACGGTTTTCTAATACGTCCCAAGTGTGGTCGGCAAGGAGTGTAACCATAGCACTAAACTTTTCAAAAGGCATTCTCGCTCCCCACTCTTCGGGTGAAACCATCGAAAGCAAGTAAGAACCATCTTTTTTCTGATACAAATAATAATTATGCCCAATAATCGGCTCAAAACCGATTTGAGCTGTATAGATTTTCTCGGAAATTATCTTGCGTTCTTGCAATTTTTTGGCTTGCTCCACGAGCAATTCCATTTGTTGATACAACTGCCCCATTTGCCTTTCGGTCTGTTGCGACATTGCTTGCAGAGCCTTACTTTTGGTTTTACCCATATCTTCGGGCTTAATTACTACGCCGCTGCGTGTGTGAGCATAAGGCAAGGTATTAGGTGTTTCGGTGATTTTGTCTTTATCAATAGGATTGATAAAATCATCTTGATTGGTAGCCATATTTTTTTGATTTACAATACTTCTAAACACTTATTTGTGGAGAATTGTTAGAAATAGCTTATATTTTCAGCACTTTTTCAGGAAATTTGAATACCGAATAAGCAAAAATAATGCCTATCAAAGCTCCTGTAAGTACATCTGTAAAATAATGTGCCGCCAGATACATTCGGCTGAAAGAAACCACTGCCGCCCAAACAAATAACAAATACATTGCTTTGTAATGCTTTCGCAAGGCAAGCCACCAAAACATTGCCAAAGCGAAAGTATTGGCAGCGTGTGAGGAGGCAAAACCAAACTTTCCGCCACAGCCCGCAGGCAAATGAAGCAAAGGAGCAATCTCGCTATGGCAAGGACGCAAACGAGCAAAATAAGGCTTCATCACCGACGAGGTGAATTGGTCGCTAAGTACAATTACCAAGACAATTCCAAAAACGTAAAACACACTTTTTCTGCCAAAAATTCGTACCAGTAAAAACAACAAAAAGGCATAAAAAGGTATCCACACTGCCGTACTACTCGCCCAAGTCATCAGGATATCAAGCAAGGCAGTATGTTTGTCATTTAGCCAAATGATTAGCTCTTTGTCCCAAATATCTATTTGTTGCAACATATTTTCAGTGTAAGAAGTCAGGATACAAAGATTTTATTTCCAAATCAATTTTTTCCAAGTCCCTTTGATGCGATTGTATTTGAGTGTAGAAGGCAAGGCTTTCCACCAATATTTATTCATTTCTACGGCAAAAGAAGGTTGCATATAGCAGTTGATTACACAGCCCTCGCAGGCAGGCAAAAGCCCCTCCAAAGCTACTAATTTTTGTACTTTTTCGGAAAAATACAATTCATACAAATTGTTTTGAATGGGAATCTCTTCCAAACCTAAATGATAACAGGGCAAGACAAGTTTGTTTTCGGGTGAAATCACAATCGTAGAACTTGCCGCCTTGCAAACAGGTCGGTTGATGTGATTGCCCCCATCTTTACGCAAGGCGATAAAGGCTTCGTTAAGGTAGATATTTTTCTTTTTAGCCCATTTGAGTAAAATATTATGATGCTCGTTAGTAAGTTTTTTACCTGTTTGTACTTGATTGTATTCAAACGCAGGATTAAGAATAAGCACCAAATCGTTGGGTAGGCATATTTCTTTCCACATTTGTTCTATTTGGTGCAGATTATCCTCAAAAACCGTGAATAAAATATCGGGGCGTTCGCCTAAACTTTTAGCAATTTTAATTGATTGCATCACAAACTCAAAACACGCCACACCGCGTTTGCGGTTGTGTTCTTCGGCAATAGGCGAATCTAATGAAAAATGTAACATATCTACTTTGCCTTGCAGACGCTCTGCCCACTTGGGGTATAGTAAGGCATTGGTCGTGAGTGTTGTGATAAAGCCTAAATTTTTTGCCAAGCCGAGCAGTTCGCATATTTGTCGGTGGAGCAGTGGCTCGCCGCCCGTGAAATCAATCACTTTTACGCCAATTTTTTTTAAGTCTTTCAGGTTAGCTTCTGCATTTTCTAAGGTGATGTAAGGCGAAGGTTTTTCCCAAATATCGCAAAAAGCACAGGTTGCATTGCAACGATAGGTTACGTAATAATTGCACAGAACAGGCTTTCGGATAAGACGCATCTCGATTTTTTGAATTTACATAAGACGTAACTATTTACCTATTTGCAAAATAAAGAAAAAATGTTTCTTTCAAAAACTACTGGTAAAAATGGTAGTGTTAAAGAGGCAATGCATCGATTTTCGTCACCAGCGAGCCGAAGGCGAAGTAATCCTTTTACTCTTTCACAGATTATTTCGGTTTGCTACCGCAAACCTCGTAATGACGCTTGTTTTTAGCGTTCAACATTACTTGTGATGCACAATTCTAATTAGAAGTAGGTAAATAGTTACCTTTTTGAGTATTTAAGTGATTAGACGCAAGAGACAAGAGGCAAGAGACAAGACAAAAAATTGTCTATCAGTATTTTGCATCATTAAAAGTGTCCTTTTAATTTTGTGGAACTACTTATCAAAAAAAAACACTTACTTTTGAGTACGTATAAAAAATGTTATACTCAAAACAAATTGGTTTTTCTGAACCTTAATCCCCTTAGACCTCACCCCTATCCCCTCTCCAAAGGAGAGGGGAACTTTTTGTAGTCATAAATTTAAAGTTCTATTAAAAACCACTTTTGATTGAGTATAATATGTAAAAAGAAAGCTAAGATATTTTTACCGATAAAGCCAAAACACCCAAGAGGTGGTTGCCTTTGGGTGTCTGTGTTTTTGTTATCTTGCTTTGGAAGCTAATGGAAACCGCATTTTATAGTCAGCATCAGTAATGCCTTTGCTGATGTTGGCTAATTTATTTTTTAGAAGTCGCTTTTTGAGAGGTGAAAGGTAATCTATAAACAACTTGCCTTCTAAGTGGTCGTATTCGTGTTGGATAATTCGTGCTGCCATACCTGAGTAAGTTTCTTCTTTCTCTTGCCAGTCCAAGTCGTAATAACGGATACGTAGATTTTCTTTTCGGCTCACGTTTTCTCTAATTCCGGGGATACTTAGACAGCCTTCTTCCATAACCCAGAACTGCCCTGTTTCTTCAATGATTTGGGGATTTATGAAAACTTTTTTAAAATTTTTCAAATCAGGTTCGTCTTCTTGCAAAGCACCGCCATCTACCACAAAAAGCCTAATACTTTTTCCGATTTGCGGAGCCGCCAAGCCAATTCCGTGAGCCTCGTACATCGTCTCGAACATATCGGAAACAAGCGATTGCAGGTCAGTGCCTAATTTTATTTCTTCGGCTACTTGCTTCAAGATGGGGTCTCCGTAAGCAACAATAGGTAAAATCATACTTACACACTTTTTACAAAAATGCAAAGATGCAAATTTTGGGATAAAAATCCAAAAAAAATTAGGATGCGAACACACATCCTAACACAACAAAAAAGTTTTGAAAACTTTATTTTACTGATTTTTCAAAATCCATTCGGCTATTTCTTTCCAGTTTTTAGCCAAAACCGAACGCCCCATAAACAAACCGATGTGTCCTGCCTGTGCTAAACCTTTTCCGATTTTCTCTTTGGGTGTGCCGATATATTTTTCGGCATCAAACACTTGTTCGGGAAGAGTTATGTCATCTCTATCGCCTGCAAGTAAATACATTGGGCATTTGATATTTTTCGGACTTACTTTTCTTCCCAAAGCCACAAACTCATCATTTACGAAATGGTTATTTCTGAAAAGTTCATCAATTACTTGCTCGTACCATTTACCGGGCAGATTGATAGTGTTTTCGTACCAAATCTCGAAGTTTTCGTAACGCTCCAAACCTGCCTCATCGTTTTGAGCACCTTTTACCATTTTGTAGAGTTTCTGATATTTTTCTACGTAGTGTTGCATTGGGTTCATATTTTTGAAGCCCTGTACCATAAATCTGCCGTCCATCACGCCTTGTCCCATTTTTACAAGATTACTGAAAAAAGTAGGGTTGGCATTATCTACGGTGTTTTCTAAGTATCCGTCGCCTGCTTTGGTATCAATGGGAGAGCCTGCAACCACCAAAGTACGAACTTTCTGCGGGAAACGAGCCGTATAGATTGAGCCAAACCAGCCGCCTTGACACAAGCCAATCAAATTCACCTTATCGCCAATATCATCAACAAAAACATCTAATTGAGCCAAGTAGTCATCAATGTTGTAATATTGCATTTCTTTGGTGGCACTATGATAATCTAAACAATACACATTCGGAATGCCATAATCCATGAGGTGTTTTACGAGACTTTGTTTTTCAGAAAAATCGGCAATGGTAGAATAATGCCCTGCAAAAGGTGGTAGCACCAGCGTAGCTGATTTAGTAGGGTCAATTTCGGGGGAAAATTGTCTCAAATCAAAACAACGTAATTTGCCAACCACAACATTAGGCGTTACCCACTCGGGCTTTTTGTTGAGGGCAATTGTTGCGTAATCCATAAACTCTTTGAAGTCTAAGATATGCTGCGAGATTTCAAGCACCGTATCGGCGGCACTGACGAGCGGTTTTTGGAGGTTGGCATTGAGTAAAAAATCACCTATAGATTTTTGTATCTGTTCTATGCTATCTTCTGCTACGGCAGTAGCCAACTCTTGCCACCAAGTTTGCCACTTACCGAATTGCTCGCTAAACCAATTGTAGTTTAACAAAGGATTTTCCTGGGTTTGGGAAACATCCATTTGTTTTTGCCAATTTTCTTGCCATTGCTCGAACCAGTGGCTCAAAATAAAATTGCCAAAGGGATTTTGGGATTCTTGCGAAACATCATGACTGTCATTTCCATTAACAGCCACAGATTTTTTAGTATTTTTTGCATTTTTGATTTCCATAAACTTGAAATTTTAGGTAAAACACATAAGCAAGATTTACAGGGTTAATTTAGGAATTTTTAGAGAAAAAATTGTTATGCGAATGTTATTTTTTACACACCCATAATGTGCAAGCCACCATCGACATAGAATACATCTCCCGTGATATACTGAGCCTCGTCCGATACCAAAAAAGCCGCCATTTTTCCTACATCTTCGATAGTAGGAAGACGTTTGAGTGGAGTCATCTCTTCGGTTTTTTTCATCAGTTCATCGAAATTAGCCAAACCTCCTGCCGCTCTGGTAGCGATTGTTCCCGGAGAAATAGCATTTACATTGATGCCTTTTTCTCCCATCTCAAAGGCTAAATAACGAACCGTGCTTTCCAAAGCCGCCTTCACGGGTCCCATAATGGCATAAGTCTGGATAACCTTTTCCGAGCCATAATAACTCATAGCTAAGAGCGAGCCTTTGCCAATAGTGAGTAAAGGTTCTGCATAATGAGCTAATCGGATAAAAGAATGACAACTAATATCCATAGCCAACTTGAAACCCTCAGCAGAGCAATCAAGTAGCCTACCTCTTAAGTCTTCTAATGGGGCAAAAGCAATGGAATGAATCAGAAAATCTAATTTTCCCCATTCTTTTTCAATTTGCTCAAATACACTTTTTACCTCGTTTTCGTTCTGTACGTCCATTTGAGCTATGATTTTTGCACCCAAACCCTCGGCTAAGGGACGCACAAACTTTTCGGCTTTTTCGTTGAGATAAGTAATGGCAAGTTCAGCTCCCTGTGTCGCCAGAATTTTGGCACACCCATAAGCAATCGATCTATCGTTGGCTATTCCTACAATCAGCCCTTTTTGATCAGCTAAATTGAACATAGAATAGAATTTTGTGTTTAAGTTTCTCAAAAAAAAGAGTATTTTTTTGTTTCAGTTATGACGAAAGTCAGTTCAATGGCTTTTTTTTATCAGAAAAGACAAATATTACATTGGTTTTTGAGGCTTCTAATAATATCTTATTTTGAAAAATGTAAATTCTTCAAAATAATTTGTTTTTTTATTTCAAAAATTATTACTACATTTGCAAAAAAAATTCTGTCAAACAAATTTTGAGATTATGAAAGAGCTAATGAAACATCTTCCTGCTATTAAAAATTTCATGGCAGAGCGTACAAAAACACTTCAAGAACTCAGCGATACGATGGTCAGAAATTTTTTGACAGAAGCCTACAAACTTCCATTTCTGTTCCCTGTGAGGATTATTGTGAGTGAAGAGAAGTTTGTCAATTTTTTGTTTGATATGAGAAAAGAACTGTTTGAGGGGAAAAAGATAGAAATTACCTCTCAAACAACCGAACCCAAGGTGGTAAATGAAACAGTGCCTTCCGATACCTTACCAGAAACAACGAAACAAGAAGAAACTTTAAGCCATGCTCCCAAAACCACGAAAGCAAGAAAAGTTTCTAAGGTTTCGGAAAGTGTAGTAGAAAATACTGAAAATCAAGCTACCGTGAAATCAACTAAAAATACCAAAGCAAGCAAAACAAGCAAATCTAAAAAAGAGGATATGATAGCATAAAACTAAATTGTTTTGGAAGCCAAAAGAAATATCAGATACAAAATACGAACAAGCCTACTTTTATTGAGTGGGCTTTTGGCGTTTTATTGGATTTATTTTGTTTTTCTCGGAATTTCTTTGAGTAGTACAGACACCGCCAACCAACTAAAAAGAGAAATCCTGACGCTTAGTCAGGAAAGAAAATATAATGAGATTGTAAAAAAAAGTTTTCATATTTTGCATTTGGACTCCACCCAGCAAGATGCGAATTTTTGGAATTTGGCAAGTGCGTATTATATGCTAAACCAAAGGAAGATAGCACAAAACTTTTACGATACTTTACGCCAAATTGCTCCTGTATCTTATCAAGCTCGTGCTTTGCATCAAATAGGTAATATCCTTTACTTGCAATCGCCCGATTCGTTGGAAGCGGCACTACAACTCTATAAAAACTCTTTGTATCTGCAAGATAATCCCGAAACTCGCTATAATTACGAACTGCTGAAAAAAATACAAGCCAAAAACAATCCTGTTTTTAAGCAAAGTACAACAAACCCTAACAATCAACAAGTAAAAAAGCAGGAAAAAACGAGTAATGAAGATGAAAAATACTCCGAAAATACAAGTCCTGATGATTTTTTAGAAGCTATTTCCAACCAAGAGCAAGAACAAATTAGAAAATATCAACTCAAAAAAGTGAAAAATACAAATACTTCGCTACCCGATTGGTAGGAAATAGTTAAAAAAATTTTGTTTTTTCATTTTTTGGTAATTTTTTTTTACTACTTTTAGGTAAAAAATTTGTTAGCTAATTTTTAAATTACAAACATTATGAGAAAAATATTGCTTAACCTACTTGTAGTTACTTTTTTAGTTTTATTGTATGCCTGCAACTCTTCCGACAAAAACGCAAAAGCAAAAGGAGAGAAGAAGGCTAACCAAGCCCTTAATGATGAGCTACAAGAAGAGCATTACATGCTCATCAAAGAACAAAGAGAATGGGTAGATGAAAAAGACTTCTTCCAAAGAAGATTGGACACGCTCAAAAAAATCTATGACCAACTTAAACCCAAACACGAAATAGGCTATGATGAGCTTATCGATAAGATTGAAGGCTTGCTTGTAGAACATTTTGACCTAATTGCCCAACACACCAAAGAAACAGAGTCGCACACCGAATTGCTTGCCAAGCACGAAAGAAACGAAATTGATGACCGCCAAATACAAGACCAGCACCGTGCCTTCTACGAAAAACACAAAAATATGATTGGAAAACACGAAGAAATCGTAGGAAGATACCAAGACCTCATCAAAAAAGTCGAGGAATTTGTTACCAAAGCAGGTGGCAAATTACCTGACCTCAGCAATCTAAAAACCTCGAAACTCGATAGCCCGCAAGTATCACAAGATACGGCAAAAAAAGATACAACTAAAAAATAATAAATCAAAAAAATACTATATTACAGCCCTTTTGCATTTGTACGAAAGGGCTTTTTTTGCGTAAATCGCTTCAGTCAGCTAAAAAATTATGTTAGATGCCATTTTCTCGGGCTTTGGTACGGGTATCGTACTAAGTTTGATGCTTGGGACGGTCTTTTTCGCTCTTATACAAAATAGCGTAGATTTTGGCTACAAAAGTGGTATTTTTATAGCTTTGGGAGTCATTATTTCAGACGTTTTTTTTATTTCGGCAGCCATATTGGGTACAAGTTTTTTGCCCGATGTACCCAAAATGCCTTTTTATAGCAGTTTGGTAGGGGGCTTCTTGCTAATATCTTTGGGCATAGTAAGTATTTTCAAAAAAAAGTCTAAAATTGTGTATCCCAAAACCAAATTTGGAAACTTGATGTACTATTTCAGCACAGGGTTTTTGCTAAATGTACTCAACCCTGTCAATTTCTTTTACTGGGTAGCTATTGTTGCTTATCTGCAAACAGAAAAATTCTTTCTTTTACCTAAGCAAATCATATTTTTTTCAAGCTGTCTTTCGGCTATATTTATTACCGAAGTAGCTATTTCTTATTTTGCCTCACGCCTTCGTAATTTTTTTACGCCACTTGTCTTACGTCGTATCAATCAAGTTTCAGGGCTAATATTTGTTGGATTTGGTATCAAATTGCTCTACGATGCTATAACAATTTATTGAAAAATTGTACTTTTCAAATTTAAAAGTTGTATTTTTCAAATTTTTAATTTTTTTCTTGCTTTTATGCCAAAAACTCTTAAAATTTGAAGCCTGAAAAAACAGCCTAAGTAAGGTAAGTTCGTTTTTTCAAACTTCAAATGGTTTCACCCTCAACCTCAACTCGTATGGCTATTTTGGGTACGCTCCTCAAAAAGGGCATCAAACTAAGAAAAAGCATAGAACAAGAAAAAAAATCGCCTTTTCTTTTGCAAAAAAATGAATTGCTCAAATTGCTAACCACTGCCAGAGATACAGCCTTCGGCAAAACCTATCACTTTGACAGCCTTATTGAGAATATTCAAAAAAATAGTAAATTAGATAGAAGTTTTTACGAGCAATTTAAGGCGAAAGTACCGACCCACAATTACAACAAAATCTACAATCAGTGGTGGTATAGAGCCAAAGAAGGCGAACGCGATGTCTGTTGGAAGGGAAAAATCAAATATTTTGCTCTAAGTTCAGGCACTTCGGAGGCTTCGAGCAAATACATTCCTATCACCAAAGAAATGATCAAAGCCATTCGCCGAACCAGTATTCGTCAGATTTTATCCTTAGCCAACTATCCCGACCTGCCTCCAAAGCTCTTTGAAGGGGGAATACTGATGCTCGGCGGAAGCACACACCTCAACTACAACGGAATGTACTTTTCAGGCGATTTGAGCGGAATAACGGCTTCCAAACTGCCTTTCTGGTTTCAGCATTTCTACAAACCAGGCAAAAAAATTGCTAAAAATAGCGACTGGAACGCTAAACTCGACGAAATCGTGCAGAAAGCCCCCAAATGGAATATTTGTATCGTAGCAGGTGTGCCTGCGTGGATTCAAATTCTTTTCGAAAAAATTATTGCCCATTACAAAGTAAAAAACATTCACGAAATCTGGCCTAATCTTACTATTTATGTACACGGTGGCGTTGCCTTTGAGCCTTACCGAAACAGTTTCTCTAAACTTTTAGGCAAAGAACTTTTGTATCTGGAAACCTACTTAGCTTCCGAAGGATTTATCGCCTATCAAGCCCGCCCCGATGGCGAACTGCAACTTGTGCTAAATAACGGCATATTCTTAGAATTTGTGCCTTTCAACGACAACAACTTTGATGCCAACGGCGAAATGATTGATAATCCCGAAGCATTTTTGATTGATGAAATTGAAGAAGGCAAAGAATACGCTCTTTTACTCTCTACTTGTGCAGGTGCGTGGCGATACCTCATCGGCGATACGGTAAAATTGGTAAATAGACAATACTCCGACATCGTCATCACAGGACGCACCAAACATTTTCTTAGCCTTTGCGGCGAGCATCTCTCTGTTGATAATATGAACAAAGCCATCGAGAGCGTTTCCAAAGATATGGGCTTTTTGGTTAAAGAATTTACCGTAGCAGGCATCAAATACGATACCCTTTTCGCTCACAAATGGTACATCGGCGTTGATGAACCTATCCATACCGAAGAACTCAAAAGCCGCCTCGATGCCAAACTCTGCGAACTGAACGACGACTACAAGGTAGAACGTACCGCCGCCCTCAAAGAAATTATCGTTCATACCATTCCTACGCATCTATTTTACGATTGGATGCGTTCCAAAGGAAAAGAAGGCGGACAAACCAAGTTCCCACGTGTCGTAAAAGGCGATACACTGAAAGATTGGGAAGATTTCTTGGCTCAAAAATTATCTGTATCTTTGCAGTAGAAATGCCTCTTTTGGGCATTTCTGCTTTTGCTCTCAACCCAAACCCGCTATGTCTCTTAGCCTACTGATATTTGTTCCTTTTGCTTTTTCCCTGCTTATCGTTCTGCTACCAAAAAAATGGGAACATCTCTACAAATGGCTCAACCTCACAGCAAATTTTTTGTTGGCACTATTTAGCCTCTGGATTTTTCTGCAAACGCCTGCCACTTCGGGCATTAACGATGAAAAAAATTTTTACTTCGTAGAAAAATACCCTTGGATACAACTGCAAATAGGTTCTTGGGGAAAATTGCAAGTTGAGTATTTTCTCGGCTTAGACGGGCTGAATGTAAGTCTTGTATTGCTCTCGGGCATTGTGTTGCTGTTGGGGGCAATAGCTTCTTGGAACATTACCCAAAAACCCAAAGCCTATTTTGCCTTGTATCTGCTTTTGGCTTCGGCAATTATAGCGACTTTTTGTGCCTTAGATTTTTTTCTTTTTTACATTGCTTTTGAATTTATGCTCTTGCCAATGTATTTTCTTATCGGCATCTGGGGGGGCGAAAGAAGAGAATATGCTTCGCTCAAATTTTTTATTTATACCTTAGTAGGCTCTATTTTTATCCTGATAGCAATGATTGCTTTGTACCTTTCGGCAATAGATTTGCAAACGCAAAATCATACTTTCAATCTAATTGCAATGACTAATCCTGAAAGTTTTGCCAAAGATAGTTTATTGCATCTTTTCAGTACCGAAACGTTAGGGGGGATTTCGTACCGAGTTTGGGCTTTTTGGTTGCTTACGATAGGTTTTTTTATCAAAGTGCCTGTTGTGCCATTTCATACGTGGTTGCCTGATGCTCACGTAGAAGCTCCTACGCCTATTTCGGTGGTGCTGGCAGGAATTTTGCTCAAAATCGGGGGATATGGAATTTTAAGAATTGCCTTGCCAATTTTTCCTGACGTAGCGGTAGCTTCGGCTTACGTTTTAGGATTTTTGGGGATCATTTCTATTTTATACGGAGCCTTGAACGCATTGGCTCAAAAAGATTTCAAACGAATGGTGGCTTTCTCTTCGGTTTCGCATATGGGATTTGTGCTTGTAGGGATAGCCTCTTTCAACAGCGAAGGCTTGAATGGTGCAATTTTTCAGATGTTTAGCCACGGTATTCTTTCGGCAATGCTTTTTGTGATTGTGGGCGTTTTGTACGACCGCACACACAACCGAAATATTGAAGATTTCAGCGGTTTAGCACAAGTGATGCCTACCTACACAACTTTTGTTACGATTGCCTTTTTCGCCTCACTCGGATTGCCGCTATTTTCGGGATTTATCGGAGAACTATTTACCGTAATGGGCGGTTTCCGTTCCGAACACCTGCCAACGTGGCTACCTGTTTTGGCTTGCTTGGGGATAATTTTAGGAGCAGGTTATTTTTTGTGGAACTTGCAAAAAATGTTTCTCGGAAAACTTTGGCTAAAAGCCTCTTACCAACTTCCTGACCTTAGCATCAGAGAAATTGTATTGTTGAGCATCCCCTCGGTTATCACTTTGGGGCTTGGAGTTTATCCGAATTTTTTATTTCTGAAAACTGAAAAAGGAATTGAAACTTTGCTAAAAATGATACAATGACAACTCCAAAAGTGCATATAGATAAAGTATTGCTTGCTCGCGTGATACATTTAGAAGGATTTTTCATTCACGAAGAAATAAAAAGATTTTTAGAAGAATCGCTCACCAAAGGTGGAGCGTGGATTATTCGTACCGAGCAGGCAAAATTTTTGAGTACAGAATATTTAGATTGGATTTGCTCGTACCGAAATTTTCAAGTAAAATTAGCTTGTATTCTTCAAAAAGAGATTTTTTCGCCTGAAAAAATCGCCTTGCTTAACCAAAAAATACCCTCTCAACAAAAAACACGCTTTTTTGGGCATCTCTTAGAGGCAAGAGCTTGGCTTTTTTCAGCAAATAATAGTTTTTGAAAATTTTTGATTTGACCTAAAAAAAACAGCAATATGTTGAAAAAAAGAAACTTCCTTCCCGAAAATTTTACTATAACAGAGTGGCAAGGCATAGAGCCTTTCTACAAAAACTTACAAGAACGTGCTATCAATAGCACAGCAGAGCTAAGAGCTTGGTTTAGAGATAGAAGTGAGTTGGAAAGTGCTTTATCCGAAGAGCTTGCTTGGCGTTATATCCGAATGACCTGCAACACGGCTGAGGCATCTTTGCAAGAAAGTTTCAATCATTTTGTTAGTACCATTCAGCCCGAAGTAATCAGATACACACATCTACTCAATCAGAAATGCTTGCAAAGTCCTTTTGTTGGCGAATTAGAAAAACAAGAAGGTTTTGATATTACTATCAGAAGTTTGCGTAAGCAAGCCGAAATTTTCAGAGAAGAGAACATTCCCTTGCAAACTGAGCTACAAATCAAAGAAAGAGAATACGGAAAAATTGCAGGGGCAATGACTATCTGGTGGCAAGGCGAGGAACTCACGCTTCAACAAGCAACTAATCTTTTGGAAGATACCGACCGAAACACGCGAGAACAAGCCTATCGTGCTATTCAAAATAGACGCCTGCAAGATAAAGACACATTAGACGATTTACTCACCGAACTTATCCGCCTTCGCCACCAAGTAGCTCGTAATGCAGGTTTTGAGAACTACCGCGATTATGCTTTCGCCGCCTTAGGCAGGTTTGACTACACGCCGCAAGATTGCTTTGCCTTTCACGATGCTGT
>Ga0308393_1000127_pt1 | contig 40402 bp, 41 predicted proteins | sample Hotspr2Sampleee2_FD_202364 | JGI IMG/M metagenome (GOLD analysis project Ga0308393, IMG submission 202364) | Hot spring phototrophic mat microbial communities from Mushroom Spring, Yellowstone National Park, Wyoming, United States - 20050630_ee2 ... | reverse complement strand
GTTCAGGGGGTAGTATCTCGCGGACGGTTCTGCCCAGCGCGTGCGCTGGGGGCACGAGGAGCTGGCTTTCGTCGGGCGCGTACACCTCCAAGTAGACGCCGTTGCGGTCGTTGACGAACAGCAGGTCAGGCAGCGCGCTCAGCAGCGAGTTCAGGTACTGCTCGCGCTGCTTGGTTTCGCGGAGCAACTGATGCAGCTCCGTCTCATCGATGGAGACTCCCACCAGCGAGACGAGGTTGCCGTCGGCGTCGAACACGCGCGAGTAGTAGGTGCGGTAGTGGCGTCCCTCCCAAATGCGGAGAGTGAAGGTGACTTCTCCCCGAAGCGCGCCTCGCAAATCCTCGACAATCTCGGGGTAGTTGCGCATCATCTCGAACAGGTTGCGGCTGGGGGGTTGATTCTCTGGAGGAGGTGGCATCTGTTTTATCGCCGCGCCTTCTACCAGTTGCAGGTTGCCCTCCGCGTCGCACGCGAACACCAGCAGCGGCGCATGCTCCAGAATCTGCTGGCGGATGTGGTTCATGAACTCCAGCTGGGCGCGCTGCGCCTGCTGTTCCGCCGCTACGCGCGCGCGGTAGCGCAGGGAGAGCCACACACCCCATCCCACAAGTGCGGCAAGCCCCGCCGCAAGCAGAAGATTCTGGTGCAAGATGGCTTCCGCCTTTCCCAGCGTGTTCAGGTAATCCGCTGCGGTGATGTCGACGCCCAGCGCGCCGATGACTCTGCCAGTGCGGTCGCGCAGCGGGACATACCCGCTCAGGAAAGTACCCCAGCGGTCGGTTCCCCAATCGCCTACTTGAGGCGCTCCTGTGTCTATCACTTGATGCATGCAGTGGGTTGCTTCGGGATACTCGTCGCCGATGTAGGACTTGTCCTCGACGCCGTCGTGGTCGTGGTCGCCTGGGGGTGTGGCGTCCAGCACGAAGTAGATTTTGCCGTCTTTGCGGATGAAGGTGTAGATAAACTTGATTTTCGGGTTCGTGGCTTGGATTTTGGCGAGCGGTTCAATCGCGCGCCGATACTTTTCGGTGGTTTCCTCGCCAGGGCGGAAGGTTTTGTGGAGTTCGGGGTCTACGGTGGTTGCAGCAGCGAGCGCGGTGTTGAGCAGCGTCTGGTAGAACTCGCGCTCGATCGCATCGCGCGCGTGCAGGTAGCTTCGATACGCGGGCAGTGCGCCCACAGCGAACGCCAGCAGCCCCGCGCCCAGCACAATTAGCCAACGCATGATGCCATCCTGATTGCACATCGCGAAGGAGTTGTTCCATAGACGACGCGAGATTTCCACATAGAGCAGCTGCTGCCCAGACGCTTGTCCCCTTGACACCGCCCTCGCTCCATTGGGTATACATTCGTATAGGATGGCATTTAATGTTCGACGGTATCTGATACGGGTGCGCGGGGGGCAGCAGTACCTGCCCGTTGCCGCGCGACTGGTCTGGTTCCGTGAAGACCATCCCGACTGGAGCATCGAGACGCATCCCCTGCATTTGGACATTGAGGGGGGCTGCGTGGTGTTTCAGGCGGTGGTGAAGGATGCGCAGGGACGGGTGATTGCGACGGCGAGCAAGATGGAGACGCGCGACGACTTCGCCGATTTCGTGGAGAAGGCGGAGACGGGCGCGATTGGGCGCGCGTTGGCGATGTGTGGCTACGGCACGCAGTTCGCGCCTGAACTGAGCGAGGGCGACCTTGAGTCGGGGCGCATCGCCTACGCCGACTCGCCGCAGCCGATACGCGGCGAGGGGGTGGGGCGTGCTGCGGAGCCTACGCCCGAAGCGATGTTGTGCGCCGACTGCGGACGCGCGCTGCGCAAGCCGCAGTACGACCTTAGCATGGCGAAGTTCCACCGTCCGCTGTGTCCAGCCTGTCAGCGACACGCCCAGCCAGCTGCTCCATCAGCCCCATGACAGGACAACGGTTGGATCGCTACCTGAGCAATCGCCACCCCGAGATTAGCCGCGCCCGCTGGCAAGAGTGGATTGCGGCAGGGCAGGTGCGTATCAACGGGCAGCCCGTCACCAAGCCTGCTTGCCGCCTGCGTTCAGGTGACACTGTGGACTACACGCTGCCGCCCGACCGACCGCCCAACTACGACCTTACGCCCGAAGCCATCCCCATCCCTATCGTCTATGAGGACGACCACCTGCTGGTGGTGAACAAGCCGCGCGGGCTGACCGTGCATCCTGCGCCAGGGCACCCGCACGGTACACTGGTGAATGCGTTGCTGGCGCACAGCCCTACGCTTGCGCAGAGTAGCGCCGCGTTCCGCCCTGGAATCGTACATCGGCTGGATAAGGACACCACGGGGCTCCTGGTGGTCGCTAAGACCGACCGTGCGCACGCACGCCTGAGCAGTGCGCTGCAGCGACATGCTCTCAAGCGCGAGTATCTGGCGCTGGTGTGGAGCATCCCGCGCGCGGCGCACTTCACCGTCGACCTGCCGATTGGACGCCATCCCGTACAGCGCAAGAAGATGGCGGCGCTGGACGACCCAGCGGTCGCGGCGGGTAAGGCGCGCCCTGCACGCACGCACTTCACTCTGCGGGAAGCGTTCGACACCTGCGCGCTGCTCTCGGCACGGCTGGAGACAGGGCGCACGCACCAAGTGCGCGTGCATGCCAGCACGGTCGGGCACCCCGTCGTGGGCGACCCGCTCTACGGGGGTATCCGCAAGCCCCCACGCAACTGGTCGCCCGCGCTCGCAGACGCCGTCATCCGCCTGCAGGGACAACTGCTGCACGCCTGCACGCTCGCGTTCGAACACCCTATCACAGGCGAGCGGATGGAATTCACTGCACCGTTGCCCGACGACTTCCAGCAGGTGCTAACGCTGCTGCGGACGGCACGGGTAGAATCGGAACGATGATTGTCGACATTAGCGTGCCGCTGCGCCAACCTATGCCGACCTACCCCGGCGACGCGCCGTTCGAGCTGGTTCCCGTCGTGCGGATGGCGGACGGCGGCGTCTGCAACGGCTCGCGCCTGATGCTGGGAACTCATTCGGGCACGCACATCGACGCCCCGTGGCACTTCAACGATTCAGGCAAGCGTGTCCACGAGGTTCCGCTCGCGCGGCTCATCGGCGCATGCTGGGTCGCCGACCTGTGCGGCTACGCGCAGATCACAGCCGACGCCCTTGATAGCGCTAACATCCCTCCTGGTACAACACGCCTGCTGCTCAAAACCGACAATAGCGCGCTCTGGGAACGCACACACGAGTTCAATACAGCCCATGTCGCGCTTACCCCAGATGCTGCCGAATGGCTAATTCGGCACTGCGTCGATGTCATCGGGATAGACTACCTCTCCATCGAACGCTACGGCGCAACGCCCGAAGTGCATCACTTGCTCTGTGGTGCAGGCAAAATCATCATAGAGGGGCTCAACCTCGGCGCAGTGGAGGCAGGCGAGTACGAGTTGCTCTGCATGCCGTTGCTAATTGAAGGCGCGGACGGTGCGCCTGCGCGAGTCGCCCTCCGCACGCCACGCTGAATCTGGCAAATTTCGCAGCCCCCACTGTACCGAATCCGAATTATAATAGCCATGCCACTGTACAAGTGGTAGAGCAGACCGCACAGCCTTGTTAACCCAACCTCCCTCTGTGGAGCCTGTGAAGGCTCCACGTTTTTTTTCGCCGATTTGTGGAATACCTCCCTACGAGGTGAAACCGATGCAACGCTGGACAATCGTGTGTTTACTGGGCTTCCTGTGTGTTTCGAGGGCACTGACCATTCCCGAAACCGTAGTGTTTATGCCGACTGCGAATCTCAACTCGCCGCGTTCGGTCTATTTGGCAACGGAACAGTATGGTGTACCGCGCGTTTACAATCAGACGCGCACGCGCTGTCTCTACACCCAGCTGATGCTCACGGAGCGGTTCGACTTTGGGATCGATTTCGTCGGGCTGGACAGCAGCCAGTCGCGCCAGACACTGAGCAACGCCCGTTTGGTGCTGGTACCCGAATCGAGGCGTTCTCCAGGCATCGCACTTGGAGTGATGCATACCACCGATTACGCAAATCCCACCTTCTACGGGGTGGGCACACAGAGCGTCTCGTTTGGCAAGTTCCATCTGGGTGTCTATCGGCAGAGCGATAATACAGGCTGGAGTGGCGCGTTCCAGACCACGCTGCCGTTTGGAGTGGATGTCGCGCTGGAGTATTACCGTTTCCCTGACGGCAACGCCTACACCAGTATCGGCGCGGGCTACAAGGTTAGCCCAACTGTTTACTTTTCCACTTACTATTCGCGCCATAGTCAGACGCGCGACGGCGACCTGTTCGGCGTTTTCGTTGCCCTCACGCCGTTCCGTCTGTTTTGAGGGCATCTGCGGGGCTAGCTTACAAGCCTCCCCGCCCCTTGACCTGCAAGTAGTGATTCACCAGCGCAGCCACCAGCGTATCGGGCTCTGCATCAATCGTGTGCACTCCCATACGCTCCAAGGCATGCGTTGCCGCCAAGCGGTCATTCACGGTCTGGATTGCTATAGCGCGTCGGTATAGGTCGCTTGTCGTGTTGGGCAACTGCTGGCTCCAGCGGTGCAGGCGTGAGTCTGCGACGGTGATTACCACGCACAGGTGCTGTCGTCGCAGTGCGCCGACGGCGTGCAACACCATCCGCGAGGCATCCGAGTCAATTAGATCTGTGAACAGCACAAGGAGCGACCGCTTTCGCCAGCGCTTTGCCAAGTAGGTTGCTGCGTAGAGATAGTCCGATTCTACCATGCGTGGTTCGACAGCGTGCAGCGCGTCCACCAGTTTGCCGACCTGCGCCTTTCCGCGTTGGGGCGGGCTGAAGAGATCTATCTCGTCTGCGAACACCAGAGCGCCGACCTTGTCGTCCATCTGCACGGCGACATGCGCCAGCATCAGCGCAGCGTTCAACACTGCGTCGAACTTGCGGTTGCCTTCCACTTCGGCCAGCATGGTGCGTCCCGCATCCAGCAGCAGCAGCACGTTCTGGCTACGCTCAGCCTGGTAATCGCGCACGATAGGCTTGCCGCGTCGCGCGGTCGCCTTCCAGTCGATGCGTCGGAACTCGTCATCGGCGGTGTATTCGCGCAGCGATTCGAACTCCGTGCCCTGTCCGCGCAGGCGCAGCTGGCGAAAGCCCATCATCGGCAGTCGCCCGCGATGGCGCAGCAGGTCGTATTCGCGCAGTTGCAGCAGGTTTGGGTAGACCGGCACGCGTTCGCGGGCAGGCAGGCGGTAGTCGCGCGTGGTCAGGCGCAGCCGACCCTCCACGCGCAGGAATACATCCTCAAAGCGCGCCTCGCCGCGATAGCGCGGCATCAGGTGATAGACCACCTGTACAGGCTGGTCAGGCTGTAGGATGAGCGGGAACTCACGCCGATCGTAGTCACCGTCGGGAGGCGGCTCATCGCGGAGACGGGCATAGCGCGGAGTAGCTAAGCCGTGCCATAGCGTCAGCTCGATGCGGTTCTCCACGCCTAACGACAGCACTCGCTCGTGACGGCGCTGCACGCGGAACGCCCCAGCACGAGGCAGACTCAGCGCGTCCACAGCGATTGCAACCACTGCCATCAGATCCATTAGCAGGGTCAGCCCCAACAAATCGGGGCGAGCAGCACCCAACAAGGCAACCAGCCCGCCCGCACTTAGCACAATCCACGCGCGATAGGTGAGCGCCATCCGTTCGGCGCTACGGGTACAACGGTCGGTAGCATTTTCCGCGCGAGTCCTCGTCGACAACCCCTTCCAGTTCGTACTGGCAACTTCGAGGATTCGCCTCACCACAGCGGCGCGTGTACGGTCCCTCGGCGATGCACCACGGCTGCGCTGGCTTCAGCTGCTGATACCCAATCAGATACCTATACTCACAGTTCGGGCGGTCCTTGCGCGTCTTCACGACCTTTGCATGCCCATCAACAAAGTTTGTCATAACCATTCCCTGATGACGCCCCTGCACAGCAGTATCGATCAAACCCATGCCAAGCCGCGATCCACAGGTACCATTGAACACAACTATCAGGTGTCCGTCGAAAATAACGCTGGTCTCGGCGGGAAATGGCACTTGAGCCAGTGTTGCAGGGATTTTGGGGTCTCTTTCCCAATCTCGGTTCAACGGATGCTGCCCCGGCTTAGCCAGCTCAAAGTTGAACATGTAGCTGAGTTCACGCATCTCGCTGCATTCCCCGCCAGGAGCCCCCACGCCTGACAGCCCTCGCGCACCCTCGTGGAAATTCAATGGCTGCGGGTCAGAGGGACACTTCAAAGTATCGCGGTTCTTGATGTAGGGCCCCACTGCAGTCATCATGGTATACTCGCATTCCTCACCCGATTGGTTGCGCGAGCGATAGATGGCTAGGGGAAACCGCTCTTCGTTGTCGTTGACATACATCTTCACGGCAGTTGCCCAGTTGCGTCCATTACTTAGGCACTGGATTTTGCGCGCGCTCTCACGCGCCTGTGCGAACACAGGGAATAAAATCGCCGCTAAGATGGCGATAATCGCGATAACGACTAACAGCTCTATCAGCGTAAAGCCTCTTCGCATGATGTCTCCTCCTCAGCTAGTTTCATGGACTCTGGAACACCACACCCTGTTCCAGAAACAGAGAGTGTGTAGGCGTTGAAAGATTGCTTGGTGGTGAGCCACACCGCCGCAACTCACGCTCTGATCCGTACACACCAGTCGGTTCTCCCAATAAGTGCTTTACCTCCGACCATATATTATACTCTCTTTTGGGTTATCCTGCGCGGCAGTTGCGGAATTCGACCGAATGGTTAGTCATAGGCGAACTCCTCCTCAGCACGGTAGCAACCCGTGAGTTGCTTGAGCAGTTGACGCAGGAGGTCGTTGAGCAGCGCGCTAGCGCCGAAGCGGAACCTATCGGGCGTCATCCACTCCGCGCCGAGCGTTTCGTGCAGCAGTACCAGGTAGCGAATTGCGTCTTTGGCGGTGCGGATGCCCCCTGCAGGTTTCATGCCGACCGCGCGCCCTGTGGCGTCGTAGAAGTCGCGGATAGTTTCCAGCATCACCAGGGTCGCGGGCAGGGTGGCGGCAGACTGCACCTTGCCTGTGCTGGTCTTGATGAAGTCTGCTCCTGCCAACAGTGCGATATGCGACGCCTTGCGAATCGCGTCGTAGTCGCCCAGTTCGCCCGTCTCCAGAATCACCTTTAGGTGGACGCGCTCGCCACAGGCGTCTTTCACCTTGACGATTTCGTCGAACACGCGGCGGTAGTCGCCTTGCAGGAACGCGCCACGATTGATAACCATATCGATCTCGTCTGCGCCTTCGCGGATGGCCCACTTGATATCCGCTAAGCGCAGGCGGAACGGATATTGCCCTGATGGGAACGCCGTGCCAACGGCGGCGACTTTGATGTTTGTGCCCTGCAGAGCGTCCTTCGCAACGGCGATGAAGAGGGGGTAGACGCACACGGCGGCGACTGGCGGCGCGGCGACCGTTTCGGCATCAGGCATGCCTGCCGAAGGAGTGTAGGGGGTACGAGCGCGACTGCACAAGCGACGCACCTTCTCTACGGTGTCTGCACCCTCCAGCGTCGTCAGGTCGCACATGCGAATCGCCAGTCGCAGCGCTTGAATCTTGCTGTGAGTTTTGATGCTGCGCTTGGCGAGCCATTCACAGCGTTGTTGCAGCTCGTAGGCGTTGACAGGGGGCACAGTGCGCCACGGTTGCCCCGCCTTCGGAATGAGGCGGCGCACAGCAGCGCGGTCACCTATGGCAACATGCTCCAACTCGCCAAAGGGCGCTAACGCCACAGATACCTTCGGTTCGCGCAGATGCGTTATCGGCATACTTTTCTCGTTCGTTGGGGAAGCAGCGGCTCCTGCCACCACAAACCCCATTATACATAAAGGCACACAGCCCCGCTCTGACTAAAACTCCAGCACACTCTGCTGCGGGGTGTCAATCGGTACAATCAGGCTGGGGTCGTCGTTGGTGGGGCTGTTGACGCGCGGGCTAACAGGATACGCCACCAGTAGGTCGTCGGAAGCGGGGCGCAGGAGTTGCGCCAGCGACGACAGGGAGGCGGCGGGGTCAAGCCACAGCGCGTAGGCGTCGGGCGGTAGGATGACCGCCATACGGTCGTGTAGCGGGCGCACGGTCGCGTTCGCGTCGGTGGTGATAATCGTGCAGGTGTGCAGTTCGCTGCCGTCGGGGCTGTGCCAAGTCGCCCACAGCCCTGCCAGTCCCATCGGCAGGTCGTCGCGCGCCCGCACGAAGTAGGGACGCTTCTGATTGCCGACCTTTTGCCACTCGTAGAAGCCGTTCGCGGGGATGACGCACCGTCGGTAGCGGTAGGCGTCGCGGAAGGCGGGCTTTTCGTGCAGCGTCTCGGCGCGGGCGTTAATCATGCGGTTGCCAATCGCGGGGTCTTTCGCCCAGCGCGGCACGAGTCCCCACACCAGGTGCGTCCATTCGCGTTGGCGCGTGTCGGGGTTGTGGCGCAGGGCGAGCAGGGGCTGGCTCGGCGCGATATTGTAGCGCGGCGGCACGGGATGCGGCACGGGCAGCCCGAACCGCCACGCGAGTTGCTCGCCGTCTGCATACAGCGCGTAGCGTCCGCACATTACTTTGGCTGATACGCCGCCTTCATCGCCCGCACGCGCTCGGCAATCTGCGCGGCGGCGGTCTCCAGCGGCAGTTTGTCGGGAGTCTTGTCCGCGCGCAGGCGCACCTCCACCTGACCCTGCTGCACCGCGCGCCCGACCACAACTTGGATGGGAATGCCAATCAGGTCGGCGTCCTTGAACTTCACTCCGCTGCGCTCGTCACGGTCATCGTACAGCACCTCGATGCCGTGCGCCTGCAGGGCGTCGTAAAGTTGCTCGGCGGCGGCGCGCTGGGTAGCATCTTCAGGATTGACCAGAATCAGTATCACTTCGAAGGGCGCGACGGTGATTGGGAAGCAGATGCCGTCCTCGTCGTGGTGCGCCTCCACGACGGCAGCCAGACAGCGGCTCACGCCCAGCCCGTAGCAGCCCATGATAATCGGGTGCTGGTTGCCCTCGGCGTCGGTGAACAGCGCGCCCATCGCTTGGCTGTATTTTGTGCCGAGTTGGAAGATGTGCCCGACCTCGATGCCGCGCACCTCTTGCAGGATGCCTTCGGGGTGGCGCGGGGACGGGTCGCCCGCCTGCGCGACACGCAAGTCCGCCCAGATGGGTTCGGGGAAGTCGCGCCCCCAGCAGACATGAATCAGGTGCGCGTCCGCCTCGTTCGCGCCTGTGATGAAGTCCTGCAGCCCGCGCAGTTCGTAGTCGGCGTACAGGGGCAGGTCGGCGGGCAGCCCGACGGGTCCCGCGAAGCCTACAGGCGCGCCTGTGAGGCGCTGAATCGTCTCGGCGTCGAGCATCTCCACGCTCTCGCCGTGCAGGGCGTGCATCAGTTTGTAGGGGTTGAGTTCGCGGTCGCCGCGCACCAGTGCTGCCACAGGCTTGCCGTCCACGCGCATCAGCAGCGTCTTGACCAAGCGGTCGGGCGTCGTGTTCAGGAACGCGCACACCTCCTCGACGGTGCGGGCGTTCGGCGTGGCGACCTTTTCGGCAGGTGGGACGCCTTCAATCGGCGGCGGAGTGAGTTTGGGGTCGGGCAGTTCGCACCGCTCGGCGTTCGCCGCGTAGCCGCTCTTGTCGCACTGTAGCACGCGGTCTTCCCCGCCTGGCGCGAGAATCATGAACTCCTCGTTGCTGCCGCCGCCGATGGCGCCCGCTTCGGCGTCTACAATCAGCGTCGGTAGCCCCATGCGCTGGAACATGCGGAGGTACGCCTCGCGCAGTTTCTGGTACATCGTCTCCAGCGCGTTTTCGTCCGTGTCGAAGCTGTAGCCGTCGTACATGATGAACTCGCGGGCGCGGATGACGCCTCCGCGCGGGCGCGGCTCGTCGCGGAACTTCGTTTGGATCTGGTACAGCAGCAGCGGCATCTGGCGATACGAGCTGACCGCGTGGCGGATGATGTCGGTGATGACCTCCTCGTGCGTGAAGCCGAGCGTGAAGGGGCGTTGGTGGCGGTCTTTCAGGCGGAACAGGATGTCCAGCCCGCTGCGTCCCGTCTCGTCCAGTAGCTCTTGGGGCACGAGCGCGGGCATAAAGAGTTCAATCCCGCCGATGCGGTCGCTCTCCTCGCGCACGATTTGCTCGATTTTGCGGATGACGCGCCAGCCGAGCGGCAGGTAGGTGTAGACGCCTGCGGCGAGTTTGCGGATGAAGCCCCCGCGCAGCAGCAGGCGATGGCTCGGCAGCTCCGCCTCGGCAGGCGCCTCACGCAAGGTCGGCATAAAGTAGTGCAATGCTCGCATAGGGTTATGCAGCCTCCGTTGTTGTGTGGGCAATAGTGTACCCGTCTGCAGGAAGAGTACAGATTGCTGGATTCGTTCCAGCTGACACGCTACTCTTGACAAATTTCCACAGATGGGTACACTTAGGGGGAACTTTCACGGCGGCGTGAGCGTAAGTTCACGCGGGAGGAGGGAGAATGATGGAACTGCTGACAGGACTGATTTGCATCGGAGCAGGTGCGTTGGGGCTGGCGATTCTCTACGCCATCCTCTATAACTCGCTGATCGGCAAGAAGAACCAAGTCGAGTACGCCTTCAGCGGGATTGATGTGCAGCTCAAAAAGCGCCACGACCTGATTCCGAACCTTGTAGCAACGGTCAAGCAATACATGGAACACGAGCGTGGGCTGCTGGAGCGTATCACTGAACTGCGCAGCCGCGCGATGAGTCCGAACTTGCCCGAAGGGGAGCGCCTGCAGGTGGAAGCCGCGCTGTCGGGCGCACTACGCAACCTGATGATCGCCGTCGAAAACTACCCGCAACTGCGCGCCAACGAGAACTTTATGCACTTGCAGGCGTCGCTGAACGAGATAGAAGAGCAAATTGCCGCCGCGCGACGCACTTACAACGCCGCCGTGACCGATTACAACAACGCCATCGAGATGTTCCCCACCAACTTCATCGCCACGACGATGGGACTCAAACGGCGCGCGGTGTTCGAAGCGGAAGAGGCGGAACGCGCCACGCCCAGCGTCGCGAAACTGTTCCAACAGTAAGCCATGCAGATTAGCCCCGTCGATGCGCTGCGCGAACTGGAACCGATTCTGCGCGAGATCGAAGCGGAGCGCAGCCAGCGGGTACAGCAGTTCGCGCAGATAACCCTCTGGAGCGTGGTGATTGGCGGACTGCTAAGTCTTGGGCTGGCGATGTTTCAGGTGGGCGCGTGGGCGCTTGCGCCGATGGTCATCGCGCTGATTGTCGTTGGTGTCGCCTATAGTACGAAAGCCAGCGAGTGGCGCAACACTTTCAAACACCGCGTGATGACCCGACTCGTGAAACTGTTTCACCCCAGCCTAAACTACTACCCCAACCGCGCCATCGCCAAGCAGGAGTACCGCCTGAGCATGCTGTTTCACAACTCGCCCGACCCCGACCGCTACCGCGGCGAGGACTACATCGAGGGCGTCATCGACAAGACCGACATTCGCCTCTCGGAACTGCACACAGAGTATCGCCAGGTGACCTACGACAGCAAAGGCAATCGCCGCGAGTATTGGGTGACCATTTTCCGCGGGCTGTTTATCAGTGCGGACTTCCACAAGCACTTTCACGGCATTACGCTGGTGCTGCCCGATACGGAGCAGTCGTGGCTGGGCGGGCTGGGGCAGTGGCTGCAGAGCATCAGCGCGAAACTGGGCAACCAACCCGGTGAACTGGTCAAGATGGAAGACCCCGAATTCGAACGCCTGTTCAAGGTCTTCTCCACCGACCAGGTAGAGGCGCGCTACATCCTCACGCCCAACATGATACGGCGCATCGTGGAGTTTCGGAATCGAACTCAGTCGCAGGTGCGCGTGTCGTTTATCGCCTCGCGCGTGTTCGTGGCGATTCCGACATCCCATAATCACTTTGAGCCGCCGTCGCTGTTGGCTCCTGCTGATAAACTGTTAGACCCTGCAACGCTCGCGCAATATTTCGAGGAGCTTAAGTTCGCGCTGGCGGTGGTGGACGAGTTGAACCTGAACACGCGCATCTGGACGAAGCGGTAGCCTGTACGGGTATACTTGGGCAGGGAAACTGGCGCGTCTAACGAACATGGAGGTTGGTATGCGGAGAACGATTGCGGCGTTGTTGTTGGGCTTGATAGGGGCAGTGGCATGGGCGCAGACGCCTGCAGCGATGTGGCGGTTTTTCGGCAGCCCTGCAGCAAACAACCCCGCGCTGCCTGGCGTCGGCAAGGCAACGATCTACTATCCGTGCCTAACACGCTTGTATGCGGTGAACCTCGAAGACGGCACGCTCAAATGGCAGTACCCTGCCGATGCGCCGTTGAACGCCACGATTATCGGTCAGCCTGTGGAGGGCGACGGGCTGGTCTATGTGGGCGCGAGCAACGGGAATGTGCTGGCGCTGGATGTGAACACGGGCAGCCTGCGTTGGGTGTTCACCGCCGACAGCGCGCCGACCGCCCGACCCATACTGGACGAGGGCGCGCTGTATGTCGGCACGGGGCGCGGCGAGTTGTACGCCCTCAACGCCCGTAGCGGGGAACCCCTCTGGCGCGAACCCTACCGCGCCGACGATTACATCTCGGGCAGGCTGGTCAAGGACGGCGACACGCTGTTTTTCGGCACGAACAGTGGCTTCGTGCATGCGGTCAACACAGCAGGTGGTCGCCGACGCTGGCTCTTTAGGCTTCCCGCGCCTAACTACGACTCCCAGCCCGTGTTCGCAAATGGTAGTCTCTATGTGACCACCAACGATGTGGTAATCGCGTTGAACCCCAACAGCGGTGCGGTACGCTGGTCACGACGGTTTAACACTGAGTTCCGCCTCGCGCCCGCCGCCGATGAGAACCATATCGCCGTCATCACGCGCGAGAATCGCCTGTTCGTGTTCGACCATCAGGGCAAAATCGTCGCGGGCGATCGCGAGCCGATTGAACTGCTGTACGAGCCGCTAATCGCGCCCGAAATCCACAACGGCAAGTTGTGGGTAGCGACGCGGCGCGGCACGCTGCTGTACTACGCGCTGCCCGACGGCAAACTGGAGTGGGTCTACACGCTGCGCCCGCCCGAAGGCACGGTTGACCAGAACAATCGGCGCGTGGCGTACTTAGCAATTACGGGCAAGCCCGTATTTATTCCCAACGGTTTTGTGGTCGCCACTGCGGAGGGCAACCTGACGGCGTTCGGCTACGGCTGGGTCGACCGCACGGCACCACAAGTGGTGCGCACGACACCTACCGTTGGTGAGATGCTCTCGGGTCAGCTACCACTGGACTTCACGGCGCGTCTGCGCGACGACGCCAGCGGCATCAATCCCGCCAGCGTGCAGTGGTTGTTGAACGACGAGCCGCTGCCCGCCAAGTACGACGCCTCACTGGGCGAAGTGACTGTGCAACTCCGCGCGGGCAGCGCGATAAAGCCTCTGCCGGACGGACGCCACACGCTCACTCTCGTTGCCACAGACTGGGCGGGCAACACAGTGCGCTACGGTTGGGCTATCTACATCGACAACAGTCTGCGCCGCGCGCCTGCACGCCCCCAGCAACAGAGTGGCTCTGGAACCCCAGGCACGCCCGGCGGACGCGGAGGGCGGGGCGGTGGCGGTCCCGACTTCTAACCAGTACACCCATACGGCAGGAGAGGTACCCTCTCCTGCCGCCATCCGTGCCGAGAACCTCACCAAAGAGTTCAAACTCGCCCACCACGCCTATGCCTCGCTCAAAGGCTTGCTGCTTTCGTTCCTACCGCGCCGCGTGGAGCGAATTCCCGCGCTGCAAGGGGTCAGCTTCACCATCCGCAAAGGCGAAACAGTTGGTATCATCGGGCAGAACGGGTCAGGCAAAAGCACGCTACTGGGACTAATTGCTCGCGTCTACCGCCCGACAGCAGGCACACTGGAAGTAAATGGGCGCGTGGCGCCCTTGCTGGAACTCGGCGCAGGCTTCCACCCCGACCTCACGGGGCTGGAAAACATCTACTTCAACGGCGTAATTCTGGGGCTGACCCGCAAACAGATCGCAGAGCGCCTCAGTGCCATCGTGGAGTTTGCCGAACTGGAGGACTACATCGACGCGCCTATCCGTACCTACTCGTCGGGAATGCTGATGCGGCTGGGCTTCGCTGTCGCCGCGCATGTGGACGCCGACATCCTGCTGGTGGACGAAGTGCTGGCGGTTGGCGACACACGGTTCCAACAAAAATGCTATGACAAAATAGGTCAGTTTCAACGGGAGGGACGCACAATCTTGTTCGTGTCGCACGACATGGAGGCGATTACGCGGGTCGCTGCGCGTGCCCTGTGGCTGCACAAGGGCGTACTGCAGGCAGATGGCAATGCACAAGAGGTTGTTCAAGCATACCTGCAGGCTGTTCGGGGAAATGGGTGAAAACCCCTTCCAGGCTCCCCCCATCGAGTGGTTAGGTATTCACGACCTAACTCGGCTTGGATCGAACTATTGTCTGAGGTACAATACTCTGTTGAGGGAGATGCTATGCAAGGCAAACTGCGTGCGGCGATGGTGACCGATGTCGGCGGGATTGGCGACGAGTCGTTCAACGCATCCGCGTGGCGTGGGCTACAGCGGGCACAGAAGGAACTCGGCGCGGAGGTGCGCTACCTCGAATCGCGCACGGCTGCCGACTATGTGCGCAACCTGACGACACTGGCGCGGCAGGGTTTTGATGTGGTCTTCGCGGTCGGCTTTCTGATGGAGGACGCGCCGGCGAAGGTCGCCCCGCGCTTCCCGAAGACCTACTTCGGCATCGTGGACGGCAAGGCGCCCAACCTGCCCAACTGCGCTCTCTGGAATGCGGAAGCAGCGCCTCCGCCCCACGCAGAAGCGCTGCTTCTCAACTCCTTCCCCCCTCGCCTACACAGAGCAAGCAAGGGGGACAACACGGATGCGAACTACCGCGAACACCCGTGTCCAAAGTTGAACAGTACCTCCAGTAAGTCCGCGTCGTTTACCCAGCCGTCCCAGTTCACATCCAAGTTATGGTAGCCTCGTTCGCCGAACGCCAGCAGCACGCGCAACAAGTCCTCCTCATCCACGCAGCCGTTGTGAGTGACATCGCCGCGTATCGGAAAGCCCGTGTCCAGCAGGAAAGCTTCTTGCCTTCCCGTCGCTGCGTTGAAGCCTGTACCCACGATGTACCGCCCGTCAGGCGAGACAGCGTGTGCAAATACGAGTATAGAACCATCTCTGAGCAAGTCGGCGTAGGTCTGGTTCAGGTCTTCTATCCCAGCCTGCGTCCAGCGAAGGGCTCTGATATAGCGAACATCATAGTAAAAATCATTGCGTCCAAGTCCAGGATCAATCCCTCCAACTACCACTGAGCCGTCCGCCGACACATCATGTGCAACAGCCCGCATACCTTCGGGCGTGTTCAGTACGGAAAGCTCGCCGTTCTCCCAACGACAGGCAGGATGTCTCGCGGTAAAGCGAGTATAGGGTGCTGAACTGAAGGGAGACACAGAGCCTCCTCCTACGACAACGGAACCGTCCGCCGAGATGCCCGTTGGCCACGCGTCAACCGAACTTGGAAGCATCTGAACCGCGCCGTTGCGCCAAACGAACACACGGCGAACTGGTCGCCCATTCACACGCACAGCACCTTCCACAGCAACCGACGAACCGTCCGCTGAAACCACCAGCGCTTGACCAACGCGCGTCAGATCGGGTATCTCCAGTACCTGCAGGGCACCATCCACCCAGCGAACTGGGTGTAACATCACATCAGATGTAGGAAAATCAGTCGTAGCACAGCCTACTATAACCGAACCGTCCGCTGACACATCAAACGCAACCGAGATATCGCTCGCCTCTGGCGGCGTTAGCAGCTGCACCGCACCGTTCTCCCAGCGGAAGGCGTACAGAAGCCGATCGTCAGGGCGCCTGTTGCGATTTCGTTGGTTGCTGACATACCCGACTAACACAGAGCCGTCTGCCGAGACCGCAGTTGCCACGCTTTCGTTCTCAGGTCTTCCTCCTACCAGCGAATGCAGGTCTTGAACCCCTGTCTCCGCTGTCCAGCGAAAGGCACGGAGGTTTGCGGTCTGATCGGGATAGTAGATGCCGTACTGACCCACGACTGTAGACCCGTCTGCTGAGACATCAAACGGTGTGACGGAAAAACCAGGTATACCTATCCAGGTCAACGACTGCGACCAGCTGACCTCCATCAGCACTACCGCCACACAAGCGCTCGTCAGCGCGCGTACCCAGGTGTGATTGAACCGCTTCATAATAGACCACCTCACTGTGCAGGATTGCACCTGCGCCACTGTGGGCGCAGCGTGCGTATAATACCTTTCCCGACACTGATTTGTCAAGGGTTTCGGGGGGTAAGCGATTGGATTTCTACACGCTTCGTGGGCGTTTTGTCAGGGTGCGGCGACTACACTCCCACGAACACCCTCACGGGGAAACAGAGGGATTGCCCACCCGCTTGGGTACAATACCCCGTCAGAGGGAGACGCTATGCAAGGAAGGCTTCGTGCGGCGATGGTGACCGATGTCGGCGGGATTGGCGACGAGTCGTTCAACGCTTCCGCGTGGCGCGGGCTGCAGCGGGCGCAGAAGGAACTCGGCGCGGAGGTGCGCTACCTCGAATCGCGTACCGCCGCCGACTATGTGCGCAACCTGACGACACTCGCGCGGCAGGGCTTTAATGTGGTCTTCGCGATTGGCTTTCTGATGGAAGACGCGCTGGCGAAGGTCGCCCCGCGCTTCCCGAAGACCTACTTCGGCATCGTGGACGGCAAGGCGCCCAACCTGCCCAACTGCGTGTCGCTGGTTTTCAACGAGCAGGAGGGTTCGTATCTTGTGGGCGCGCTGGCAGGCGCGATGACCAAAACGAATATCGTCGGCTTCATCGGCGGGATGAATGTGCCGCTCATCAAGAAGTTCGAGTACGGCTACCGCGCGGGCGTGATGACCACCAATCCGCGGGCGCGCGTGCTGGTCGGCTACACGGGCAACTGGGACGATGTGAACAAGGGGCGCGAACTCGCGCTGACGCAGTTCAATCAAGGCGCGGACATCATCTATCACGCGGCGGGGCGGTGCGGGGTTGGCGTCATCCGCGCCGCCGAGCAGAAGGGCAAGGGCTACTACGCCATCGGCGTGGACAGCGACCAAGACCACCTCGCGCCAGGGCGCGTGCTGACCAGTATGATGAAGCGCGTGGACAACGCCGTGTTCGATGTGTGCCAGCGGGTGGCGCGCGGACAGTTCCGCAGCGGCGCCGTCGTGTACGGCGTGAAGGAAAAAGGCGTTGGGCTTAGCCCCATGCGCTTCACCCGCAAGGATGTGCCCGACAGCACTATGAAACTGGTGCGGATGCTGGAGCGGATGATTGCGCAGGGCAAACTGAAGCCCCCCTACGATGAGGCGACCTTCCGCCGCTTCAAGCCGCCCAGCGTGCCGACAGGGGTGGTCTAACCGATGCGACGCAACGGACAGAACGGACGGGCGACCGACGGGAGCGTGTGGGAGTACGCGCCTGCCCCCGAAGCGCGAAACATCGTGAAGATACAGCCACGCTATGGGCTATTCATCAACGGCGAGTTCGTCGCACCGCACGGCGGACGCTACTTTGAGACTATCAACCCCGCTACCGAGGAGGCGCTTGCCGAGGTCGCCTACGCCGACGCAGAGGATATAGACCGCGCCGTGCGCGCCGCCCGACGCGCCTACGAGACCGTCTGGGGCAAACTGCCTGGCAAGGAGCGGGCGAAGTACCTGTTTCGGATAGCCCGCATCCTGCAGGAGCGTTCGCGTGAGTTCGCCGTGCTGGAGAGCCTGGACGGGGGCAAGCCCATCCGCGAGTCGCGCGATGTGGACATCCCGCTGGCGTCGGCGCACTTTTTCTACCACGCAGGCTGGGCGGACAAACTGGAGTACGCCTTCCCTGGACGCACGCCACGCCCGCTGGGCGTCGCAGGGCAGATTATCCCGTGGAACTTCCCGCTGCTGATGGCAGCGTGGAAGATTGCCCCCGCGCTGGCGTGCGGCAACACCGTTGTGCTGAAGCCCGCTGAGACGACCTCGCTGACCGCGCTGCTGCTGTGCGAGGTGTTCCAGCAGGCAGACCTGCCCCCTGGCGTGGTGAACATCGTTACAGGCGACGGGCAGACGGGCGCATATCTGGTGCAGCATCCCGATGTGGACAAAATCGCCTTCACGGGCAGCACGGAGGTCGGCAAGCAGATCCAGAAAGCCGTCGCAGGCACGCGCAAGCGACTCACCCTGGAACTCGGCGGCAAGGCGGCGAATGTGATCTTCGAAGACGCCGCGATTGACCAAGCAATTGAGGGCATTGTCAACGGCATCTACTTCAATCAAGGGCATGTGTGCTGCGCGGGCAGTCGGCTGCTGGTGCAGGAGAGCATCGCCGAACTGGTGCTGCGCAAGTTGCGGCGGCGCATTCAACTTCTGCGCGTGGGCGACCCGCTGGACAAAAACACCGATGTCGGCGCGATTAACTCGCTGCCCCAGCTGCGCAAGATTGAGCGGCTGGTGGAGTTGGGCGTGCAGCAGGGCGCAGAGGTGTACCAGAGCGACTGCGCGCTGCCCAGTCGGGGCTACTGGTATCGCCCGACGGTGCTAACGCGCGTCAGTACGGCGAACATCGTGGCGCGAGAGGAGATTTTCGGACCCGTGCTGAGCGTGCTGACCTTCCGCACGCCCGACGAGGCGGTGCAAATCGCCAACAACACGCGCTACGGGCTATCGGCAGGCGTGTGGACGAACAAGGGCAGCAAGTATCTGGAGTTCGCCGCGCGCGTGCAAGCGGGCGTCGTGTGGTGCAACACCTACAACAAGTTCGACCCCGCCAGTCCCTTCGGCGGCTACAAAGAGAGCGGCTTCGGACGCGAAGGAGGCATTCACGGTTTAGCAGCGTATGTGACGGTGTAACGGCTGCGCTTGATGAGAGTCTACTCGTGCGCGACCTTCCACGCCATGTAGAGGCAAAAACCGCCCACCAGAAAACTCACTGTCGGACAGGCGAGGAAGAAGTGCCACGGATACTCGCCTTTGATGCTGGTTCGCCCTCCTGCTTTCACCATGCCGCGTTCGTCCGCGTCTCGGTGGGCATCTACAGCGCCCCACACGCCGAAGCCGAAAAAGATAAAGCAAACAACTGCCGCAGCAATCCAACCCTTGAGCGAGTCGAACTCACCACCTGCCATCGTGTTCTCCCTCCGTGCGGACTTTGATACAAAATCTACTCGGCGAGGACAAACTCAAAGCGCCACTCTCGTCCCGTACTGGACTCGGTGTAAATCACCTGCCGCCGCTTCGGCGCGCTGTTCGGTTCGATGTATTCTATGACTGTATCGCCGTCCCAAAAGGTTAGCTTGAGAAAACGCAGCGTCTCTTGATTATCCTGTTGCCGTGTGGCAATCACCAGCTCTTTGAAGTCGCGATGGAAAGTGTACTGATAGAGGATATGATAGAATTCCTCCCCATTTCTCACAACTGTCCCCTTCGCAGGCGGCATTCGTACAGGCGGGGTTGTGCTGACAGCGAATCGCCATAGGGGGAATACCCTGCTCATCACCTTTTCAGGAGTGTCGTATAGTTTGAGGGGTTCCTGTAGGTGAAATCTTCCGTGTTTGTCGCGTTTCCACTGCCAACGGGTTCCGCGCGGCGCTCCCACCTGATGCTCGGCAACAGAGGTCGCTTTTGTTGCGTCACCAACAGGCGTCTCGCCAATGAGCCGCTTTAGGACTTGGTCTGGGGGCGGCGACAGTGCCCCTTGAAGCGGTCGGAGCGGTTCGAAAGTCTCGGTAAAGTTAGTGTAGAACAGTCGACGCGCCAGCACACCTGCGCCCGCGCATCCGATCAGCGTCAGAACGACCAGAGCAAGGAAAGCCGAGAGCTTACTTTTTCGGTTCACTGTGCTTCCCTCTACAAGAGGATACCTCGTCCCAGTCCTTAAGGTGTCTTTGCAATATAATTTCAACACGCGGATAGAGAACAGACACAGAGGTCTGCCCCTACAGAGATGTCGTTTTGTAGGGGCAACCCTGTGTGTTTGCCCCTTGCGTGCAGGGTTGCGCATGTCGGAAAACCAACGCAAAGGCACTTGTAGTAGTCCGCAACACGGTATAATTGCGCTATGCAAGAGCGGCTGTGGGCGCCGTGGCGAATGGCATATGTGCGCGAGGCAGGCAAGCCCAGCGCGGCGTGCATTTTCTGCGCAAAGCCTGCCGAAGATGCCGACGCCGAGAACCTGATTGTGTGGCGTGGGGCGCACACCTTCGTGATTTTGAACCTGTTTCCGTACACCAGCGGGCATCTGATGATTGCCCCCTACCGCCATACACACGATTTAGCAAGCCTCACAGACGCCGAATGGTCAGAGTTGGGCGTGCTCACACGCTTGTGCTTGCACGCGCTGACGCGTGAGTATCATCCCGACGGCTTCAATGTGGGATTCAATCTCGGTCGCGCAGCAGGTGCGGGCATCGAGGGGCACTTGCACATGCACATTGTCCCGCGGTGGCATGGCGACACGAACTTTATGGCGACTGTTGGCGACGCGCGCGTGCTGCCTGAAAGCCTGGAACAGACCTACACACGCCTGCACCGCGCACTGCAGGAGGTGAGCGCTGCCAATGACGGAGCGACCCGTTGAGGAGCTGCTGGCAGAGGTGGAAACCCGCGCGAAACAGTGCGTTGCTTGCCCCCTTGCCCAAACGCGCACGCATGTGGTGTTCGGTGAGGGCAATCCGCGCGCGCCGCTGGTAATTGTCGGCGAAGGTCCTGGCGAGCAGGAAGACGCCACTGGACGCCCATTTGTCGGCAGAGCTGGCAAACTGCTCGACCAAGCCCTGCGCGAAGCAGGTATGGCACGGCGTCATGTCTATATTTGCAACATTATCAAGTGCCGTGCCTGCATCGAAGAGAACGGGCGCATTCGCAACCGCGCCCCAACCCAAGAGGAAATTCAAGCCTGTTATTCGTGGTTGGATCAGCAACTGACGCTGATACGACCGCTGGTGATTGTATGTTTGGGTGCGCCCGCAGCTTCCACACTTATCCATAAAAATTTCAAGATGATGCAGGAGCGTGGGCAGTGGTTTAGCAACCGCTACGCGCCTGCTGTGATCGCCTCGTTGCATCCTGCGTATATCCTGCGGCAGGCGGGCGACTCTTACGAACGCGGCTACCGCGCCTTGGTAGAAGACCTGACCGCTGCCCGCGAGCGTGCCCGTGAACTGCGCCGCTTGCAAGAGCAGCAGCAACCCATCCCCCCCGCCGATGACGAGCAGCTCCGCCTCTTCTGACCCCACGCCATCGGGTACACTCTCTCTTGCGAGGAGGCGATAATGAACGCAGGGTTCCAGCAATGGCTGCATGAGAGCATTGAACAACTCAAGGCGCAGAGCCTTTACAAGCAGCCGCCAGTTTTGGAGACACCGCAAGGCGGGCGCATACGGATTGGCGGACGCGAGGTGATTAATTTAGCCTCAAATAACTATCTCGGCTTGGCAAATGACCCGCGCCTCAAGCAAGCCGCTATCGAAGCGGTGCAACAGTGGGGTGCAGGCGCAGGAGCCGTGCGCTGGCTGGGTGGTACAAACACGCTCTACGACCTCTTAGAGCAAAAACTCGCCGAGTTCAAAAAGACCGAAGCTGTGTTGGTGTTCCAGTCGGGCTTCAACGCCAACTCGGGCGTAATCCCCTCGTGCTTCGTGGACGGTGATGTGATTATCTCCGACGAGCTAAACCATGCCAGCATCATCGACGGTGTGCGCTTGAGCAGTGCACGCTACAAAAAGAGCGAAGGCTATGTGTACGAACATAGCAACATGAATCACTTGGAAGACATCCTCAAGCGGTGCGGGCACTTCAAGAAGCGGCTGATTGTGACCGACGGTGTGTTCAGCATGGACGGCGACATCGCGCGCCTGCCCGAAATCGTACAGCTTGCTGAACGGTACGACGCGGTGGTGATGGTGGACGACGCGCACGCATCGGGCGTGCTGGGCGAACACGGTAGCGGCACAACCAGCCACTTCGGGCTGTACGGACGAGTGGACATCCAGCTGGGCACGCTCTCCAAAGCGATTGGCGTGATAGGTGGATACATCGCGGGCAGCCGCTTACTCAAAGAGTGGTTGACCAATCGCGGACGCCCCTACCTGTTCAGCACTGCCCTGCCCCCTGCTGCCGTCGGCGCGATTATCAAAGCGATCGAGGTTCTGCAGACCGACCCTGAACCGATGCGTCGGCTGTGGGACAACGCCCGCTACTGGAAAGCGAATCTTAACCAACTGGGCTTCGACACGATGGGCAGTGAGACACCGATTACGCCCGTGCTGTGCGGCGACGAAACGATTGCCCAGCAGATGGAGCGCCAACTCTTTGAGGCAGGCGTGTTCGTGGTCGGAATTGTGTACCCGACCGTGCCGCGGGGCAAGGCGCGCGTGCGCACCATGCCAAATGCTACCCACACCCGCCAAGACCTTGACGACGCGCTGGCAGCGTTCGAAAAGGTCGGCAAGGAACTGGGCGTCATCAGCAGGTGGGTCTGATTTACACCCCCGCGCAGTTCAGTCGAAGATGTCGAACAGGTCTTCGAACCAGTCGCGCTTTTTACGACGCTTGTGTTTGTAGCGCGTGTCGTCGTAGTCGTCGTCGGAGGATGGGTGAGGGCGCGAGGCAGGGCGCGGCTGTGGTTCCAGCGCGTAAACAGGCGGCGCACCACGCGTTAGCCCCTGCATCTCCTGCACATGACGCTCGATAATCTTGTCTAGCTCACCCCGATCCAGCCAAACTCCCCGACAGGTCGGACAGTAGTCAATCTCGATTCCTGCCCGCACTGCAATTTGCAGCTCCGTATGGCACACGGGACATTTCATAACAGCCTGAAGTGTACCCTAATTCGGCAGCAGGAGAAACACTCGCGGGCACAGACGGGAAGTTAGCATCATAGCGTTGAACACGCCTGCACTTCGCGATTCGGTCAATCTGCGCCATCTGCATGCGCCCCTCCTCACAAGGTATAATCCCACCCGATGCAAGGGCAGTTCCGACCCCAGACGCCGATGCTGCAGCAGTATTTTCGCCTGAAGGCAGAGTACCCCGATGTGCTGCTGGCGATGCAGGTCGGCGACTTCTACGAGTTCTACGGACCCGACGCCGAAATCGCCGCGCGCGAGCTGGAAATCGTGCTGACGGGGCGCGAAGACGGCAGCAACGGGCGCATCCCGATGGCGGGCGTGCCCATCCACGCCTACGAACGCTACCTCGCCAAACTCGTCCAGAAAGGCTACCGCGTCGCCATCTGCGACCAAATCGAAGACCCTAAACTCGCCAAAGGGCTGGTCAAACGCCGCGTCACGCGCGTGCTGACCCCAGGCACCGTCGTGGAAGACTCGATGCTCGACGCGCGGGCGAACAACTACCTCGTCGCCGCCGTGCTGGGCGAACCGATTCATGGGCTGGGCATCGTGGATGTCTCCACAGGCGAGTTCCTAACCACCGAAATCGCAGGCGAGGGACGCCAGCAGAAACTGCTCGACGAGCTGTTCCGCCTACAGCCTGCTGAAGTGCTTGTGCCCGAAGACCAAGAGGAGCTGATTCAGACCCTGCGCGAGCAACTGAGCGCGACGATTACGCCCGTACCGCTGCAGGAATGGGTCGGGCGAGAAGCACGCGAGATCCTGCTGCGCCATTTTGGGGTGGAGTCGCTGCGCGGGTTCGGCTGCGAGGAGTTCACGCGCGGGTTGGATGCCGCCGCACTCGCCCTGCGCTACCTACAGCAGAACCAGATGACCGCGCTGGAACATATCCGCACGCTGGCGACCTACTCGGTGGAGCGGTTTATGTACCTCGATGCGACAGCGCGACGCCATCTGGAACTCACGCAGAACCTGATGGACGGCACACGGCGCTACACGCTGCTGGCAAGCATCGACAGCACCTGCACGCCGATGGGCGCGCGGCTGCTGAAACGCTGGCTCGATGAGCCGCTGCTGGAGCCTGACGCAATCGCCGCGCGGCTGGACGCAGTGGACGCGCTGGCGCAGCAGAGCATCCGTCGCGACGCGCTGCGCCAGATGCTGCGCCCGCTGGCGGACTTGGAGCGACTTGCCGCACGAGCCAGCACAGGCACAGCGAACGCCCGCGACCTCGTCGCGCTGCGCCAGTCGCTGCAACGCCTGCCCGCCCTATATGCCGAAGCGGACGCCCTGCTGCGCGAGCTGTCCCAGCCCCCAACACTGCTGGCGACGCTTGCGCCGCGCCTCGCGCCCCTAAGCGACCTCTGCGCCCTGCTGGAACGCGCCCTCGTCGACGACCCGCCCGCCGACCTCAAATCGGGCGGCGTCATCCGCGACGGCTACGACCCCGAATTAGACCGCCTGCGCCAAGTGCGCACCGACGGCAAGCAGTGGATCGCCCAACTGGAAGCCAAAGAGCGACAGCGCACGGGCATCCCCAGCCTCAAAGTCGGCTACAACGCCGTCTTCGGCTACTACTTGGAGGTCTCCAAGCCGCACCTGAACAAAGTGCCCGCCGACTACATCCGCAAGCAGACGCTGGCGAACGCCGAACGCTTCATCACGCCCGAACTCAAGGAGCAGGAGGCGATTCTGCTGGGCGCGGAGGAGCGCATCAACGCGCTGGAGTTTGAGCTGTTTTCGCGCGTGCGAAACGAAGTTGCCCGCTGCACGCCGCAGTTACAGTCGTTGGCGAAGGCAATCGCCGAACTGGATGTGCTGTGTGCCTTCGCCGAGAACGCCGTGCGCCACCGCTATGTGCGCCCTGTGGTGGATACGGAAGACCGCATCCACATCGTTGGCGGACGCCACCCCGTCGTGGAGCGCTTTAGCGAGAAGCCGTTCGTGCCCAACGACTGCCGCTTAGACCCCACCCAGCGGCTGATTATTCTCACGGGTCCCAACATGAGCGGCAAGAGCACTTATATAAGACAAAATGCACTAATTACACTAATGGCGCATATCGGTAGTTTCGTGCCTGCCGAACGCGCCGAAATCGGCTTGGTAGACCGCATCTTCACGCGTGTCGGCGCACGCGACGAACTCGCTACGGGGCAGTCTACCTTCATGGTGGAGATGACCGAGACCGCCAACATCCTCAACAACGCCACCCTGCGCAGCCTCGTGATTCTGGACGAAATCGGGCGCGGCACCAGCACCTACGACGGGCTGGCAATCGCGTGGGCGGTCGCTGAGTACCTGCATGCAATCGGCTGCAAGACGCTGTTTGCGACCCACTACCACTACCTCAACGAGTTGGCGAACCGCTTGGAGGGCGTCGCCAACTACCGCGTCGCCGTCAAGGAGCAAGGCGACCGCATCGTGTGGCTGCACAAGGTGCTGCCTGGCGGTACTGACCGCAGTTATGGCGTGCATGTGGCGCGGATGGCGGGCGTGCCCCCCGAAGTGGTGCAGCGCGCCGAGCAGATTCTGCGCGAGTTCGAACGGCGCGGCGTGCAAGGCGCAACCCAGCCCCCTGCCAGCGACGCGCCCACCGTCCGCACCAAAAAATTGCAACTCACGCTGTTCGAGGCTGAAGCGCATCCCGTGCTGGAAGCCCTCCGCGCGTTGGACATCACGACACTCAGCCCTGTTGAGGCTCTCCTGAAACTGGACGAACTCAAACGGCAACTCGAATAAAAAAGCAGCAATCGGTCGTCCATGTGTCGGGGGACACCACACTTCCCCTAACTTCAAGCGTCTAAACAATAGGAGGTTCTGAAGATGCGTAAAACTATATCCCTGTGCGGTATAGCGGCTGCGCTCTTGAACGGCTGTGGGGGCGACGCTGGTTCTCAACCGCTCAAGGAGGCGACTCAATCTATGCAAATCGGCGCAGAAATCCACGCGGCGAACCTGCAGTTCGCCTTGAAGCTGCTCCAGCACTTGGACAATCCTATGTCTGCAGAGAATCTCTGTTTTTCGCCCCTCTCGCTCACGCTTGCACTCAGCATGACTTTGAACGGTGCGGAGGGCGAAACCTACGACGCCATCGCTCAATCGCTGGGCTACACTGAGCAGAAACTGAACACCGTCAACGCGCAGGCACAAGCCCTAAGTCGCCTGATGCGACCTGCCGACGAAGCTATTACGCTCCACACCGCAAACGGGCTGTGGGTACAGCAAGGCTTTTCGCTAAAGCCCGACTTCCTACGCACCCTGCTGACCTATTACGGGACGCGCGTGGAAACGGTGGACTTTAGCACCCCCAAGGTGGTCGCCCGCGCTATCAATACATGGGTCAAAGAGCAGACGCAGGGACGCATCGAGGAGCTCTTCCAAGCGGACGCCTTCGATGCGCGCACGCGCTTGGCGCTGGTGAACACACTCTACTTCGAGGGCAAGTGGCAGTATCCGTTCCCGAAGGATGCCACCAGCAACATGCCGTTCTATTTGGAGAACGGCAAGCCCAAACAGGTTGCGATGATGCGCCTGTCAGCACAACTGCCGTACTACAAGGGCGAAGGCTTTGAAGCCATCGGACTGCCCTATGGCACGGGCGACTACTGCTTCTACCTCTTCCTGCCCAACAAGGGGCGCTCAGTCGCCGATCTGCGCCAGCGGTTAACCCCGAATAACTGGACGCAGTGGCTTGCGGCGTTCCGCACAGCATATGGCAGCCTGCAGATGCCGCGCTTCAAGGTGGAAGCAAAGTATGACTTGCAGCCGCCGCTGAGCGCGTTGGGGATGGCAATCGCGTTCGACCCTGACCGCGCTGACTTTAGCCGAATCGCCGATGGGACGCCCGAACGATTGTTCCTGCAGAGGGCTCTCCAGAAAACCGTAATAGAGGTGAACGAGGAGGGCGCCAAAGCCGCTGCTGCGACGGGAATCGCGGTCGGCGTGACTGCTGTGCCTATGCCCCAGTTCGATCTGGTGGTCGATCGCCCGTTCCTATTCGCAATTGTGCATCAGCCGACAGGCACAGTGTTGTTCTTAGGGATTGTGCGGTCGCCGTAGGTGGACTTGGAATAAGCTGGCATCGCCCGTGCATGCCACACGCCCCGATGTCAGGTACAATCTTGCCTACGCAAGGAGCAAGACGCTATGGCTATCTTAGTCAACGCCGATTCGAGGGTACTCGTTCAGGGAATCACAGGGCGTGAAGGGGAGTTCCACACGCGCCAGATGCTGGAGTACGGCACGAAGGTCGTCGCGGGGGTCACCCCAGGTAAGGGCGGGCAGGAGGTCGCAGGCGTGCCTGTGTTCGATACGGTCAAGCAGACGGTGCGCGAGACGGGCGCGAATGTCTCCTGCATCTTCGTGCCCGCGCCGTTCGCCCCCGACGCGATTCTGGAGGCTGCCGACGCAGGCGTCGAACTCATCGTGTGCATCACGGAGGGCATCCCCGTGCAGGACATGGTGCGCGTGATGCGTTATGTCAAACGCTGCACCCACAGCCGCGTGATTGGACCCAACTGCCCCGGACTAACCACCGCTGAAGAATGCAAGGTCGGCATTATGCCTGGCATGCTGTTCAAAAAGGGGAACATCGGGCTGGTCTCGCGCAGCGGCACGCTGACCTATGAGATTGTGTATGAATTGACGCAAGCGGGGCTGGGACAATCTACTTGTGTTGGGATTGGCGGCGACCCGATTATCGGCACGACCTTTATCGATGTGCTGCCGCTGTTTGAGGCAGACCCGCAGACCGAAGCGGTCGTGATGGTGGGCGAGATCGGCGGCTCGGACGAGGAAATCGCGGCGGAGTATATCAAGCACCACATGACCAAGCCTGTGGTGGGGTTCATTTCGGGGCGCACCGCGCCGCCGGGCAAGCGCATGGGGCACGCGGGCGCGATTATCTCAGGCGGCAAGGGCAGCCCGCAATCCAAAGTCGCCGCGCTGACCGACGCAGGCGTGCCCATCGCCGACACGCCCAGCGAAATCCCCGACTTGGTGAGGCAGGCGCTGAGGCAGTAGCCCCATCAGGTAGAATCTGCAAGGCTCAACGCCGAGTCTAACCGATAGGAGGGACCACCGATGAAACAAGTACAGGCGATGAACCTGATACGCGGGCGCTGGCACGAGTCGGCGTCTGGCAAGCGTTTCGAGAGTTATAACCCCGCCGATACGCGCGAAGTGATTGGCACAGCCCCTTGGTCAAGCGCCAGCGATGTGGACGCCGCGGTGCGCGCCGCGCGCGAGGCGTACCCGATGTGGCGGGCAATGTCGCGCGTCAAACGCGGCGAACTCATCGACGCCCTCGCGCAACTCATCAAGCGCGACCTGAACGCGCTCTCGGAACTGGTGACGCGCGAGTGCGGCAAGCCCATCAACGAAGGGCGCGCCGATGTCGTCGAAGCGCTCCACATGACGCAGTATGTCGCGGGCATGGCGCGGATGCCACACGGCGAGATTATCGACAGCGAAATCGCCGAGAAAGACGCCTACATCCTGCGCAAGCCCAAAGGCGTCGTGGCGTGCATCACCCCGTGGAACTTCCCGATTGCTATCCCGCTGTGGACAATCCTGCCCAGCCTGCTGGAGGGCAACACGGTCGTGTTCAAACCGTCGGAAGACACCCCCATCTGCGGGCATGTGCTGGCGGAACTCTTTGTGGAGGCGGGCTTCCCGCCGGGCGTGTTCAATGTCGTTCACGGCCCCGGCGAGGACGCAGGCGACCCGCTGGTGCATCACCCCGAAGTCGATGTCGTGGTGTTCACAGGCTCCTACGATGTCGGACGCTACATCATCCAAGAGTGCGCCAAGCAGCACAAGTTCGCCGCTGTGGAGATGGGCGGCAAAAACGCCGTGATTGTGCTGGACGACGCCAATCTGGAGATTGCGCTCCACGCGGCGACTCTGTCGGCGTTCAAGACCAGCGGGCAGCGGTGCGTGTCGTCCAATCGCATCATCGTTCACGAGAAGATTGAACCTGAGTTCACCCCGCGCTTTGTGGAGTTGGCAAAGCGCATCAACATCGGCAACGGGCTGCGCGAGGACACCTTCATGGGGCCGCTCATCAATGAGCAGGGCGTGCAGAAGTACCTGTACCACAATCAGAAGGCGATAGAAGAGGGCGCGGAGGTGCTGCTGCCAGGCGGCGTGCTAAAAGACGGCGAGTATCAGTATGGGCACTTTGTCGCGCCGTTCGTGTACCGCATGCGCCACCGCTCGGACAGCTTCGCGCTCAAAGAGGAAGCCTTCAGCCCGCATGTGGCGATTATCCCCGTCAGCGACCTCGACGAAGCCATTCATGTCTACAACGACACTAAGTACGGGCTGGCGATGGCGGTGATCACTGAAGACTACCGCAAGTGGCGCTATGTGCGCGACAACTGCGAGTTCGGCGTCGGGTATGTGAACCTGCCGAGTATCGGCGCGGAGGTGCATCTACCCTTCGGCGGGGTCAAAGGCAGCGGCAACGGGCACCCCAGCGCGTCCGCGCTGTTCGACGCCGTCACCCACAAGGTCGCCTTCACGGTCAACCATGCGACCGAAATCAAGATGGCGCAGGGCTTGAGCGCGAAGATTGGGTAGCTCACGGCGCAGGGATGATAGGGTTCCCTTCGCGAAGCGGGGGGAACCTAAAGGAGCAGCGGTTGCTGTATGTGGGCGAAAGGCGGGGCGATGCCCAAGCATCGGGCACTCTGGAGTGATTTGAGTGATTGTGGCGCCTGCGGGGTGTGTTCACGCCTGCCCGAATCATCAGCGACAAGAAGTTGCCCTAATTCAGGTGCAAAAACAGCAGGAGTCGCGTACAAGATGTGGTATAGTTAGGGCGACGGAGCAGAGATATGGCGCAAATGGGGCGATGCCGTGCAGTTTTGGGTCTCGCGCTTTGGCTGATTGCAGTTGGACTGTTGGTTGGAACAGCGCCGCAGACCGTGCACTACTTTGCTTGTTGGCGTGCGATGCGCACAGAGACGGCACGTCTGGAGCAACAGCTGGCACAGATGCGCGCGGAGGTACATGCGTTGGAAGCGGAACTGCGCCGCGTACAGACCGACTTGGGGCGCGAGTCGCTTGCACGCCAACGCGGCTGGCTACGCAAGGGCGAGGAGCCGTTGCGTCTGAACACCAACTAAAACACATACGGCTCAGTTTCGGCGTTCACCTTGAGCGTGTTCCACTCCTCATCGGAGAGCGGCTGGGGCTTATCACGCTCCGCGTCTGTGGGGCATAGGAAGCCGAACGGTTCGCTGTAAGGGTTGAGCCAGCGGTGGGGCGTATGGGGCGGCACATACACGATGTCCAGCGGCTTGAGCTCGAGCACGCGAGCGCCCACCAGCGCACGCCCGCGACCTCGAACCACCACTATCAGATGCACATGCGCATGCTTTTCCAAGCTGGAGTAGCCATCGGGTGCAATCTCGAAGTAGCGCAATGCGAACCGCGCGTCGATGTACGGCGGGCGTCCAAGAGTGTAACGCGTCACACCGCGCCATCCCAACCCACGCGCATCGCCTGGATGCTCTTTATACTGCACAGGCACGATTCCCTGCCACTGGAAACGCGTTGCGTCGAAGGGAATGTGGAGCCGCTGCAGTGCGCTTTCCAGTGCACGCGCCGCCTGTTCCATTGCCTCCGTAGTCGGTCTCATCGCTGTGGCATCAAACGAGTGAAGTTCACTCGCGCAGGTCGCTCAGGCGCATCCGCCCACACCCACACCAGCCAGAGGCTAAGCCCCAGCGCCACCACGCGTCTCATACGCCTAATTGTACCCATCGGGGACATTCACTCCTCAAGCAGCGTCCCCAGCGGTAGTTTGGGCGTCCACTGGCGCTGTTCCTGAATGATACTTGTTGAGGGGTCAGCAGCGGTGACGCTCATCGGCTCGCTGTTGCGCTTGGAGCTGGCTCGCGCACGCCCCCAATATAGCCCAGCAGCGCGATGAGCGCAACTGTGCCCCACACAACTTTTGTCCAGCTGGGGAAGGCATAGAACGAGAAGAACGCCTCTGTGAACGCTGCGATGAGAATCAGTACCACTGAACCTGCAAGGATAAGGAAAGCATCGGGTGCAACTTGACGCACTGCCTCTGGGCGGGTGAAGTCGCCTGGCGCAATCATCGCGCGCCCCAGCATGAGTCCTGCGCCTCCACACAGGAACACTGCGCCTAGTTCGGGCACGCCGTGCGGATAAATTGACGCCAGCAAGAAGCCCAACTTGCCCACATGGTACATCTCGCCCGCCAGCGCGCCCAGCAGGAAGCCGTTCGTGATAAGCACATAGACCGTCGGAATTGCCCAGAACACCCCCAGCCCGAACGCCAGCATCGCCACGCGCGAGTTATTCACAAAGTAGAAGCTGCTCATGAGTGACGCCATGCCCGTCTCGCCTAGCTGACGCTGATGCCCCGATTTCCACTGTTCGAACACGGGTCGCCACTGGGGATCCACAAGCGCTTGGGCGATGCTGGGGTTGGCGAGAATCATCAGGAACGGGATGAGTGCGCCCAGTAGGGTGAAGCTGATAGCTGCCCACACATAGCCTGCGCGTCGGCGCACGGCGGCAGGGAAGCCGTACCAGAAGTGGCGCAGAGCACTTCTTACGCTGCCACGCCGCGCACGGTACAGTGCGCCGTGCGCACGCCCCATGAGCGCGTTGAGGTACTCCACCACACGGGCGTCCGCACCCTGTTGCCGCGCATACGCTAAGTCTGCCGCCGTCTGACGGTACAGCCTGCCCAACTCGTCCAGGTCGGCACGCGCCAAACCTCTGCCGCCCGACCACTGCAGCGCGTTGAGCAACTGCTCGAACCGCTCCCAGCGCGCCTGGCGACGCTCCACAAACCGACGCACATTCACCGCTGCAATTATACCGCCTGCGACCAAGCAGTCGCTCCACATGCAACGCCTCCCGTCCTGTTCTGCCCTCAGGGTATAATCCCTTTGCTACTGAGCAATCCTGAGTGAGCAAGGAGGCGCGAATGAGCGAACAGACACGCACTCTGGTCTTCGTCAAGCCCGACGGCGTGCGCCGTGGATTGGTCGGAGAGATTATTCAGCGTTTCGAACGGCGCGGTATCCGAATAGTCGGACTGAAGATGATACATCCTACTCGTGAACTTGCCGAGAAACACTACGCTGTCCATCGCGACAAGCCCTTTTTCGAGAGCATCGTGAAGTTTATTACTTCAGGTCCTGTGGTCGCGATGGCGTTGGAATGCCCAAACGCTGTCGAGATTACCCGCCAGATGATGGGCGCTACGAATCCTGCGCACGCTGCGCCAGGCACCATCCGCGGCGACTACGGACTCGATATCGAGCAGAACATTATTCACGGCTCCTCTGACCCCGAGGCGGCTGCGTACGAGCTGAATTTGTGGTTCGCGCCCGATGAGCTGGTCGGATAATTGCCCACACGGGGCAGCAGGATGTACGGTGTGTCTGCCGAATCACACCGTATGCAGTGCGCATGGACTACTTTTACAGTTCACAAGCGGTTTCATCTTACCATCAGTCGGGGCACAACGGCGCACACGGCAAATGTATGGGTGCGCGTGGAGGCAGATGGAATCGAAGGCTGGGGCGAAGCGTCGCCGTTTGGAATCGGCGACTTTGGGCAAAGCACGGAGGAGATACTTGCTCACCTGACGCGGGCGCGCCCGTTACTGGAGCCGATCCATCCGTTGGAGCGTGCGCGTGTGGAACGGGTGTTGTGTGAAGCGGGCATCGGCACTGCGGCTCGCGCAGCAATTGATCTTGCACTGTGGGACTGGCTTGGAAAGCGTGCAGGGCTCGCGGTCTGGCAAATGCTGGGGCTATCGGTAGAGGCGACAGTGCCTACCTCTGTGACCGTCGGCATCAATCCGCCTGCGCTTGCGCAGCAGCACACGCGCGAATGGCTGCAACGCGCCCATCCGCACGCGCTCAAAATCAAGTTGGGCAGCCCCGCAGGCATAGCAGCAGACCAAGAGATGTTCACGGCGGTTCAGCAAGTGGTGCCTGATGGCGTCGCGCTGCGTGTGGACGCCAACGGCGGCTGGAGCGTTCAGGACGCGCTCACGATGTGCCACTGGCTGGCAGCGCGTGGCGTGGAATATGTGGAGCAGCCTCTCTCTCGCGGCGCCGAGCATGCACTACTAACACTGTATCGCGAATCGCCAATACCGATTTTCGCCGACGAGAGCTGCCTCGACTCGCGCGACATCCCTCGACTTGCCGACCGCGTGCATGGAATCAACATCAAGCTGATGAAATGTGGTGGGCTCAGTGAAGCGTTGCGGATGACCCATGTCGCGCGTGCGTTGGGGCTTCAGGTGATGTACGGCTGCTACTCTGAGAGCAGCCTCGCGATTAGTGCCGCCTGCCAAATCGCCCCGCTGGCAGACCACCTGGACTTGGATAGCCACCTGAATTTGCTGGACGACCCGTTTGCGGGCGCAGCGTTGCGCGAGGGCAGAGTCGTCGCCCCTGAGGCACCAGGACTTGGCGTGCGTCTGAGGACGATACTATGAGCGGCTTGGGTACAATTCGGTTGATTGTATGAGTCGCCGACGGCTCCGTGCGACGCTGCTGTGTGCGTCAGGGCTGCTGGGACTGGGCACAGGCGCGTGGTTGAGGGCAATAAACGATGACGCGCCGCTGCCCAGTGGGGTGCAGCTGGCAGGCTACTCGCTGGGGGGCGTACGCCCCAGTCAGCTCCATCGCCATTTAGAGACTCTGCAGGCAATTCTTGCGGAGCAGCCCGTGATTGTGGTACAGGCTCCCCACTATCAGACCCACCTGAACGAGTGGGGGATTGCCCTCGATGCCGCTGGCACCCATCGAGCGGTTCTGGACGCTTGGGCGCGTGTTCCGCCTTGGAAACGACTGTTCGGCAAGCCGCGCCTGCGGGTGCAGCCGCAGTGGACAGTTGCGCTCGAACGCTTCCAGACTCAGCTGGCGCGCTACCGCTGGCTGGCGCGTGCGCCATGCAACGCGCGTGCGCGGTGGGTTCACGGAGGTGTGCAAATCGTTCCTAGCCGTGAGGGTAGAACGCTCGACTGCGACGCGAGTGTTGAAGCGCTTCTACACGCGCTGCGCCATGTACCGGTGCCACAAATTACCTTCGCACTTGCGCTGACCTCGACACCGCCGCGTGTCTCCACCGAGCATGCCCACGCCATTACTGGCGTCATCAGCCACTACACCACGCGCTTTCCTGCGTACCAGCGGTCACGCAGCCACAACATTCGGCTGGCAGCAAACGCGCTCGATGGGCACATCCTGTTGCCAGGCGAACGGCTTTCGTACAACGAGGTGGTCGGCAAGCGCACGCGCCAACAGGGATTTCGCCTTGCGCCAGCGATTATTCGAGGCGAGAAGCGCGACGCCATCGGTGGCGGCATCTGCCAAGTTTCGTCCACGCTGTTCAACGCCGCGCTGCTGGGCGAACTGAAGATCGTGCGCCGTGCCAATCACTCGATACCAGTCGCTTATGTGCCTCTGGGACGCGATGCGACGGTCACTGATACAGGAATCGACTTCGTTGTCGAAAACCCCCACCCCTATCCGATAGCGATTGCCACCGAAGTTGGACGCTCCTCACTGACGATTTACATTCTGGGGCAGATGCGCACGGGGCGGACAGTTGTGCTAAAAACTGAGCGCGGTTGTCGGCAAGCACCGCCTGTTCGGCGAGTGCCTGATCCGAGTTTGCCGCTCGGCAAAGAGCGCGTGCTCCGAAAAGGTGCGGCAGGGGAGTGTGTGGTTCTGTGGCGCGAGGTGTACGCAAACGGTTCACTGGTCAAGCGCGAGCGCGTGGCGACCAGCGTATACCGCGCTCAACCGCGTGTGATTGCGGTCGGCGTGAAGCCTGCCGTGCCCCCTTCCGCCTCTGCCACATGCGCAACCAACACGGCTGACCAATCGCGTGCGCACTCTACGGGAGAATGACACCCTGCTGGGTATAGTTTAAGTATGACGCCTGCACTCCAACGATTTTGGCAGCAACGCGGCGATGCGATTATCCTGAACGCACTCCAAATTGCTCTGATTATTGCGTTGGTTCTACTGGCGCGTTGGCTGGGCGGGCGCATGATTGCACTGGCAACGCACGCGCTGACCCGTCGCATCGAGGTCTCCGAGCGGCGACAGGCGCAAATCCGCACGATAGGTATCCTGCTCAACAGCGTCCTGAGTTATGTGCTGCTGTTCGTAGGACTGCTCAGTGTGTTGGGCGCGCTGGGCGTGAACCTCGCGCCTGTGCTGGCAACCGCAGGCATCACAGGATTAGCAATTAGTTTCGGTGCCCAGCAAATCGTGCGCGATGTGCTCAACGGCTTCTTCATTCTCGTGGAGGATCAATTTGCGGTCGGCGACGAGGTCACCATCGACGGTGTACATGGGGTTGTAGAGACAATGGGGATGCGCATCACGCGCATTCGTGACGAGCAGGGGCGGCTTATTACCCTGGCGAATAGCAGTATCACTCGCGTCACGAACCACAGTCGCGGGCGGGCGACGCTGAGTTTGGAGGTAAGTGTCGCTGCCGCCTATGGGCTGACGCAGGCGCGCCAGTGGCTGACGAGCGCGTGTGCCACATTCCAGCACCCTGCCCTTCACGGCGCGCTGGAAGTGCGCGGACCACTCGGATTAGAGGTTGCGCGCTACACTTTCCAGATTCGCGGGACAGTTGCTCCTGCGCAGCGCGAGACGCTCGCCGACGCCCTGCGTGAATACCTACTTACACAGGCACAGGCGCAGAAAGTGCCTCTGACCTGAGTCTCAATCCTTACATCCGCAGACGATAGTCGCCTCGACGAGCTGCTCGTCGCTTGGAGGTGATGCTGTGCGCGTGCGTCCCAGAAAGTAGTTGCAATATGCGGTCTTTACTGTATTCAGGTCACTTGGGCTAATAGTCAACGGTACATTCGTCGTATAGGTTGCGTACATCATATCTTCGGGATTGTTGCTGTGCCCTGCGACGCCGAGCGCGTGTCCAAACTCGTGGGCAGCAACGCTGCGAATGTCGATGGGGTTGTTGCCCAGCGTGCCTATCTCCACTGTGGCGCTAACGAGCCGCCCACTACTGGGGTAGTAGGTGTAGGTGGTCAGCCCGTTGCGCGTGTGAGGCTTGAACACGACGCGAATCTGGGCGCCCTCCGCGCTGCTGAGTTCGCGATAGCGTACCACCCCACCCGCAGCCTCCACCCACTGGTCGAACCCTTGAAGCGCTAGCGTGTGGTAGTAGTCGGAGTAGTTCGCATCGCGCACAAAGTAGATCGTCACAGGGAAGCGCTCCCAATACAACAACCGTTCTAGCTGGCGCACATAGTTGGGTGCGAAGGTGTCAGCGGAGCACACGCGTTGTTCCTCTGCGCTGATGCCACCGCCTCCACATCCTGCCATCAGCGCAGCAAGTGTTAGCGCACTGCACACTCGAGCTGTTTGTCGCATCGGATGCCTCCTGTTTTCAAACCACATACGCGAGGCAGTTGCCCCTGAGGTATAATTTACCCCGACTTTCAGGAGGCGAACGCAATGAAGACAGGAATCCACCCGAAGTATGTCGTTGCGACGGTACACTGCGCTTGTGGCAACCACTTTGAGACGCTTTCGACTAAGGAGGAGATTCGCGTCGAGGTGTGCGCGGCGTGCCACCCTGCGTTCACAGGGGAAGGCAGCCGCCGTGTGGTGGACACCGAGGGGCGCGTGGAGCGCTTCAGGCGCAAGTATCAGCACTACGGTACACGCGAATGAGTCCGCGCAAACCTGCCTACTGGCGTTACGGGGGGCAGGCGGTCATCGAAGGCGTGATGATGCGCAGCCCCCGCTACTTCGCGATAGCCTGCCGTAAACCCGACGGCGCGCTGATCGTGCATACCGAGCCCATCGAAAAGACCATTCTCGGAAAGCTTCAGTTCCTCAACCGTCCGCTCCTGCGGGGGGTCTTCATGCTCATCGATGCGCTTGCACTGGGCATCAAGTCGCTCCACTTCTCCAGTCAGGTGCAGATTCAGCACGATGCTGCAATCAAGCCCCTCTCGAAGCCTGTGCAGGATATTGCGATTGGCATGTCGGCACTGGCGGGCTTCGGAATTGGAGTGGCGCTGTTTTTCGTGCTGCCGACGCTGCTCACTGATTGGCTGGCGCGCGGGGGCTGGAACACAGCTGTGCAGCATGTGGTCGAGGGCAGCCTTCGAATCGCGATTTTCCTTCTGTATGTGGGGCTGATTGGGCTGATGCCCGACATTCGGCGCGTCTTCCAGTATCATGGCGCGGAACATAAGGCAATTAATGCCCTAGAGGAAGAAGGTACGGTCTCTGTGGAGGCGGCACGCCGCCAGACGCGCTTGCACCCGCGCTGCGGCACTAGCTTCGTGCTGCTTGTGCTGATTCTGAGCATCTTCGTGTTCGCGTTTCTGGGGCGACCCCCCGTGTACATCCGAATACCGATGCACCTCGCGTTGCTGCCGATAATTGCCAGTGCCACCTACGAGATTATTCGGCTTGCAGGAATGTTCAAAAGCGGGTGGCTGACGCGCATGCTGCTTGCACCAGGGCTGTGGACGCAGTATCTCACTACGCGCGAGCCGACCGACGACCAGATTGAAGTCGCGGTCGCTGCTTTACAGCAGGTGCGCGCCTTAGAGGAGGGTCAAACGCCTGCGGACGCCGCTACGCCCGCGTCGCGTGCGTCCGCGAACGCAAGTTAGCGTCGCGATTGCGCTCACCAAGCAGCAGCAACTTCGGGATGTTGGCTGAAAAACCGTTTTAGGGCAGGCCAAACATCCTCTTTAGAGGTGATTTTAACCACCACCACGCGCGGGTCGTCTTGGAAGGCTTCGGTAATCGCCTGTCCCAGGGGTGCAAGCCCGCTTGCGCTGCCCCAGAGGTCGTTTGCTATCTCGCCGTAGCCGATGAGGTTGGCGTACTCTACCAGCTTACGCATGTACTCGACCACCTCGTGATCGCCCCAGTTGTATCCGTCAGAGAACATGAACGGGTAGATATTCCATTCGCGCGGGTTATAGCGTTTTTCGAGGATTTCGAGCGCGAGTTTGTAAGCGGCGGAGAGGCGCGTACCGCCTGAGTCGCCCGCCGCGAAGAAGGTATGCTCGTCGACCTCTTTGGCCTCGGTGTGGCAGGTGATGAACACGATTTCCGTCGCGGTATATTTCGTGCGCAAAAAGCGGGTCATCCAGTAGTAGAAGCTGCGCGCAATATATGCCTCGAACTCACCCATGCTCCCGGACACATCGCGCATGGCGATGACGACTGCGTTGCGCTGCTTTTCGGGCACGACTTCCCAGCTTCTGAACCGCTTGTCTTCCTCGCGAATTTCCCAACTGGGATTGCCTTCGGCAGCGTTGCGTTTCCAAGCGTTGAGCAGAGTGCGCTTTTTGTCGAGGTTGGATTGCGCGCCGCGCCGTGCAATCGTGTCGAATCGCACCTGGTCGGCTAAGATGTCTTTGGTACCCTTCTCACGCAGGTTCGGCAGGTGCAGGTCTTCAAAGACCATCTGCACAAGTTCCTCAACGGTGAACTCCGCCTCATAGAAGTCGATACCCGGCTCCGTGCCTGCTTGCTTGCCTGCACCTTGCCCTTGCGACCCTGAGCGTCCGATGACATCGCCTGGCTGACTGCCGCCTGAGCCTTGCCCGACCCCCTTTTTTCCGTGAGGATCGAAGCGAATGTGGGGCAGCTCCAGCCCGCGAATGGGAATCTTGACGATTTTACCGTCCTCAGCCGTGATAATATCTTGCTGCCCGATGATTTCGCCCAGATTCTGCTTGATGACCTCCTTGACCTTCTCGTTGTGGCGCAACCGATCCTTCTCAGCGCGTCGGTGCAGATCCCACGAGTCGGCTGATAGCCAGTAGCCCTGTCTGCCGTTTTCCACAGCGTGCAACCCCCGTCCGAAAGTGCCTAACGGATACAGTTGTATTCTACCACACATGGTGCGCTTTTGTCAAGAGGCTAGGGCGGATGCGCCACCCCCCTACCTGAGCCCTGCTCGTGCGCGTGGCTTATGTCGTCTCCAACAGACGCGTCGCCAGCCGAGCATGCCTACCATCACTCCACTGAGCGCGAGCCACCCGAGCAAAGCGGGAAACTCTCTGCGCTGGGCGACCGCTTCTGCAGCAACCACAGGCGCCCTTAGGAATGGTTTCCCGTCGCGGTAGACCACCAGCCACCCTGCGGGGTCGCCTGCCTGCACGGGGGCGTGCAGCAGGCGCGACTGCACTGCCCAGTAGTACCGTGCCCGCCGCGCTTTGGGGACTACCCAGTGTAGCGTTCGCGCCAAGCGCAGCGGCACTCGCGCCTCGACACCGTTCTCCACCTGCGCCTCGCCAACCGTCAGTCCTTCCGATAGCCCCACGCGCTCCCAGTCGTTGAATCCGTGTTCCATCAGCGCAATGGTATCTGCCTCGCGTTGCGGGCTGTTGAGCACAACCGTGATGAGCCGCCTGCCATCGCGGTAGGCAGACCCCGCGAAGCAGAAGCCCGCTTGACGAGTGTAACCTGTTTTGACTCCTTCCGCGTATGGATACTGCTGTAAAAACTTCGTCTTGTTCACCATCCACAGATCATCCTGATTGATGGAGCGTTCTACGATGTAGTAGGGTGCTTGCACAATCGCACGGAAGGTCTCGTTCTCCATCGCGTGTCGAGTGATAAGTGCGAGGTCGTAGGCGGTGGACAGATGGCGCGGGTCGTGCAGTCCGTGCGGGTTCACAAAGCATGTACGCTTTGCACCAAGCGACTTCGCTTTCTCATTCATCAGCGCTGCGAACGCCTCCACCGAGCCCGCCGTATGCTCTGCCAACGCAACCGCTGCATCGTTAGCCGAGCGCAGCATCAGAGCGTACAGCAGGTCGCGCACCTTGACCGTCTCGCCCACGCGCAGATGCATCGAGCTGGCTTTCGTGCGCACTGCGCGCTCGGATGCCTTCACCACTGCCTCCAGATCGCACCGCTCCAACACCACGATAGCTGTCATTACCTTAGTGATGCTGGCAGGGGGGAGGGGCTTGTATGCATTTTTGGCGTGCAGCACCTGCCCCGTCTCAGCGTCCATCAGAATTGCCGCGCGCGCCTGCACCTGCGGCGCGCCTGCCCAACTGAGCGCAAGCACAAGCAGCCATCCCAGAACTACTCCGCTCCAGCGATGCTTAGCCGCAGTTAGCAGGGATTTGCCGCTCCTGTAGGAAACACTTCGGCTACTGGAGCCTACCTCTCGCCAATCTCCACTGCGCGAATCTTGACCAGCGCACATGCTTGCGACTCGAATCATACCTTCCTGCACGCAAAAGTGCCCTTGCCATCCGCGCCAGCGACTGCCCCAAGCGTTCCTATCTGTGCACCTCCGCCTGCGTCTTGATGTGACGCAACACGCGCCCGTGAATCTGGTGTATTAGCGCGTCGCACCACCAGCGCCAGTAAAACGCGGGGTACAGGTTGTGGCGATACCATGTCGTGCCGACCAGTCGCGTGCGGTTGTTGGGCAGCGGGG
>Ga0308393_1000118_pt1 | contig 41491 bp, 43 predicted proteins | sample Hotspr2Sampleee2_FD_202364 | JGI IMG/M metagenome (GOLD analysis project Ga0308393, IMG submission 202364) | Hot spring phototrophic mat microbial communities from Mushroom Spring, Yellowstone National Park, Wyoming, United States - 20050630_ee2 ... | reverse complement strand
GCTCGCCGACGGCTTGCGTATCCGCGCAAGTCAGCAGGTACAGCATGCGCAGGCGTTCGGGCGTATCCACAACGCGGGTGAACTCGCGGATGGTTTCGGGCAGGTGCAGGTCGCGTTGGCGGGCGGTTTGCGCCATCAGCAGGTGGTGGCGCACCAAGAACTCCACTTCGGCGACTTCGGCGTCGCTCCAGCCGAGTTGGGGCAGCCACTGTCGCGCGAGGTCGGCGCCTGCGTCGGCGTGCGGGCGGGTGGGGTCTTGCTTGCCCGCGTCGTGTAGCAGCAGCGCCATATACAGCAGTTCGGGCGCGGCGAGTTGCTCCAGTAGGGTGCGCCACAGCGCGTTGCCCTCGCCGCGGGCGTAGCCGTCCAGAATTCGGATGGCTTGCAGCGTGTGTTCGCCGACGGTGTAGTCGTGGGTGGGGTCGCCTGCGGGCAGGCTCATCAGCGGCGCGAACGGCGGGAACGCCCAGCCCAGCACGCCCAGCCTTGCCATCGGCTCCAGCACGCGATACACCTCGCCAGGGCGGCTGAGGATTTCGCGCAGGGCGTCGCCGACGGCGCGCGGGTCGGGCGGCGGCGTGTGGGGCAGCGACTCTTCCAAGCAGGTCTCAATCGCGCGGCTCAGCCCCAGTTGGTAGCGTTGCGCCAGCAGGAAGCACAGCAGGCGCCATTCGGCTGGCTCGCGTTCCAGCGCGGGCGCGGGCGTAATCTCGCGGTGGATGCTGTCCAGCCCGACGCCCAGCACCAGCGGCGCGTTCACGAGGCGTTCGATGGCGCGTTCGGTCAGGCGGGCGTGGTCGGCAAGCGCGGTGTAGACCGTGCGCATCAGCGCGGCGCGTTCGATGCCCAGTCGCTCGGCGAGTTCGCCCTGCTTGGTGAGGGTCAGCTGCTCGCGCGCCTCGCCGCTAATGGCGTGCAGGTAGGCGCGGTAGCGTTGCAGGGTGCGCGTGGCGTGTTCGAGCGTCTCGGCTTCCGTCGGCGACAGCACCCCCTCGGCGACCAGCGTCTCTGGCACTTGGTCGGGCGCGACGCCGTAGCGCGCCTCAGCCATCCAGTTCAGCGTGTGGCGGTCACGCAGCCCCCCGCGCCCCTCCTTCAGGTTCGGCTCCGCGCGCAGCACCCCCCCGCCCAGTTTCGCCCAGCGCGACTGGCACTCGCGGTACCGCTCCAGCGTGAAGCCTGTAGGGTCTAAACTCCGCCAAAAGCGCGTCGTGAACGCCTCAACCAGTTCGGAGTCGCCTTCAACAGGGCGCATCTCCAGCAGCCCTGTGCGCGTTTTGTGATCCAGCGCGTCGCAGTCGTCCATCAGGCGATAGGCGTAGCCGACTCTCAGTTTGGCGTCGGTGTAGAACACCTGCATCATCGCTTGAAACAGCCGCTTGACCAGCCGCTCGGTGAAGGGGTCGTTCTCCTGCGCGGGCACGAAGGTCAAGTCGATGTCGGAGAAGGGGGCGAGTTCGCGCCTACCGTAGCCGCCTGTGGCAAACACGGCAAGCGGGCGTTTGGGCGGCGCGGGCACTTCTTGGGACGCTTGCACCCACGCGCGTTGGTACAGGGCGCGCAGCGTGTTGTCCAGCGCGGTCGCGTACTGGCGCATCCACGCCTCGATGGGCGCGTCGGTCGCAAACAGCGCGTCAATGAGATGGCGACGCGCCTGCACCAACTGCTGCGCAATCGGCTCGTGCGTTTCGGGGACTGCAGCGCGCATCGGGAAGTAGTGTACCTGTTTGTTCTCATCCCCCCTTGCCCCCTGATAAGGGTATAACGGTTCGGCACGGAGTCGCTGAGGCAGGAGCGATTCTCCCAGCGCAGGCGTGAACAGGCAGGCGCGCCGTGTCGCCCTCACCCCCGTGTCCCCTTGGTGTTCGACTGCTCCGCAGAGAGCCGTTGGAGCAGGCGGACGGCGCGGTCGTGAGAGCCTGCCTGCAGCTCAGGACTGCGGGCAAGTAGCTGCGGGCGGCGTCTGCGGCTTGGGCTGCGCCGATTGTGTATCGGCGTTTGAGTGAGGAGCCACAGGTCGGCAAACTGCCAGCCCCAGTAAAGCGATGGCTATCAGCACTCGGATACGCAGTTTACTTAACTCCCCAGATTCGGCTCGGTCATTTTGTACGGGTCGAACACCTCGCGGATTTGCTCTTCGGTGAGCAGGTTGCGCTCGCGCACGATGTCGATGATTGAGCGTCCCTCGCGCAGGGCTTGCTTGACCACCTCGGCGGCAGTGGCGTAGCCGACATAGGGGTTCAGTGCGGTCGCCAAGCTGGGGCTGGTCTCGGCGTACCAGCGGCACTTCTCCTCGTTGGCGACAATCCCGCGCACGCACCGCTCGTCGAGTTGGCGCATCATGGTCGTCATAATCTGGATAGAGTAGACCGCGTTGTACGCTATCAGGGGCATCATCACATTCAGCTCCAGCTGCCCCGCCTGCACCGCGTAGTCGATAGTGGTCGCATTGCCGATGACCTGGAAGCAGACCATGTTCGCCATTTCGGGGATGCTGGGGTTCACCTTGCCGGGCATGATGCTGCTGCCCGGTTGCACGGCGGGCACGGTGATTTCGGCGAAGCCCGTCAGCGGTCCTGACGAGAGCAGGCGCAGGTCGTTTACGATGCGGGTCAGCTCTAGCGCGAGCGTGCGCAGGGCGGAGCCGACGAGCTGAATGGGCATTTGGCTCTGCATCGCCTCACGCAGGTCGTCGGCGGGTCTGAACGGCAGCCCCGTCCACTCGCGCAGCAGCTCCACAACGCGGAAGCGGTACTTCGGGTGCGTATTCAGTCCTGTGCCGACTGCACTCCCGCCGATGCCCAGCTCTTCGACGGCTTCGGCGGCGAACTCCAGCACGCGGCGGCACTTGCGTAGCGTCGCCGCATACGCCGCGAACTCCTGACCCAAGCGAATTGGCACGGCGTCTTGCAGGTGCGTGCGCCCCGACTTCAGCACATGGTCGAACGCCATGCCCTTTTGCGCGAACGCCTCGGTCAGCGCGTCCAGCGCGGGGAACAGCTCGCGCAGGGCGAGGCGCGTCGCAATCCGCATCGCCGTCGGGAAGGTATCGTTGGTGGACTGCCCGAAGTTGGGGTGGTCGTTCGGGTTCACAAGCGAGTAGTCGCCCTTCTGCCCGCCGAGAATCTCGATCGCGCGGTTCGCCAGCACCTCGTTGACATTCATATGGAACGAAGTGCCCGCGCCCTGATGGAAGATGTCGGTCGGGAACTGGTCGCGCAGGTTGCCCTGCAAAATTTCGTCGGCAGCTTGAATGATGGCACGCCCGATGTTTTCAGGCAGCAGCCCCAGCTCTATGTTCGCTTGCGCCGCCGCCTTTTTGAGCAATACATACGCCTCAATCATCAGGGGAGGCTCAGTAATACCGCTAATGGGGAAGTTCTCTTGCGCCCGCAGGGTTTGCAGACCCCAGTAGACATCGGCGGGCAGTTCGCGTTCGCCTAAAGCATCGCGCTCAATTCGTATCGCCATCGCACAACCTCCACAGAAGTGTACCTGATAGCGCGGACCCTTCGGTCGAAACAGCAGCTGGGCAGGATGGCTGCGTGAGGTACACTTTGGAGTGCTTCGCTGCAGGAGCAGCTACCTCCAGGCGGTGCGCAACGACGCCCCGCACACTCAAGGGGAGCAGTTATGCGAAAATTGTCGGAACTGCGCAAACGCATCGATCGGATCGACGAACAACTACTGCAACTGCTAAACGAGCGGGCGGAACTGGCGAAGCAGATTGGCGAGATAAAGTCGCGCGATGAGAAGCCGTTCTTCTCGCCTGAACGCGAGCAGATGATCTATCGCAGGCTGCAGCAACTCAATCGTGGTCCGCTCACGCAGGAGCAGATTGTGGGTATCTTCCGCGAGATTATCTCGATTTCGCGGGCGTTGGAGAAGGCGCCGACTGTCGCATATTGGGGTCCCGAGGGGACATATACGCACGCAGCCGCGCTCAAGTGCTTTGGGCGTGCCGCGCACTTTACCCCCTTCGAGAGTATCGCCGATGTGTTCGCCGCTGTGGAGCAGTCGAATGTGGACTATGGTGTTGTGCCTGTGGAGAACTCGCTGGCGGGTGTCGTACCTGAGACACTGGATATGTTCCCGCTGACCAACGCCCGCATCTGCGCCGAGGTCTATGTGTCGATTGCTCATCATCTGCTCGCCCGTGCAAGGAACCTTAACCAAGTGGTGCGCGTGTATTCAGGACCGCAGCCGCTCCAGCAGTGTCGTCGCTGGCTGCGGTTGCACCTGCCTGCAGCCGAGATTATCGAGACCGTGCCGACAGCACGCGCCGTTAAGTTCGCCGCCGAAGACCCCAACGGCGCAGCGATTGGCAACGCGCTTGCCTCTGAACTCTACGGCGTACCCATCCTGTGCGAGCATATCGAGGACAATCCGCACAACCGCACACGCTTTTTGGTGATTGGCTACAACGAGCCTGCTCCCACAGGCAACGACAAAACCTCGCTGGTGATGACTTTACGCAATCGCCCTGGTGAGCTGTACCACGCGCTGGGGGCGTTCCACAAGTACGGCGTGAACCTCACGATGATCGAGTCGCGTCCTAACCCGCGCGGGATGTTCGAGTACCTTTTTTACATCGACCTGCAAGGGCATCGGCAAGACGAGACGGTCAAAAAGGCACTGGAGGAGTTAGACCGATTCGCGCGCGAGGTCGTGTTGCTGGGATCGTACCCTGCAGCGGAGTAGGGCGGATATGCCAAACCGCCTCTGAGAGGGAAGAATCGAAAACAAAAACTTTATGGGGGCGTATATATGCCCCCATAAAGTTGAGGCGGATTACTTCTGCCGTCGACGCAGTCCCAGCAAGCCGATAAGCCCAGAACCCAGCGCGAGGATGCTCGCTGGCTCTGGGATGGGACCGCTGTAAGCAACATATTCCAGGTCTTGCACAGTTGCGTTGATGCGCGTGAAGGAACCCTCGATGCAGAGCGCATACGCTTCAATACCCACGAAGTTTTCCCGATTACCCCCTGTTGGTGTCATCCGCACAAAGAAGTTGTCGTTGCAGACACTCGAGAAGTACGGTGGATTCAGCAGCGTGAGATTTACCAACAGGCTTGCGCTTGTGATGCGCTTGATAAGGATATCGACAGGCAGACCCGTATCCCGAGCACGCAAGCAGAGGTTGATGTCCACGGGTCCCGTCGTCCAGCGAATCTGGTTACCGCCTGAGAGCGCGGTTCCTGTCAGGGTAATCGTGGGCAGCCCAGGAAACCCAGTCAGCGCGCTGAGATCAAGGTTGATGTCGAGCGTATTCGGTCTCTTAGTAAGGCACACAGGTGATTGGTCGCCAATCGGGATTGTCGTATTTATTGCTCCTGTAGCGACCAGGTTTGCTCCGTTGAGATCGAACTCCAGATTGTTGTCCAGCCAGACCAGTCCTGCTAATCCAGGCGGCTGGGCATAAACGCCAGCAATTATCAACGCGCAAAGTGCGCTCACCGCAAAACGCAGAAAACCTTTCATGATTGAGCCTCCAAGCGTCAGAATATGGTCAGCAGAGGGGCACCCCCTGCTGCCTGCCCGTTGGCGAGAGCCTCTCGCTTTTGCCAACACTCTTATTATACCCTATCTGACAGCGAAAAGTCTTGAGAAGGAGGGAGTGGCTGGTGAATCACGAGGAGGGCAGATTCGCGCTGTGTGTGCTCGTCGCATGCTACAATTACGATAGGGGCGTTTTCGAATGAATCAACGCACAGCACTGGTGCAACCACACAGCACCGAAGCCGAGATGAGCGTGCTGGGGTCGATGATGCTTGACCAGACCGCGCTGGAGAGGGGTATGGAGATTCTGCAGCCAGAGGATTTCTACCACCCAGCGCATCGCACGGTGTACGAAGCGATGGCTTCCCTGCATGAGCGCGGTTTTGCGGTGGACTTGCTGACGGTGCAAGAGGAGCTGCGCCGCCAGAGGCAGCTGGAGGCAGTGGGAGGCTTGCCCGCACTGGTGAACATCGTCGAGAGCGTGCCGACCGCTGCTAACGCTGAACATTACGCCCGAATTGTCAAGGAGAAAGCGGTTCTGAGGCGTCTACTGCGCGCTGCGCACGAGATTGTCCGCCTTTTAGCCGAGCCCGATCTGGAGGTGCAGCAGATTCTCGACCAGGCGGAGCACGCGGTCTATCAAGTGGGACAACAGCAGATGGGTAGAGAGTTCTCTGAGGTAGGCACTCTCGTGCTGGATGTAATGGGCTACCTCGAAGAACGGCAACAGCACTTACAGCAGCATCGGGGCGAGTTCCTGATGGGGGTTTCAACAGGCTTTCGCGAGTTGGACTGGCTCTTGTCAGGATTGAAACCGTCGGAGCTGGTGATTATCGCTGCGCGTCCCAGCGTGGGTAAGACCTCGCTGGCGCTCAACATTGCAGAACATGTCGCCGTCCGCGAGCGCAAGGCAGTGGCTATCTTCAGCTTGGAGATGGCAGCTGAGCAGCTGGTACAACGGATGCTCTGCTCACAAGCGGGCGTGAGTGCCCAACGCCTGCGCCGATTGCAACTGACCCAGGACGAATGGCTGCTACTTGCGCGTGCAGCGGAACGGCTGTTCCAAGCGCACATCTATATCGATGACACCAGCAGCCTCTCCCCGATGGAGATGCGAGCCAAATGTCGTCGACTCATTGCTCGGTTGCAAGATCGCGAACTGGGGCTGGTGGTGGTGGACTACCTGCAACTGATGCGCTCATCCAGCAGGCGTGTAGAGAACCGCAACCAAGAGATTGGCGAGATTGCCCGTGCGCTCAAGCAGCTCGCCCGCGAGTTTAATGTGCCCGTGCTGGTGCTGTCTCAGCTGTCGCGCTCGGTGGAACGGCGCGAGAATAAGCGTCCAATGCTCTCCGATCTGCGCGACAGCGGCTCCATCGAGGCAGAAGCCGATGTGGTGCTGTTTATCCACCGCGAAGAGTATTACGGCGACCGCGAGCCACCGCCTGCCGACCCACCGCCTGGCTTCGCACGCCAGGAACAGGTGGAACTCATCGTTGCCAAGCAGCGCAACGGTCCAACAGGCAAGGTCACTGTGGCATTCCAGCCTGACTACTCGCGCTTTGTAAGCCTCGATCGCGAGCACTCAGGTGTCTACTGATCTAATTCAAAACTTCCTCCCAACTCCAGATACGGTGATGTGCAAAATGAGCTCTCGTGCCTGCTCGCCCCGCACAGCAACTCGTGGAGGCAGTTATTATGTTCGGAAGAGTTTAGTAGTCTTCTGACACTTCGCCGCGTCGTCCACCTCCTCTGGGAGCAGCGGGAGGTGGCGCCCCCATCGATGCAGGGGAAGAAGGCACAAACCCTTCTGGCGCCGCGCCCATCCCGCCCGAAGCGCCAACTGCCGCCGACAGCGGATCCTCTATTTTGCGGGCTAAACCATTCAAATCGGGTGTCTGGGGCGCAGGCAACGGCTCTGGCATCATGTTGTTGCTAACAACCACCAGGACAATCAGCATCACCACGCCCAGTGCGATAACGCCTATCCCTATCGGATCGATACCCTTCTGCATACATTCGCCTCCGAGTCGTATTGTACCGCATCAAGTGTTCGCCCTCTGCTGTTGCGCTCCTGCAGGAATCGTCGTGAAAGGGGCAAACTCATTCGCGATGCGCTTGCGACAGGAGACGATTTACACGCTGCGGATTGGTGACCCGCGCCGCCAGCACCTGCTGACAGTGCGCCCCAACGAGATTGTGGACACCCAACGCCGTTGTGCGGTTCCCATGAGCGAACTGGTACGCCTGCTAGAGCCCATAACTTTTATTCTGATTGGTGAGCAGCACGATCATCCCCAACACCATCGATTCCAAGCGCAGATGATTGAAGCGCTGGTGCACGCAGGACGCAGCGTGATTGTCGGAATGGAGATGTTCGACCGCACAAAGCAACCTGTGCTGAACCTGTGGACCCTGAATCGGCTCAGCGAACCAGAGTTTATTGAACAGAGCGAGTGGCGCACGCAGTGGGGTTTCGACTTTGCTCTGTACCGCCCCATCTTCGAGGTGGTTGCCCGCTATCGGTTGCGGCTGGTGGGGCTGAATGTGCCTCGTGCGTTGGTGCGCCAGACGGCGCGTGGTGGCTGGCAAAGTGTCCCCGAAGCCGAACGGATGGGTATTCCTGAGCCTGATCTCAGCGTGGAAGCGCACCGCCAGTTGTTCAACGCGTTGCTGAGCGGTGGTCATCCGACGGGGCAACAGGCGAGCGACCACTTCTACGCGGCGCAGGTGGTGTGGGATACTGCGATGGCGGACACCGCGCTGCGCTATCTGGAGCGCACGGTGCCCTCGCCGCGCGTGGCGTTCGTGATTTTAGCGGGCAATGGGCATGTGATGTACGATGTGGGTATTTCGCTGCGGCTGCGCAAGCGCACGCCGCTGGCAACGCGCGTAATCGTTCCGTTGCCCCCCAGTACCCAGCCTGTACAGGTGCGCGCGGCGTTGGGCGACTTCGTGTGGCTACCCCGTGCGGAGCCGACTTAGCGTTATGTACGCTGCCGCCGCTGCTGCGGGCATTATCGGCTCGCGAAACTCCGCCTGTGGGAATCGCTTCCTAAAGGCGTCTTGGAACGCTGTGCGGAAGAGAGCGCTTTTGAACATTCCGCCCGTCATCGCCACAGTGAAGGTCTCGTTGCGTGCAAACAACCGCGCGGCGCAGGCACCTGCATCGCGTGCCAGGTCAACACCTGCTTGACGCAAGATGATTCTTGCTCGCCTATCACCCGCCTGCGCCGTGTCCACTACATGCTTGGCGAAGGCGGCGACGGTGTGGCGGGGCACGCCCCGCTCGTAGAACAGTGGCACAAGCCCGTGTAAGTCGTGTACGCCGAAGGCGCGCTGCACAGCATCCACAAGTGCAGTTGCGCTATCGCGCCCATCCCACGCGCGCACGGCAGCACGGATAGCACGCAACGCCACATCATACGCGCTCCCCTCGTCGCCCAGCAGTGCGCCCCAGCCACTCATCTGCACCTGCAATAGATCCTCGGTGAACCCACCAATCAGTGCGCCTGTGCCCGCAATCACTGCCACGCCGTGCGCCACCTTGACACCCGTGCTGCGCATAGCCATCCGCGCCTCTTCAATTGCATAGGCAGGCGGGTTGCCCAACCGCTGCAGTACCCAGTCCCAGTTGGCGCGTGTGCCCGCTACGCAGTAGCCCAGCGCTTGCACAGGCGCGTCGATGCCCTGCAGCGCGCCGTTCAGCGCGTCCTCGAAGGATTGCCGCTGCGTTGTTGCGTCCACAAAGTTCAGATTCGCGGGACCGCCTTCGGCGTATGCTAGTAGCTTCCCCCGCTCGCTGAGGACAGCGCAGCCCGTCTTGGTGCCACCGCCTTCCAACCCGACTACTACCATCATCGATACCATGATACGCGATAGCGGCGTCTCGGTAAGAGACGCCGCCTCCCTCCCACGCCTGAAAATCGCCTGCTTATTTCAGCTGGAACAGGCTTTGCGAAGCACTGAGCAGCTCGTTTGCCCGCTGCACAAACAGCTCCGATTCCTCAAGTGTCATGTTCAAACGGTTCAGCACGCGCGTATCGAAAGGCTCGCGCGGTGCTTCGGGGTTCATTGAGTAGCCCAACTGATTCGCGCAATGGTCAGCATACTCGATGAGGGCGCAGCTGGGATCGTCCACTTCCAGCGACTGGTGATGGTAGCGAATCATCTGTGCGATATGCGTGGGCAGTTTCCAGCGTTCTACCAACACCGCGCCAACCTCCTCGTGCGTGAAACCGAACAGGTCTTGTTCTGCTTCGTGCACGGACCTGCCATGATGGTGTACCAAGTCGTGCAGTTCCCCCATCCAGTTGGTGAGCGCAGCGCTGATGACCAGTTTGCCCACATCGTGCAGCAATCCTGCCGTGAACGCCTCATTGCGCACGCGGGAGTCGAACTGCCGTGCGCCCATCTGCGCAATCAATCCCACTGCCAACGAGTGCGTCCACATCCCGCTTACATGCGGTGTATAGCCGATGAGGGCACGCTGAAACAGCGGGTAGGTCGCCGCAATCAGCGCAAGGTTCTTGACCGTGTTCATCCCCAGCACCACAACAGCCTCCTCAATCGTTGCGACTTGGCGACTCATTCCGTAGTACGCGGAGTTGGCAATTCGCAGCACGCGCGTGGTAAATCCTTGATCTTTGCTAATCTCTTGAGCAATCTGCTGGGCATGCACATTCGGGTCGTCCACCATCTGATACACTTGCATCACGACTGCAGGTAGGCTAGGCAGATCCTGTGTGCGAGCGATCAGTTCTTCCGCCGACTGAAAACTCCGAGTTAGCGTCGTTGGCATGGCATTCCTCCGCAGAGATGTCTTTCCATAGCAGAGAGGAGTTTTCACATAGAGACCGCCCACGCACTCCATCAACAGGGCACCCTCTGGGGTAGCCAAGCCCCAAAGGGCGCAGGCACAGATTCACGCCAGAGCCGCGAATACAGGCACTGAGTCGCGATGCTCCCAGCGGAAACTGGGGTTGCCGAAGTGTCCATTTTTCGCGGTTGGTAAGTACTGTGGCTTCTGCAGGTCTAAGAATTGGATAATCCCGCGCGGACTGAGATCGAACGAGTCTTGAATGCATTTGATAATCTTCGCGGGGTCTACCTTGTGCGTGCCGAAGGTCTCCAGCAGCAGCGAGACGGGCTGTGCCACGCCGATGGCATATGAGACCTGAATTTCGACCTTCTCGCAAAGCCCTGCGGCAACGATATTTTTCGCCAAGTAGCGCGCCATGTAGGTGGCGGAGCGGTCGACCTTCGTAGGGTCTTTGCCCGAGAACGCGCCGCCTCCATGCCGACAGAACCCTCCGTAGGTGTCCACAATAATTTTACGCCCTGTAACGCCCGTGTCTGCCTGCGGACCGCCAATTACGAACACACCTGTCGGGTTGACATAATAGTGCTTTGCTTGAATGTCTACGCGGTCTGCGAACCGTTCCAGCACGGGCATGACTACATGCTCCAGTACACGCTCGCGCACTTGCGCTTGTGTGAGTTCGGGGTCGTGCTGCGCAGAAATGACGACGGTGTCGACGGCTTTCGGGACGCCGTTCTCATACAGCACGGTCACCTGCGACTTGCCGTCGGGGCGGAAGCCGAGTTCAGGGTTCGCGCGGCGCACCTCGCTAAGTTGGCGCGTGAGTGCGTGCGCAAGCGTAATGGGCAGTGGCATCAGTTCAGGCGTCTCGTTGCACGCGAAGCCGAACATCATCCCCTGATCGCCCGCGCCACCTATGTCCACACCTTGCCCAATATTAGGCGACTGCTCCTGAATTGCTACCACTACGCCGCAGGTATCGCCCTCGAATCCATACTCCGTGCGTGTGTAGCCGACCTCGTTAATCACGCGCCGAACCACATCGGCAATCTCTACATAGGCGTGGGTGGTGATCTCGCCCGCGACAACCGCCAACCCGCGCGTTAGCAGCGTCTCTACCGCCACGCGCGACTGGGCATCCTGTCGCAAACATTCGTCTAAAATCGCATCACTAATCTGATCCGCCAGTTTGTCTGGATGACCTTCCGTCACACTCTCCGAAGTAAACGGTTGCAGCATCTGTCCGCCTCCTCTTGGTGCTAAAACAAGATTATACCTCGCGTGTTCGAGTGTTGACGTGGAGTTCCTGTTCCGAAACTTTAAGGCACAGGTTCCCCCTGACGGACAGGGGGAACCTGCTGAGTGTTCGGGTGTGGGAGAGTATGCAAGCAGCAGCGTTAGCACCCCGCGCCAAAGTTGAACAGCACCACCAGCAAGTCGAGGTCATTAACCGTGCCGTCGCGGTTCACATCGCTCGGACCGCCCGCGCTGCCAAAGTCGAACAGCACTGTCAGCAGGTCGAGATCGTTCACGCAGCCATCACCGTTTACATCACCCTCAGGTCCCGAAGGGCACGGCTCGACCGACACATAATGCACGCCTGCCAGATCGACAAAGCTGAAGGGGAAGCTATCAAAGGGCGGATCGGGGCAGCGCGCCCAGGCGGCGTTCGGAAACTGCTGACTGGGGTCACCAATATTCATCGCAGGCAGCGACTGATTCGAAAGGTAAGTGCCTCGGCATGGATCGCCCAAATCCGCGCCACCTGTGAGCAACACAAGGAGTTTAATCTCGCCACGCGGATTCCCCAGCACACTGAGCGGAATCGCAACTTCCAGCCCAGTGGTCGCAGTCGCAGGATCACCAATTGCATTCGGGTTATCAGCAACGCCCTGCACATTCGAGTTATCAAAGCCCGCTTTAACGCCCCGATCCACGGTACCTTCGCCCGAACCAACAGCAACTGCACCCAGATAGGTCGACTCATTGTTCACCACATCATGGAGGTCGATGTAGATATTGTCGTTGCCTTGCCTGTCGTCAAAGCGGTTGACACCCAGCACATAGTCAGGATTGTGGTCAAATAACACGCCGCTCATTCCTTGCACGGAGCAGTTGATACAGCCTGTGGTCAGGCTAAAAGAGTTGCTGGTGCTGCGTCCCGTGTCAAAATAGAAGTGAATTGCATTTCCGTTGCCTTCCAAGTTGCCTGTAACGCCGATATACAACACACCGTTGACACACCTGACAAAGAGCTGGTTCAGCTCGGAGCCGTAGTCGACTCCCTCCACATGGTCACCGAAGCCCGTGTAGTTCGTTTGCGAGGCGAGGGGCGCTCCATACTTGCTGGGAATGTTGCGTCCATCCACCTGCGCGTGCAACAGCGCTGCTGTCGCCAAAAACCCGCAGAGTCCCATCATCGGTCGTCTCATCGTCGATATACCTCCTTTCCCCGTAGGGGGACGACTCTATTATACCCCATTTTCAGAAATCGTATTCTGAGGGAGCGGCGCACTCGTAGGCGAGATGAGTCTGTGCTGTGCGGAGTGTTCCGAACCCTGCAGGGGGCGTAGTGAAGAGTCAACCAACGACGCGCCTTGTCGGGTTTAATCCATTATGTGGAGCCGCTTCTGCCGACGCACTACTTGAGTGTTGCGCGCGAGCACGCGGGCGCGGTGCTGATTCCGCTTGCGGAGCTGGAACAGCGCACTCACGAGTTACCGCCGCCAGAGCGTCTGGTGTGTGTCATTGCGGACTCGTTAGGGGCTTACTATGCTCTGGGATGGCTGCATGCGCGCGGCAGACGCGCGCTACTAAGCAACCCGCCTGAAGACGCTCCTCCCACAGGGCGCTACCGCCTGTGGATGCCGAACGAATGGTTAGAAGCGGTCTGCAGGTGTTGTGCGTCGCGCCACCGTCCGACGGCAGCAGGCGAGTTGCCACTTGCGCTCGATTTAGGCTGCGGCAGCGGGCGTGAAGCGGTCTACCTCGCGGCGCGTGGCTGGCAAGTGGTAGCAGTAGACCGCCTACCTGAAGCACTGGCGCGCGGATGCGACCTGCAACACCGTTATGCCCCCAACAGCGCGCCCATCCAGTGGGTCTGCGCAGACCTCGAAGAGAGCGATTGGCAGCCGGAGGGTGCATTCGATGCCATCTTGCTGTTTTACTTTTACTCGCGCACACTGATTCGTCGTGCCTGTGCGTGGTTGAACCCGCGCGGGATGTTGCTTGTGGAGGCGTTCACGGAAGCGCATCGTGCCCGCTACGGTAAGCCTGCTTCGGATCAGCGCATCGCGCGATTGGGAGAACTACCTCGCCTGCTGCCCGACGACATGCGTCTGGTCGCGTACTCGGAGGGATGGCGCACAAACGGACGCCATACCGCCCGCTTATGGGCAGAACGCACTCCTGCGTGCTGTTGTTAGGCTCCTTCGCTGAGCAGCTGCCTTCTCTGGGTGCAGGAAACTGTCTGCCGACGACGAAACGCTCCAGTATGCCCGCTTTCAAAATCGGAATTAACCGCTGGACGCTGCCTAACAACTGGGATGTCAAAACCTGCCTGCGCGTTGCCAAAGAGTCGGGCTTCGACGCTATTGAGCTTAACATGGACTTCGAGGGCGTGCTTAACCCCGCGACCTCCGATGCCGACGCACGACAAATCCGTCGCGACGCCGACGCTATCGGTATTGAACTCAGCTCGCTCTCGACGGGTGTCTACTGGCAGAAGCCGTTCACGCACCCCGAACCAACTGTGCGTGCGGAATCGCTGGAGTTGTGTCGTCAGCAGTTGCGCTTGGCGCAGGCGTTGGGTGTCGACGCGATTCTGGTTGTGCCTGGGGTGGTGACGCCCGATGTACCTTACGATGTCGCCTATGAACGCGCTCGCGACGCCCTGCAACAGTTAGCCTTCGAGGCTGAACGGCGTAGGGTCGCCATCGCCATCGAGAATGTGTGGAATCGCTTCCTGCTCAGTCCGCTGGAGACGCGCGATCTGATTGACCGAATCGGCAGCCCCTATGTGGGCGTCTACTTCGATGCAGGCAATATCTTGGTGTATGGCTATCCGCAGCACTGGATAGCGATTTTGGGCACGCGTATCAAGCGGGTGCATGTGAAGGACTTTCGAGGCGACATAGGCAACATCTATGGCTTTGCGAACCCGTTGCAGGGCGATGTGCCGTGGTTAGCGGTGCGCAGCGCACTGGAGTCGGTCGGCTATCAGGGCTACATCACAGCAGAGGTTAGCGGCTATCGGCTGTTCCCCGAACTGGGAGTGCGCCATATTGCCGACGCCCTGCGCGCCGTGTTCCAGAGTTAGGGTGGGCGCAGCCTGTGCTGGGGCAGTATCGAAGCGTCAGGTGCCCGATCTCTAAACATCGGGCAAGTATTCCAACTCCACATCTCCAATTCGCACAGTGTCTCCTTCTTGGGCGCCCAGCTCTTGCAGGCGGCGGAACACGCCCAACCCCTTGAGCCGTTTCTGCATGCGTAGCACGGCTTCGTGGTTGCCGAAGTCGGTGCGCTGCACGATCTCCAGCGGCAACGCGCCCTCGACGACGAACACTTCGCCGTCTTTGTAGACGCGCGTAGGTTGACGGGTTGGCTTGGCGACCGTTGGGGTAGGTTCCACCAGTGGAGCGGGCGGAGGCAGTTCGGCGACACACTGCGCCAGTCGCGCCAGCAGCGGCTCCACTCCTGCACCTGTGTACGCCGAAATCGGGAACACTTCGTAGCCTTGTGCCTTAATAGCGCGGGATACAGCGTCCAACGCCACGCGCTCATCGGGGACGAGCGCGTCGATTTTGTTTAGGGCGACCAGCGCGGGCTTCTGTGCCAAGTCGGAGTTGTACAGCTCCAACTCGCGGCGGAGCATTTCGAACGCTTCCAGCGGGGGCACAATCGCAAACGGCGACACATCTATCAGGTACAGCAGCAGTCGCGCCCGTTCCACATGGCGCAGGAACTGATGTCCCAACCCGACCCCCGCATGCGCGCCCTCGATCAGCCCTGGGATATCGGCGACGACGAAGCTCTGGTCTTGGTACTGTACGACGCCGAGGTTGGGCAAGAGCGTTGTGAACGGGTAGTCGGCGATTTTGGGCTTGGCGGCGGAGATGCGGCTAATCAGCGTGCTTTTGCCTGCGTTGGGCATCCCGACGATGCCCACATCGGCGAGCAGTTTCAGCTCCAGTCGCAGCGTGCGGCGCTCGCCGGGCAAGCCCTTTTCGGCGAAGCGGGGTGTCTGGCGAGTAGGGGTAGCGAAGTGCGCGTTGCCGCGTCCGCCTTTACCCCCACGCGCAGCAACGAACTGCATCCCAGGATAGGCGAGGTCGGCAAGCAACGCACCCGTGTCAGCGTCGTAGACCAGCGTGCCGACAGGCACGCGCAAAGTCATCGACTTGCCGTTGCGCCCCCTGCGGTTGCTGCCACTGCCATGCCCGCCGCTGCCCGCCTTGTAGCGACGCTTGTAGTGGAAATCGAGCAAGGTGCTTAGGTGCGTGTCGGCAGTTAGCAGCACGCTACCGCCGTCGCCGCCATCGCCACCGTCGGGACCGCCGCGCGGCACATGCTTCTCCCGCCGAAACGAAATGCATCCGTTCCCCCCGCGTCCCGCCTCTACTTCAATCACCGCCTCGTCGATAAACACGCATGATTATACCGCCTGCGAAACCAAAAGCCACCAAATCCCGTCTAATTGGGCTATGGGGAGAAGCGACTGTGAAATTCTCACGGGGATATGGAATACATCCCTTGCGGGCGGCGAAATCTCACGGAACGAGGTGATACGACGATGAGCCAATGGAACTGGCAGAACCGCAACAAGCCGGTACGGCTGACGAAGAGCGAGATTGAGGTGCTAAGCCTCATCGCGCAGGGACGCTCCTCGCAAGAGGTGGCGGATGCGCTGTTCCGAAGCAAGCGCACGGTGGACTTCCACCTCGACAACATCTACAAGAAACTGAATGTGAAAAACCGTGTGCAGCTGTTGCGACGCGCGCTGCAGCTGGGCTTGATCCCTGTAGAGTCCTTCTTTAGCGAGACTGCAGACTGAAACTGGGAGCGCCCAAGCCGTCTGAGGGGGCGGAGGGACACACTCTCTGCCCTCACCCAGTTTTATCAACCTGTAGGCTATGCCAGGACGCCACCGCTTGAGGTTCTTGTCCATGCCTCGCTGCACCTGCAAGCGGGTGAAGCGACTCTCTGCGTCCCTCACGCTTTGAGCAGCCTCAGATGATTCCCGCGCGCAACAGGTCTTTAAGGACAATCATTCCGAGGGGTTTACCGTCATCGTCCAGCACGGGCAAGTCGCCGATTTTGGCATGGGCGCTGTGGAACCGTTCAAGCACCTCGATTGCGAGCGGATTGCCGCGTAAGGTTATCGGTTGACGGGTCATCGCTTCGCTCACAGGGCGCGCAAGTGCGGTTTCGTCTTGAAGCAGGCGTCGACGGATGTCGCCGTCAGTGACCAGCCCGACCAGAGCGCCGTTGGTATCTACCACGCATGCTGCGCCTGCACCCGCTTTGGTGATTGCAAATAGCGCATCACGCAGTGGTGCGTCTTGAGGCACGATTGGCAGCGCGTCGCCCGTGCGCATCACATCGTGCGCGCGCAGCAGCAGACGACGCCCTAGCGCGCCTGCAGGGTGGTTGCGTGCAAAGTCGTCAGGGGTAAAACCGCGCGCTGTCATTGTCGCCAGCGCCAGCGCGTCGCCCAGCGCGAGCATCGCCGTCGTACTGGCAGTCGGCGCAAGGTTGTGCGGGCACGCCTCGCGCTCGATCGGAAGCTCCAACACCAAGTCTGCCATCCTACCCAGCGTGGAATTGGAATGCTTTGTAAACACAATCGTATACACGCCTAAACGCTTCAGTGCAGGGCATAGTAGCACAAGCTCGTCGCTCTCGCCTCGAAACGAAAGCAGAATTGCGACATCCTGTTCCGTGATTGTTCCAAGGTCGCCGTGCGCTGCCTCTGTGGGATGTACGAAGATTGCAGGAGTGCCGGTGCTGCTTAGAGTACCCGCCAGCTTGCGGGCAATCGCGCCCGACTTACCGACCCCGCTCAACACCACACGCCCCGAACATGCCAGCAACGCTTGCACTGCCTGCTCAAAGCGCGAGTCGAGCGACTCCGCCACGCGCTGGATGGCTTCCACCTCGATTTGGAGCACCGTGCGCGCAACGGATAGCGCGTCTGTGCGCTCGAGAACCGCGCTCATAGCAGGTTATCGTCTAATTCAGGGATGATACGCACTTGCCGCCGCCGACGGGGACACTGAGCCAGATCGCCGTAGTTCTCTTCGTACACCTGAACAATTTTCCTCTTGACTCGCTGAAGCGCGTTGTCGATGCATTTGGTGCCCCGAGCGAGGCGTTCGGACATCTCCTTGTACGAGAGCCCATCCAGGTAGAAGTCCAGCACCTGCCGTTCAAGGTCGCTCATCCGTTCACGCGCCATTGCCATCACAGCAAGTGGAATGCGCCGCTGCAGAATCCACTCTTCGGGTGTAAGGGCGTTCGGATCGGGCAAGATGTCTGTGAGATTGGAGTCGGTTTCGTCGTTGTGGTGGTTCTGGAGCGGACGGTAGAGCGAGACATAGTCGTTGAGGGGCACATGCTTTTGGCGCGTGGCTGCTTTGACTGCGGAGATAATTTGGCGCGTCACGCACAGCTCGGCAAAAACACGAAACTTATGCTCTGGCTCGTTGCGGAAATCGCGAATTGCCTTGAATAGCCCAATCAGTCCCTCTTGCACTACATCCTCGTGGTCTGCACCGACCAAAAAATACAAACGCGCCTTGTTCTCGACTAAGGAGCGATATCGCTTGAGTAAGGTCTCTGTGGCGCGTTCGTTACCCTGTTTTGCGTAGAGGACGAGTTCCTCGTCTGCCATGAAGGTCGTACATAGGAGCGAGTCCTCATACGAATACTGGTTGTCCATCATCGCCATATTGGTATCCCTCCGTCGATGTTTGGCTGCCCACTGGGAGTCGCATCGTTGAAGTTCGTTGTTGTGTGCCTACTCACTCGACTCCAACGCCTGCGCTCTGCCATCTCCGTCCAACGCTCCCCTGCGGGACATGATTAGTGTATACGATGGCGACCTCGAAAGTCAAGAGTTTGGGCGAATTTCGAAGCGAATTTAGCCCAAATTTGGCAGGAGTTCGCCACAGGCGGTGAATAAAGCGGTTTGCACATGCCGCGCAGGGTAGACTATATGCCGAGACGGAGGTCAGCGATGGGCAATCGGAAACGGAGTTGGAGCGTGTTGGCGCTGGTGGGGCTATCGTCCACAGCTACGGCTACTTGGCAGCCCCAGCTTGCTTCGCAAGTGCGCAAAGGAGACGCGAATTCCCTCACGATTCGGCTCGGAGATGTCAAGGCAGCGCTGGTGGAAGTGGAAGTGGATGGCGTGCTTGTTGCCACACGCCATCTGGCAGGGCGCGCGCCGATGCTGGCGCTTACCCTACACAGTGCAGGGTTAGCGCCTGGCAAGCACCAGGCACTCGTCAAAGTGTACGATGCACAGGGACGCCTGTTGAGCCAGCACCCTACGCTGATTGAGTTGCTACCCGACGCAAGCAGCCCGCTGGTCATCGTGGCTCCACGCAACGGGATGCAAGTCGCAGGCACTGTGCCGATTGAGGCGCGTTTGAGCAGCACCAACTCGGTGTATGTGTCGTTTTTTGTAGACGGGCATATTCGCGGGCTGCGCAACTATCCGCCTTATGTGTACTACTGGGACACCACCCGCGAGAGCAACGGCTGGCATACCATCGAGGTCTGGAGCTACGACGGCAACCAGACGCTGCGCACACCGCCCACGCGCGTGTTCGTGAATAACCCTGATGGGCGCACAGCGCGCGAATCGACGCCCGATTCGAAGGAGGGAGCGCCTGCGGTGCAGGTCGCCCTAAGTGAGGCGACCGATGCTGCCAATACTCCGCGCCTTGCCGCTGCCCCTAAAACATACCTGAACGAGGAGGTGCGGCTAAGCGCGCCCGAATCGTCCGCAAAGCCAAGCCTCGCACCTGAAACTGCCGAGCCACCGCTCAGGGCTATCAGAAACGAGTCGACGCCTGCACAGTCCAGCCCCAACCGCCTCAGCACCTCCGTGCAGGAGCCAAGCCTCGTCGTTGCGAGGATAACTCCAACGCAGGCGAAGCGCACCCTGAACACTGTCCCAGCAGTGCCACAAATGCGTGGGCAGAAACTTTATGTGCCACGGGTCGATCTTGCGCCCTCTACGCCGTCTGCAAAGCGTGACGCTCCTCGCACGGAGAACCCACTGATACGCCTTGAGTATGGCGTGCGGTTGCCCGCACGCACTACGCTATCGGGGAGCGCGGTGAACTCTGTGCCGCTTACGCTCGACATCACGCCGATAGTGGAGAATGGCGCGGTGCTTGTTCCTATCCGCTCTGTGTTAGAGCCATTAGGCGCACGCCTGCGCTGGGACAATCGGTGCAAGGTTGCCATCTTAGAGTTAGGTGGACACACAGCAGTGCTGCGTGTGCGCGAGAACGAGGTGCGCGTAGATGATGTGCCTGTTCTTCTCGAAGCGCGACTGCGTATCCACCACGGGCGCGTGCTAATCCCCATCTCTGCTCTACCCAAAGCGTTCGGTATCGAGATTCTCTACGACAGCACAACGGGACAACTACTCATCCGTAGCACCAACACCAAGCGGATATAGGCGCGGCTCACTCCCTGCATGCGTCCCGACCCCTTGACATAGGCGCATAGCATGGGGTACAATCTACTTGCTCAACCAATCAGGTCTAATGACTTGACAAGGAGGCTTGCCATGCGATTATGTCAGAATCTCTTTGCGCTGAGTGCGCTCACGATTGCGGTTGCGTTGCTGGCTGCATGTGGGAACCAGAGCGTATCGACGTCCAGCGGCGCGGTCGACGCTGCTACCCAAACGGCTGAGGCGAAGCCCGAGACTGCCAAAGACACTGAAGCGTCCAAAGGCAAACTGGTGTTTATGCAGACGGGCTGCAACGCCTGCCACATGAACAGCGCCGTTGGCAACCAGTACCCCGATCTGCGGGGACTGTACGGTTCAACAGTTAAGCTGAAGGACGGCAAGACCGTCGTGGCAGATGAGGCATACCTGCGCGAATCGATTACGAACCCCAACAAGGCGATTGTAGCGGGCTATCCGCCCACCATGCCACCCTACGGCTATCTGAAAGAGGAGCAGATTAATCAGCTCGTTGCCTACATCAAGTCGCTCAAGGACGAGAAGCCAGAGTTTAAGAAAGAGTAGCGGCTGGTTTCTATACAGCGACGACTTGGCGAGGTGCGCAGGTCGCCCACGCGGGTACAATACCTGTGCTGTGAAAACCATAGTTGTGCGGATGGCGTTGGCAGCCATCGCTATCGTGGCACTTTGGCAAATCTTGTGGCGCGCCCACCCGCGCCTCCCCCAGGAGGGTCAACCGATGGAAGGTACTATCAACGCTCCCGAATTCCCCGAGGGCTTGCAGTGGCTCAATACTGACCGCCCGCTCCGCCTGCGCGATTTGCGTGGCAAGGTCGTGCTGCTGGATTTTTGGACTTACTGTTGTATTAATTGCATGCATATCTTGCCTGACTTGAAACGGCTGGAGCGCAAATACGCCGACTCGCTGGTGGTCATCGGTGTCCACTCAGCGAAGTTTTTCACGGAGCAGGAGACCGAAAATATTCGGCAGGCGATTCTGCGCTACGAGATAGAACACCCTGTCGTGAACGACAACCGAATGGTTGTGTGGCAGCAGTACGCGGTACGGGCATGGCCGACGCTTGTGCTTATCGACCCCAACGGCAAGATTGTCGGTTATCACTCTGGGGAGGGAATTTACGAGATTTTCGACCGCGCGATTGCGAGTGTGATTCAAAGAGCGGAGTCGAAGGGCGCGCTTAGGCGTGGCGCACTTGACCTGCAGCTGGAGCGCAGCAAGGAGCCGCGCACGGTGCTGCGCTTTCCAGGCAAGGTGCTGGCAGATGAGCGCACGAACCGGCTATTTATTGCCGACTCGAACCACCACCGCATTCTGGTTGTCTCACTGACCGACCACCGTGTAGAGATGGTGATCGGTGCAGGCGAGATGGGTTTGATTGACGGCGCATTTGATAAAGCGCGCTTTCGCAATCCGCAGGGAATGGCATATGACCCTGATACCGACGCGCTCTATATTGCTGATACGGATAACCATGCGATTCGCAAGGCAGACTTGCGCGGGCGCACGGTCGAGACGCTTGCGGGCACAGGCGAGCAGAGCCGTGTCTACCCCCCGCGCGCGGGCAAGGGACGCGAAGTTGCGCTCAACTCGCCGTGGGATCTGGTGCTGCTGGGCGATACACTTTACATCGCGATGGCAGGCTCGCATCAGCTCTGGCGGCTGAACCTGAAGACGCTGGAAGCTGAACCGCACGCTGGCACAGGACGTGAGGCATGCGTGGATGGCAACCTGCGCACCTGCGCACTGGCGCAGCCATCGGGTATTACGACCGACGGTAAAAAACTCTACTTCGCCGACAGTGAGGTGAGCTGCATTCGCGCTGCCGATGTTGACCCAAACGGTGCGCTGGAGACACTTGTCGGGGGCGACCTGTTCGAGTTCGGCGATGTGGACGGCGTTGGGCGTGAGGCACGCCTCCAGCATCCGCTCGGCGTGGTCTATGTGGATGGCGCGCTCTATGTGGCAGATACTTACAACAACAAAATCAAGCGGTTAGACCCTCGCACGCGCAAAATCGAGACCTTTGTCGGCACAGGCGCATCGGGCGCACGCGACGGCAAGGACGCTACCTTCGATGAGCCAGGCGGTATCAGCTACGCGCACGGCAAACTCTACATTGCCGACACGAATAATCACCTGATTCGCGTTGCCGATATTCGGACTCGTCGCGTGGAGACGCTTGCACTGAAAGGGCTGGAACGCGCGTTGCCTCTCGCTCCTTCTCACGAACCTCTTCGTCAGACGCTGGAACCCGTTGCGGTTAGCACAGACACGCCTACGCTGACGCTCAAAGTTCGCCTCCCTCAGGGGCACAAACTCAACCCGCACGCACGCTCGCAAGTGCGAATCACCGCCGAAGGCGCGACCTTACAAGGTAAGACCGACTTCGTTGTGCCGCTGGAATCGCTCGAGACCACTATTCCCGTGCAACTGAGCGCCGACCGTGCAACGCTGCAACTGCACTTTCTGCTCTACCACTGCCGAGAGAGTCAGGAAGGACTGTGCTATCTCTACGAGCAACGGCTCACGATGCCTATCCAACGCGGTGGGCAGGCAAGCAGCGTGCCTCTTACAATAACCGCGACGCTGTAGCAAGCAGCAGGAAAGCACTCCCCGACGCCGAATCGCCCTCCGCAGGAGGGAGACGATGATAGTAACCACACTTGCGGAGGTGCCTGGCTATCGGATTGTGCGAGTGCTGGGTGTAGTGAAGGGTAATACCGTGCGGGCGACGCACTTTGGCAAAGACTTTCTGGCGGGACTTCGGCAGATTGTCGGTGGCGAACTGAAAGAGTACACCGAAATGCTTTCGAATGCGCGTGCCGAGTCGGAACGGCGCATGCTGGAGGAGGCGACACGCTTAGGTGCAAACGCCGTTGTGAATGTACGCTTCGTGTCAGGCAATATTACGGCGAACGCCGCCGAAATTCTGGTCTACGGCACGGCAGTTGTTGTAGAGCCTGACTCGCAGGGTGGATAGACAATGCGCCTACAGGGACGGGTCGCGTGGATTACAGGCGCCGCGCAGGGACTGGGTGAAGCGCTGGCGCACCGCCTTGCCCAAGAGGGCTGCACAGGACTCGCGCTCAGCGACATTCAAGAGCATCGCCTGCAGACAGTTGCACACGCTGTCTGTAGGCAGTACCCCTCCTGCACGACACTCGCCCTGCCTTGCGATGTGCGACATGAAGCCGAAGTGATTCGCACCGCCACGCAAATCGTTCAGCAGTTTGGCAAGCTGGACATCCTGATTGCCAACGCAGGGGTCATTCACTCCGCCGAGCTGACCGAGATGAGCATCGAACAGTGGCAGTGGCAGCTGGAGGTGAATCTAACAGGCTACTTCCTGTGCGCCCGCGAAGCGGCGAAAATTATGAAATTGCAAGGCAACGGCGCGATTATCCAGATAAACTCTAAGTCGGGCTTGAAGGGAAGCTACAAGAACTGCGCTTACGCCGCCAGCAAGTTCGGCGGGATTGGACTAACGCAGAGCATCGCGCTGGATTTAGCACCCTACGGGATACGCGTCAATGCGGTGTGCCCTGGCAACCTGCTCGACTCGCCGATGTGGCAGGAGACGCTATTCGAACAGTACGCTCGGAAGTGGGGCTTGCCAGAGGAGGCGATTCGTCGCTACTACGAGGCGCAAGTGCCCTTGGGGCGCGGCTGCACTTACGAGGATGTGGCGAATCTGGTGGTTTTTTTGGCGTCTGACGAGGCGCGCTATATCACGGGCGAAGCGTACCGCGTGGCAGGCGGGCAGCTGTAGCCCTTGCAATTTCGATACACACTGGGGTATACTATATGTGCGATGCAACGCTGGGCAATTCGCGTGGCGCAACTGGTGAGTTTGCTGTGGGCGGCGTTTTTCCTCACGGCAAACCTGTTGCACCTTCGGACACACAACCCCCTGCAGCCTGAATCCAGCGATTGCTTCGTGTGCGTGCTGCACCAGACAGCATCCACTGAACCGCACACGCCGTCGGCAACTCCGCAAACCCTTCTATTAGCGAGCGTGCATGCGTCTGTGCCGCTGGAGCCAACGGTGTGGCTTGAAACCACCCCTGTTCGTCCCCGAATCCCTCGTGCACCGCCTGCCTAACCCCGCACTGTGAATTCCCTTGCGCACGACTTGTGCGCACAGCTGTTCACACACGACGATAAGCGTTCTTAGCAACGCTTCGAGGAGGTTTAGGCTTATGAAATATGCAGCGGTTGTTGTATCGGCGGTAGCACTGGTATTTCATGGATGGACGCAGCATGACGACGATCTGCTGTTCGGTAGGGAAGGCAATCGGTTGGAGATTCTCCAGCCTCAGCCGCACCCAATTCGGCAGATGTCGCGGGTGTTCGGACGCTTCATCTTGGATGTTGGGCTGGATTTCTACTTTGACGAGATGGGACGCCCGCACCTGCGGTCGTGCCGCGTACAGCAGGTGTGGATCACACCTGGGCTGGTCGGCTCTAAGTCGGGCTTTGGCAATCTGTTTTGTGCGTCAGGCTGCCCCAACTTTTTTGACCTACCGACGAACGGGACGCCGCACCACCACTTTCTCTTTGCGGCGAGCGCACCGGGCGTTTATGTGTGGGATGTGATGGGCGTTAACGGCGTCGCCTACGACGGGCATGCGCTAGAAGCCATGCCCTACGCCTACCGCATCTACATGGTTGCGGGCAATCCACTGCGCCTGTACGGGAGCGTTGCCCCTGCTGCAGGCTATCAGGGCAATCTGTACGAACTCATGCTGACCGTACAACTTCGGCGCAACGGCACTCCTGTCGCTCAAGCGAGCCTGCCTGCCAACCCGACTGCCATTCATACCTACATGGTAGGTTTTGACCAGCCTGCGGGAACCTACACAGTCGTCGCCAAGCTGAGTAAGCATCTGTCGCGGCGCGTAGACGCTCTGTCGCTGAGCGGCAGCCATGCTCACAACTGGAGCTTCACTACCTTGGGCGACCTGAACAACGATGATGTCATCAATGACGCCGACCTGCTAATGGTGTTGTTCGCGTTCGGTTCAAGTGACCCCGACGCGGATGTCAACGGCGACGGCGTTGTGAATGACGCGGATCTACTCATCGTCCTGTTCAACTTCGGCGCTGTCGGGGAGGGCGCCTAACAAAAACCCCCGAAAGGAGGATACACTATGAAACACTGGATGACATTCGGACTGACGATTGCGCTAAGCGCGCTGTTGAGCGTATCGTTCGCAGACGGCGACCACGACCACGAAGGCGACATCCACTTGGGTGCCGTGGATGGCGTTGCCGCCGTGATTGAACCTGAAGAGCTTGCCGAACCGCCCTATCGCATCCGCTACACGCTGGAAGAGCTGCTGCCAGGGCTGTTCGGCGTCGATGTCGGCTGGGACTTCCACACCGAAGAAGGCGACAACCACCCGCAGCTGCGACGCGTGACCATTCAGCAGGTGTTCATCTCGCCGCGACTGGTGGGCGTCATCGAGGGTCAGGAGGATCCCATCTTCGGCGAGGGGCTGCCTGGTACTTGGACGCTGATTTACGACCCGAACGACCCAGAAGCGGTGCATCAGCACATCATCTTCGCGACCGACTTCCTGCCGAGCGAGAATAACCCGCTGATTTTCCAGTTCCGCTTGGTGAACGCCATCGCGTGGGACGGCACCGTGCTTAACGACTCTGTGCTCTACACATTAGAGTTTGTTCCAGAGCCTGCGAGCCTGTTGGCGCTGGGCGCGGGGCTGGCAGGGCTGGTGCGCCTACGCCGTCGCGGAGGGAAGTCGTGAAGGTTGCGTATGTGTTCATCACACCACGTGCAGCAACCTACAAGCTGGGGCAGATGATCCTGCCCCAGCTGGAGGCGGGCACGCACGGCGTGGAGGTCGTCGGGATGTTCTTCTTCGATGACAACGCCTTCGTGCTGCGTCAGGGCGACCCGATTGGCGAGCGACTGGCGAAACTCGCGAAGGAGAAGGGCATCCTGCTGATGATTTGCGACGCCTGCGCGTTGGAGCGCAACTTGGCCAAGGGCGAGCTACGCTGGTGTAACCCCGACGGCACAGGGCGCACAACGCCAGGCGACTGTGTGCCTTACAACACTGTCGAGGGCGTGCAGGTGGGCTGCTTCCCCGACCTTTACGCGGCGCTGGCGGGCAACCCGCCTGACCAAGTCATCTCGCTGTAGCGCGGAGGGGGGAAGGATGTGGCAGGTCTCGCGTGTATCACCCCCCTTGCCCCCCTCTCCCGCAAGCGGGCGAGGGGGGAGACAGCGACAGGGCGAACCGCCGTTCGCCCCTACACCTCTCTCCCAGCCTGTGGGAGAGCGGCTGGGGGTGAGGGCAAAAAAAACACGCAACCACTGCACTCCACAAATTTTAGGAGGTAATTCCTATGCGGCGCAACGGCTTTACACTAATCGAACTGCTGGTCGTGATTGCGATTATCGCGATACTGGCGGCAATTCTGTTTCCTGTGTTTGCGCAGGCGCGCGAGAAAGCGCGGCAGACGCAGTGCCTCAGCAATATGCGCCAAATGGGGCTTGCTGTGCAGATGTACCTGCAGGACTTCGACGAGAGGTTCCCGCTGGATAGCCACACTGGGACGGGCGCGAGCTGGACTTGGCTGTTCACGCTGGAGCCGTACACCAAGACGCGCCTGCTGTACCGCTGCCCCAGCGACCCCAGCACGAACTGGGAACGCCCGCGACCAGGACAGCGCATGCCGCGCCGAGTCTCGTATGGCACGAACTTCTGGATGCTGCCTAATCTCTGGGGCGAACCCGATTGCGTGGGCTACAACAGCCTCGCCTCAATCGTCTCGCCTGCCAACACTATCTACATCGCAGAGGTCAAAGAGGATACGACCATCGACCACTACCATCCAGGGGCGTGGCGCTACCCTAACGACTGCAGCAGTGTTTACTATATCGAGCCGTCCCAAGAGTTAGCGATGGACTGGCACAGTGGCGGGACGAACTATACCTATGTGGACGGGCACTCGAGGTGGCATCGCTTCGAGCAGACTTGGACGCCCGACGGGAGTGTCGACCGTTACGACCCACGTCGCTGAGCGTGTCAGGCGAACGGAGCGCAGAGGGGATCGCCCACCACGAGATCTTTCCACATGATGAGCTGACTGGCAGCCCAGAGGCTTTCAGCAATTGTGCGTCCACGGGTGTAGAGATCAAACATAATATTGGCGTGGCACAGTGCTGCCGTGTACGGTTCCGACACATACCCCTTGACGCCCGTTACACCCTGTGCAATCAGGTCTGCAATCAGCGATTGCCCTTTGTCAGTAAAGCGGAAAGTTCGTGCGCTGGTGGAGACAGCCGTCTCCGCGATGGCGCCGGGTCGAAAGCGCAGGCTTCGGTAACTCAACACGTTGAACTTGTGATCGTTGCTGCCCCACGAGTAGTAGCCCATAATGTCGCGCACGGCGCCCACGAATGCCTCGTCTTCGTCCAGAATCACTTCGAAGCCACGCTGTCGTAGCAGCTTGGCAGCCGCCCGCATGCCTTCGTTCACCAAACGGTAACCGTCCCCCGATCGCTTGGGGTCGATGTCCAATAGGAATACCCCCTTTGCTCGCTTAGCGTTCAGCGCATTGTCGACAAGGGTGCGAATATGCTGCATCGTGTAGCCGTCCAGGCGCGTAGCCAAGTAGAAGCCGTACTTGCGCCTTGAGAACTGTTCGGTTTTGCCAAAATAAGGGTTTAGATGCGATTCGGACAGCTGCTCGCGAAACGGTCGCTTGAGCGGGGCGCACATCAGCGCACAGTCCACCGAGAACCCACCTTCCCGAATGCGCAACGGAATTCCTCGCGTCAACACCAAGTAGTCCACGCTTTGCTCCAGCCCGCGCAGCCGCAGTAGGTCCATCACGGGCTTTTCGATAGTGTCCCGATACTCCACAAGTGGTGTCTCTTCTTGGGGCACGCAATCGATGATGAACACATGGGTGCGCGGGAGCTTGCGCTTCTCCGCGTAGTATTGCGCGATAGAGACCGAGTCGGGACTGCGTCGCGTAGCAATCACCACCACATTCGTCGCTTGCTGCATATCCAAAGTATACCCCATCGGGTATCATTTAGTCACGCTAAGCATCTGTGTAGGAGACGGACTATGCCGACCGTAACGCGCGAGCAAGTTTTGGATGCCTTGAGCAAGATTATCGACCCTGATTTGCATCGTGATATTGTGTCGCTGGGCTTTGTGAGGGAAGTTGCTGTCTGCGACGGTGTGGTCAAAGCAGTGATTGAGCTCACGACGCCTGCTTGCCCTGTAAAAGACCAGATGAAGGCAGAGGCGGAACGACTGATTGCGCAGCTACCAGGCGTTGAGACGGTGCATGTCGAGATGACGGCACAGGTGCGCGGGCGCAGCCCCGCCCCAGAGGACATCTTGCCCGAAGTCAAGCATGTGGTTGCCATCGCCAGCGGCAAGGGGGGCGTGGGTAAATCCACCGTGTCTGTGAACCTCGCGGTCGCGCTGGCGCAGTCGGGGGCGCGGGTGGGACTGCTCGACGCCGATATCTATGGTCCCAGTATCCCCAAGATGCTAGGCTGTCAGGGCGAGCAGCCACTGGTAGAGGCGGGACAGATCATCCCCATCCGTCGGTACGGGGTGTCGATAATGTCAATTGGCTTTTTGCTGGAGGAGACACAAGCAGCGATGTGGCGTGGTCCGATAGTGGCGGGCACTGTGCGCCAACTATTTATGGATGTACGCTGGGGCGCGTTGGACTATCTGCTGGTGGATTTGCCTCCTGGTACAGGCGACGCGCCGATGACTACTGCGCAGCTTGTGCCGCTGACGGGCGTGGTGATTGTGATGACGCCGCAAGCGGTCGCTGCGTCGATAGCGGGCAAGTCTGTTGCACTGTTTCGGCGACTGAACACGCCGATTCTGGGGGTCGTGGAGAACATGGCGGAATTCGTATGCCCAAACTGCGGAGCGCACACGGTGATTTTTCCCGGTCCAGGTGCACGCGCCTTCGCCGAGAAGCTGCATGTGCCGTTTCTGGGGTCTGTGCCGTTGGACCCCACCGTCAGCGTTGCCAGCGATTCGGGGCAGCCCGCTGTGATTGCTGCACCCGACTCCGCACAGGCGCAGGCATTCCGTGCAATCGCAAGCACGCTTGCGGCGCAAATTAGCGTGGTCAGTATCGCCGAGTAAGATTACTCACGGGATTCTCTGGCTGTGCGCAGTGCTTTCGGGGCTTGACAGCCCCCGTCAAAATTGGGTATACTGCCCCTGCTTTGCGACCGAGGTCGCAGGGCACGAGACCATCGCCAAGGAGGGAACTATGAGCACCATAGTACGCTTGGGGTTGATAGCCCCGCTCGTGAGCCTGATTGTCGCAGCCTCGGCGCAGCGAACAATCACTTACACTGTGCAACCGGGTGACTCGCTGTATACCATCGCCCACAAGCACGGATTACGCCTGCCCGACCTGCTGCAGGTCAACCATCTACCCAACCCGCATGCGCTGCAAGTGGGCGACAAAATCAAAATCCCCGTCAAAGAGCAGGTATTAGTGCAGTGCACGGCTCAACCTGCGGCTCCCGCTTCGGGTTGGGCGGAACTAAACACCGATAGGGTGAATATTCGTACCGCGCCCTCGACAGATGCGCGGCGCATCACTCTCGTCGATCGTTGGACGAAGGTGCGCGTGCTGGGGCGTCAGGGTGACTGGAGCCGCGTCAGGCTCCAAAGCGGTGCGACTGGCTGGGTGCTTGCAAAGTATCTCAGCCCGACCAACCCCCCGCGAATAAGACAAGTAGCCACTCGTTCCTCGACACGAAAGCCTGCTTCTCGGACAGCGCACGCTGCGGTGTCGCGCAAGAGGCGTACGGTGCTGCAGTCAGCCGCCGCTGAGAATCCAGGAACAGCGCGCACGCTTGCGGGCGCGGGCAGTCAGCCTGCTCCTGTGCGCCGTGCGTTGGGGTATTTGGGCGCACGCTACTGCTACGGTGACAGCGGCGCACGCGGGTTCGACTGCTCAGGCTTCACATCCTATATCTATCGACAGTATGGCATTCGACTCCCGCACAACTCTGCCGCGCAATATCGCGTGGGCAAGCCCGTTAGCCGCAACGAACTGCGTTCGGGCGATTTGGTCTTTTTCCGCACGCGCGGACGCCGAATCTCGCATGTAGGTATCTACATCGGCAACGGGAAGTTTGTGCATGCTTCCAGCGCGCGGGGGCGCGTGCGTATCGACACGCTGACTTCAGGCTACTACCACCAGCGTTATGTCGGCGCACGGCGCATCAGCAAGTGATTGCACGGACGCTCAAGGCTGCGACAACCGACCCCCTGCCAACCGTTGCAGGGGGTCGTCGTTGGATCGACCGCGTGGGCATCGCTTGAGTTCACCGAGGACAGGGCGTTCGCACATAGTGGACTCCAGCGGCGTGTTCCTTCAGCCTTCAGTCGGGGTACATAATATCACCCTCAATCAGCCAGTCTTCACCGAATCGACGGTGAGTAATGTTGACCACGCGCGGGGCGCGGGCGACTTCGGTGACGCCCAGCCCTTCTAACGCCGTGCGGGCGTCCGCGCCACCGATCAACTTCGGCGAGTAGAAGTAGGCGATACGGTTCGCGAGCTTTGCCTCCAAAAACGACGCCGCGACCTGTCCCCCACCCTCTACCAAAATGCTGCGCACCTCCCACACATGCCACAAGTCGCTGACCACCGTCCGCACGCTGACACGGTACGAGTCTTCAGGATCGGTGTAGACAGGCACGGTGGAGACGCCCAACTCTTCCAGCCAGCGCGCCCGCTTGTGCAACTGCTTGCCGTCGGGGTAGTACGGCAACCCCTTGTAGAAGACGACCGTAGGGAGGTGTGTCAAGCCCCTCCAAGGGTTCAGGATGGGCATCTCGCGCGGCTTGCGATGCCAGCGGGCGAGGCGCACTTGCGCATCGAGGACGACGCGCAGCGGCTGGTTCACCACCCCGCGCACCCGCGCCGTCAGTCGCGGGCGGTCACGGATTACCGTCTCCACCCCGACCAGCACTGCTTGATGTTCGGCGCGGAGCCTATGCGCCATCCCGCGCGCCCGCGTGCCCGTGATCCACTTCGAGTTGCCCGTGTGCGTGGCAATCTTGCCGTCCAGACTCATTGCCGCCTTGAGCGTGATGAAGGGGCGATTGTGCCGACGCCAGTAGAGATAGATGCGGTTCACTGCCTCCAGCGCATTGATGAGTTTCGCTTCGGCAGGGATGTCAGGGCTGAGTATCTCCACCTGCACGCCTGCATCGCGCAGTTGCTGAACGCCCTTGCCGTTCACTTCGGGGTTGGGGTCCAGCATGCCGACCACCACACGGGCGATTCCTGCAGCACGAATGGCGTTCGTGCATGGGGGCGTGAAGCCGTAGTGGCAGCACGGCTCCAGCGTCACATAGAGCGTTGCGCCGCGTGCACGTTCACCCGCCTGCTGCAGTGCGAACACCTCTGCATGGGGCGCGCCCTTGTAGGGGTGAAACCCCTCGCCCACCAGCGCGCCGTCTTTCACGATTACCGCGCCCACATGCGGGTTGGGCGCAGGGAAACCGCGCTTGGCAAGCCGTATCGCGTGGCGCATCCACTGCAAGTCCTGCTCACTCAGCGCCATTTTTGCTCCCTCGCTCGCGTTCGCGCCGTCGTCGGTAGTCGGCGCGGATTTGCTCGGTCATCTCCTCGAACGCCTCGCGATGCGCTTTGCGGTACTGCTCGCCGATCTGCTGGATGTCCTTGAGGGCGAGCCAAATCAGCGCGAAGAGCAAGCCGACCGCAATCACCAGCAGCGCGCTCGCTGCCAGCAGCCACAGCCGCTTCTCATCGGCAGTCTCGCGCGGCAGCGCGTTCAACAGCACAAAGCGCAGCGGGATTAGCCCCACCAACGCCCCCAGCAGAATCGCCATCCACGCGCGGTACGACAGTCGCTTGCTCATGCTTTCTGGCTCATCAGCGCAAGGCGCAGCGCATCAATGCCCGCCTGCGGGGTCGGCGCGGAAAACACGCTGGAGCCTGCCACCAGCACTTGCGCGCCGCACGCCACCAACTCCCGCGCGTTGTCGGGCGAGACGCCGCCGTCCACCTGCAACAGCACATGGGGCGCATCGCGCCGAATCAGCGCCGCCGCCTCGCGAATCTTCGGGTACATCAGGTCGATAAACGCCTGCCCGCCAAAACCAGGGTTCACGGTCATTACCAGCAGCAGGTCAATCGCGGGCAGCACATAGCGCACACTCTCCAACGGCGTGTGCGGGTTCAGCGCGACGCCCACCCCGCAGCCCAACTCGCGAATCTGCTGAATCACGCGATGCAGGTGTACGCACGCCTCTACATGCACCGTGATGCTGTTCGCGCCCGCCCGCGCGAAGTCAGGAATCAGCCGTTCTGGGTGTTCAATCATCAGATGCACATCGAAGGGCAGGTGCGAATGCGGGCGCAGCGCAGCGACCATCGGCGCGCCGAAGGTCAGGTTCGGCACAAAGTGCCCGTCCATCACATCGAAGTGAATCCAGTCCGCGCCGCCTTCGGTGAGCGCAATCACCGCCTCGCGCATCGCGCCGAAGTCGGCGGAGAGAATCGACGGGGCAATCAGGGGCTGCTGCGCTGTCATTTCACGATCTCCTGCACCGGTTCATCGTCCACATAGACGCGGATACGCACGCGCCTGCCATACGCCTCTACGGAGATGACATGCACCTGTCCACCTGCGCGGGTCTCGTCGAACACGGTGCGCCTGCCTTGCGCGTCTTCCACCTCGATGCGGATGCGTCGGTCGGGCTGGTCGGTCAGGTCTACTTGCACATCGAACAGGCGTTGCGGCTCGTTGGGCGGGCGCGTGATGGTCGGCGGAGCGGTCTCTGGGGCTGTTGGAGGCTGGGTGTCGTAGCCCATGCCGATGCTCACGATGAGCTTGATGGGGCGCGAGCGGTCAATCCGCGCGCCTGCGGGCGGCACGGTGCCAATCACATAGCCCAGTGGGATTTCGGCGTCGCGCCGCTCTTCAACGGCGTCCATCACCACCAGCCCCATGCCCTCCAGTTCGCGGCGGGCGCGCGATTCGGGCAGATTGCGCACATTCGGCACCTGCACGAAGCGCGAGCCTTTGCTCACCCACAGGTAGACCTTGCTGCCCTTGCGCACCACGCGCCCTTCGGGCGGGCTGACCGAGTAGACGACGCCTGGCGGGTACTGCTCGCTGTAGCCTTCCAGCCGCACCTCTGGCTCCAAGTCCGCCGCGCGCAGGATGCGGTTCACCTCGTCCAGCGGCTTGCCGACGACCTGTGGCACGGGGCGGTCTTCGGGCACGAACCGCATCGCCATCCACGCCGCAAAGCCAATCACCAGCCCCACAACCACCAGCGCGCCCGTCACGCGCAGCATCGTGCGCAGCCAGCGTGGGATATCGTCTTCCTCTTCGTCTTCCTCGACGATAGGCGTGGACGGCTGTGTAGGTTTTCGCGCAAAGATATCACTTTGTGGAAGGCTTACCCCGCGCGAATCGGGCAGGTCAATCGGCGACCAGCCCAGCGACTTGCCGAAGCGCAGCGCGTCGCGCACCGCCTTCAGGTCGTTCAGCAGGTGCAGCGCACTGGCGTAGCGTTGGCTGGGGTCTTTCTGCAGGCACTTGGCGACGATGCCCTCCACCGTGCGCGGGGTCGCGGGGTTGCGCTGGCGCAGCGACGGGATGGGATCGTTCAAGTGCGCTTCGGCGGTCAGCACAGGCGTCTCGCCCACAAACGGCGGCGTGGCGGCAATCATCTCGAACAGGATGACCCCGCAGGCGTAGATATCGCTGGCGACGCTGGGCGCGCCCCCGCGAAACAGTTCGGGCGCAGTGTAGGCAGCCGCGCGTGCCTCGTGCGCCGCCGCCAGCCCCGGCTCGGCGCGATAGACCCCGCGCATCCCCACCCCATTCAGCCACACATGCCACTCGGAGCCGACGATGATGTTCGCAGGGCGCAAATCGCCGTGCGTCAGCCCCGCGCTGTGGATCGCCTGCAGCCCCTCCACAACACCAATCATAATCTCCACGGCAATCGGCACGGTGAATGGCGCGGTGCGGCGGATGCGCGTCGCCAAGTCCAGCCCGCGCACGAACTCCTCCACCAGAAACGGGGGCTGCGCTTCCAGGTCCGCCTCGTACAGTTCGGGCAGGTTGGGGTGGCGCAGTCGCTTCCGTGCGTCCAGTGTCATCTGCAGCGCGTCCAGCAGCGGACGGTTCTGCGCATACGGCGCACGCAACGCCTTCAGCGTCACCACGCGCGAACGGCTCAGATCGCGCGCACGGTACACATGGAACAGCAACCCCTCCGCCAGTTGCTCGATGAGTTCATAACGCGCCGCCAGCACATTCCCTGTCATGGCTACCTTAAGATACCAGATTTAACCCAACTTGCCACCTTGTCAAGTCTTCCCGCGTGTGCGGGTACAACCCCCCATGCACACAGAGGTGAACTACGCAGGATTTCAGATTTGTCAAAGGGTGGCGGGGGAATTTGCCCTGTTCTCATTAGGATTCAGTGCGTGCGAACTGCCCTATGAGTAAGCCGTAGACACCTGACGCACATCCGCCCGCATAAATCTGACGCGCCTTGCCAAGCGCACGCTGCTGGGCGCGATGACGGTGGGCATCCTTGCGGCGATTGCCGTTGCGTTCGTCTTCCAGTGGTGGCTGCCCTACACCTACCGCGCGTTGAACCTGTACGGGTATGTGTACGAGCGGCAGCCGACGCAGTTTTTCCGCGCGAACGCGCCGTTTATGACCCCATCGGTCAGCGAGACGCCCGTGCCTGCGTTCCGTCCGCTCTTTTTCACGATGGGGTTCGTGATGACGCTGCTATTGGCGTGGGGGCGGTCGGTGTTCCCGGGCTTCCCGTTCCATCCGTTGGGCTTCGCGATGAGCGCGACTTGGGGCGTGATTGTGCTGTGGTTTTCGATGCTGGTCGCGTGGCTCATCAAAGCGCTGCTGCTGTGCTATGGCGGGATGCCGCTCTGTCGGCGGGTGCGCCCGTTTTTTCTGGGGCTGATTTTCGGCGAGTTTTTCTCGGCGGCGGTATGGGCGGTGCTTGCCCTGCTCTACGGCGTGGATACGCCTGTGTACGCGTGGCCGTAAGGCGTGGATAGGAACTGCGCGAAGTCTTGGAAGAGTGGGATGCACTGCAACGGCAGTGGGGGCTGTCGCTGCCTGTTATAGGGGGGGACTAGCCTCACTAAAGTAGTCTGATGCCTCTTTTGTCCGACCAACAGACATTCTCTACTCAGGCGAATCAGCTGTAGTCGCGTCATTTTCCAAAAGACTACGCACAACATCGAGCAGCTGTGGCAGGTGTTCGTGAACTGCCTGCCACACAACCGTGTCGTCCACAACATCGTAGCCATGCGCCAGCACATTTCGGAAACCAACGATGCGACGCGCTTCGGGTATCTGGGCAAAGATTTCGGGCGCGTGGCGGCGCAACCCTACAAGCGCCTCGCCAATAATCTCAAACTGTCGCTCGACCGCCGAACGCACGAGCGGACTGGCTGTATAGGTCTCAAGAGACGCCCCAGCCACGAACTGCTGGATACGCTCCCCTGCCAAGAGGATGTCATACAGCAGTCCCGCCACACGCCGTCTCATATACCACCACCTGCGTGCGCTTAATCTCGCGCAAGAAGAACGGGTTGCGAACCGCACGCGCCATTATCAGATCCACAGGACGCCCTAAAACAGACTCCAACGCCTCCTTGAAGTCGATATACCGCGCAAAGAGCTGCTCCTCGCCCGAGAAGTCCACAAGGAAGTCGACATCGCTGCGTGCGGGGTCGAACGAGGCTTCCTCAGTCGCCGAGCCGATGAGCGCTAAGCGCGCCACCCCGTACCGCCGACATAACTGCTCGATTGCGCCCATCCGCTGCTGCAGCAACACCGTCATCGCACCAAAGTATACCTGCGTGGCAGCGGGCAGGCAGTTCTTGCGTCCCGCACGGAGTGCAAGTCCGAAGCGTAGCGACCTACACCGCACGATCGGGGTCAGACTGCCGGAACTGCATGGCGCATCAGGTATACTACTATCAGCAAGGCAGGCGGAATAGTTACCGTGCGCGCCTGCTACACCCACACGACGGCAGCGAAGCTGTCCCTGTGAGATGCGAGAACCACATTAGGCAGCCGCAGCCGTAGCCTCACGGGTATAATCCAAACGAAACTGGCGACACATACGGAATGATTAAGTACCTCGGCTCCAAGCGCAGTCTGATTGGCTGGATTGTTGGCGCTGTAGAGGCAATTCACGCTTACGCGCCTATCCGAACTATTGTTGACCTCTTTTCGGGCAGCGCGCGGATGGCGCATGCCTTCAAAGCGCGTGGCTACTTCGTGCATGCGAACGACTATGCCGCCTACGCCTACACGCTCGCCCGCGCGCTGGTGGAGGCAGACCGCGCCCAGTATCCGCCTGAACGCATTCAGCCGATACTGGACACGCTGATGCAACTGCCGCCCGAACACGGCTGGTTCACGCGCACCTATTGCGACGAGGCGCGCTACTTCCGCCCCGAAAACGGCGCACGGATTGAAGCCATTCGCAACGCGATTGCCCGCTACGACGACCCGACCCTGCAAGCCATCCTGCTGACCAGCCTGATGCTCGCCGCCGACAAGGTGGACTCCACGACGGGGCTACAGATGGCGTACCTCAAGGAATGGGCGCCGCGCGCCTACAACCCGCTTCAGTTGCGCTACCCGTCGCTGCTGCACGGCACAGGCAAAGCCTATCACGCCGACGCGCTGGAACTCGCAGGCGCGCTGGAGGCAGACCTGTTCTACTTAGACCCGCCGTACAATCAGCACTCGTACCTCGCGAACTACCATGTGTGGGAGACGCTGGCGCTGTGGGACTGCCCCGAAACTTACGGTGTCGCCCGCAAGCGCATCGATGTCAAGCACCGCAAAAGCCCGTTCAACTCGCGGATGCAGGCGCGTGAAGCGATGGCGCACCTGGTCAGTCAGATCCGCGCGAAGCACCTGCTGGTCTCATTCAACAACGAAGGCTACCTCACCCGCGCCGAGTTGGAGACAATCTTAGGCGAATGGGGCTATGTGCGTTGCTTCGAGCGACTCTATCGGCGGTATGTGGGCGCGCTGATCGGCATCCACAACCCGCGCGGCGAGAAGGTCGGGCAGGTCTCCCACACGCGCAACAAGGAGATGCTGTTCGTGGCGACGAAATCCAAGGGGGTCGCCGACGCGCTGGAGGCATCGGGCGCGGAGCAACCGACGCTTTGGTAACGAGGCAACCGATGGCGAAGATACTATTGGGCGTTACGGGAAGCATCGCGGCGTACCGTGCGTGCGACATCGCGCGGGAGTTGATGCGGGAAGGGCACTCCGTACAGGCGGTGCTGACCCGCACGGCAACGCGCTTGATTAGCCCCGATACCTTCGCCGCGCTGACGGGCAAGCCCGTCGTGGTGGATGTGTTCGACGAGCCTGTGCCAGGGCAGATTGCGCACATCCAACTGGCGCAGGAGGCGGACTTGGTGCTGATTGCGCCTGCGACGGCACACACGATTGCGCGACTCGCGCTGGGACTGGCGGACGACATGCTGACCACGCTGGCGTTGGCGACGCGCGCGCCCATCCTGATTGCGCCCGCGATGAACCCCGCGATGTGGAGCCATCCCGCCACGCAAGCGCATGTGCAGACCCTGCGCGAGCGTGGCGTGGCGTTCATCGAGCCTGCCTATGGGATTATGGCGTGCGGCGACGAGGGCTGGGGCAAACTCGCCGACACGCCCACGATTGTGCAAGCGGTGGCGTTGCACCTGCGCCGCGCCAGCGACCTGCAGGGCGTGCATGTGCTAATCACGGCGGGTTCGACCCACGAGCCGATAGATCCCGTGCGTTTTGTGGGCAACCGTTCCAGCGGCAAGATGGGCTACGCACTGGCGGAAGCCGCGCTGGCGCACGGCGCGACCGTCACGCTGATTACGGGACCCACCGCGCTGACCCCGCCAGCAGGCGCGACGGTAATCCGCGTGCAGACCGCACAGCAGATGTACGAGGCAGTGCAGGCGCACTTTGACGCCTGTGATGTGTTTATCGCCGCCGCTGCCGTCGCCGACTACCGCCCCGAACGCGCCCTGCCCCGCAAGCGCAAGCGCACGGGCGAAGCGTGGACGCTGCGCCTTATGCCGAACCCTGACATCCTTGCCAGCGTCGCTGCCCGCAAGGGCGACCGCTTCGTCGTGGGCTTCGCCGCCGAGACCGACAAGGCGCTTCAGCACGCACGGGTAAAACTTTCGGGCAAAAACCTAGACTTAATTGCTGTCAACAATGTGCTGGAGCCAGGTAGCGGCTTCGAGGTGGACACCAACCGCCTGACGCTGCTGTATGCCGACGGGCGCATCGAGGAGTTGCCGCTGATGAGCAAGCGCGCCTGCGCCGAGCGAATTATAGAAGTGGTCACGGAGCATCTTCACCAAGGTCAGGGTGGGTAGAGAGGGATGTAGTTGGGAAGTAAACGGTGCTTGGGTTCTCTAAGCGTGGGGAGCGCGTGCGTTTTGCTCTCACCCCCACTCCATCTCCCGACGCAGTGGGCAAGGGGCGTTGTTGTTACCCTCTTCGAAACACCTTTGCATACAACGCCAGACTGTCCTTCGTGGCACTTGTGCACTCGCGCTGTTGTCACATGCGGCGCTTGCAGTTTAGTCGCTGCTGCGAGGATTGGCTTTTCGTAGCCACTTACAGCGTAGTGAAGCGGAACTCGCGCTCGCCCTTGGGCGGGCGGGTCATCAAGCCCTGCAGCGCGTCGTGGGTGGCGCGTTTGCCTGTGAGGATGTCGGCAATCGCGTGCAGCAGGGGCATCTCGACGCCGAGTTGCGTCGCCAGCGTCTGCGCCGCCAGCGCGGTCGGGTAGCCCTCGGCGACCTGCCCCAGCAGTGCGCGCGCCTCGTCGACGGTCTTGCCCTCGGCGATTGCCCTGCCGAAGCGGTAGTTGCGACTCAGGCGGCTCACGGCGGTCGCGAACAAATCGCCCACACCCGTCAGCCCCATGAAGGTCTCTGGACTCGCGCCCATCGCCGCGCCGAAGCGCATCATCTCCGCCAGCCCGCGCGTCAGCAGCGTCGCTTTCGTGTTGTCGCCGAAGCCCAGCCCGTCGCTAATCCCCGCGCCGATGGCATACACATTTTTAAGTGCACCGCCCAACTCCACGCCGACCACATCATCGCTGGTGTAGACGCGCAGAATCGGCGGGGTCATCAGCAACTCCTGTACCTGCTCGGCGCAGGCGAGGCTACGGGAGGCGGCGACGCTCGCGGTCGGCGCGCCGCGCACCAACTCCACCGCAAGGTTCGGTCCCGACAGCACTGCCGTGCGCGCCTCGCGGTTGCCCAACGCCTCGCACACCACCTGAGTCAGCAGTTTGCCCGTGTCGGGTTCCAGCCCCTTGGCAGCGATAATCAGCGTGGCGTCGGGCGGCGGGCACAGGCGCAACGCCTCACGCAGCGCGCCCGACGGAACCGCCAGTACCCAAACCGCGCACGCCTGCAGCGGGGCGGTCTCAGTGGTGGGCGCAACCGTGTCGGGCAGGCGCGCTTCGGGCAAATAGCGGCGGTTGACCCGCTCAGCAGCGATGCAGGCAATCTGCTCCGCGTCGCGTCCCCACAGGGACACGGGCAGCCCTTTGCGCCCCAGCAGCCACGCTAACGCCGTGCCCCACGAACCTGCGCCAATCACCGCCACTCGCATCTACGGCTCCGTGTACCACTCCTGCGCCAACTGGCGCAACAACGCCACTGCCTCCGCCTCATCGTCGCTGCGAACCCAGATGTACGCGCCCATATTCCAGGGGATATAGGTTATCGTCGGGAAGTTCGCCGCGATTCCGTGCAGGCGTAGGTGGTCGCGCACCAGCGTCGCCGTGATGTCGTCTCTGACAACGGCGACCGCCACAAACGCGCCCACACGCGGACGCACCGACTCGCCCAAAATCTGCCAGCGCACACCCAAAGGATACCCCACAGGTACAATTGCACATCGGCATGGAAGCACTGATTGCACTGCTCACGCTCACGGCGCTGGAGATTGTGCTGGGGATAGACAACATCGTCTTCATCTCCATCCTGACCGATAAGTTGCCGCCCGAACAGCGGGCGAAGGCGCGGTTTGTTGGGCTGAGTCTGGCGTTCCTGCTGCGCTTGGTGTTCCTGCTCTCGATTACTTGGATTATGCGTCTGGAATCGCCGCTGTTTGCCGTGCTGGGCAACGAGTTTTCAGGGCGCGATTTGATTCTGATTGCGGGCGGGCTGTTCCTGATGGGCAAGGCGACCTACGAAATCCACCACAAGATCGAAGTCGCGCAGGGCGAGGTCAAAGTCCCCAAACGGCTCACCTTCGGGCTAGCTATCTTCCAAATTGTGCTGGTGGACTTGGTGTTCTCCATTGATTCGGTGATTACGGCGGTTGGGCTGGCGCGCGAGTTGTGGGTGATGGTTGCCGCCGTGCTGATTGCGATTGTGTTAATGATGGCGTTCGCGGGCACCGTCAGTCGGGTGATTGACGCGCACCCGTCGCTGAAGGTGCTGGCGCTGGCGTTTCTGGTGCTGATTGGGTTCAACCTGATGGGTGAGGGGTTCGGCTACAAAATCCCGAAGGGCTACACCTACTTCGCGATGGCGTTCTCGCTGGCGGTGGAGGTGCTGAACGTCAAGTTGCACACGCGCGCAAAGCCGCCCAGTAGCGTGTAGCGGCGTCGGCAGGGTCGGGGGCGTCGGCAATCCCCGACAGCACAGCAACGCCTTGCGCCCCCGCCTGTATGCATTCAGCGACGCGCTCTGGGGTAATGCCCCCAATCGCAATCAGCGGGATTGAGACGGCTGCGCGCACGGCGCGCAGCAGCAGGATGCCTGCAGGGGGCTGGTCGGGATGGCTGGCGGTGGGGAACATCGTGCCAACCAGTAGGTAGCTGCAGCCTTCGGCTTCGGCGCGCTGCGCGGCGTCCACACTATGCACCGACCTGCCCAGCCACATCGGGTCGGGCGGGGTGTAGGGCGGCGCGACTTCGGGCAGGTGCAGCGCGTCCGCTCCCACCCACTCTGCCAGCGCAGGGTACGGGTTCACGCCCAGCCATGCGCCGTGCACCCGCGTGAGGCGGCGCACCTCCAGCGCGACATCGAGTGCAAGGCGCGCGGGCAACTCGCGCACGCGCAGCATCACCCAGTTCACCCCGCCCTGCAACGCGCGCGCGGCGACCCACACCGCCCGCGCAGGGTCGGTCTGCGCCGTGTAGGGCAGAATCAGCATGAGTATCGGACTGTGCATGTTTGAATTTGAGTTGGTTACGCGACTGATGGCTTCCGATATTGTACCGTTAGCTACACTCTTGATGTGTTAGGCGACGGCGAGTTCGCCCCCCCCCGCATCGCAAGTAGGCACAGTTGTTTGCCTCTTGAGGAATGAGATGTGGTG
>Ga0308393_1000109_pt1 | contig 43691 bp, 32 predicted proteins | sample Hotspr2Sampleee2_FD_202364 | JGI IMG/M metagenome (GOLD analysis project Ga0308393, IMG submission 202364) | Hot spring phototrophic mat microbial communities from Mushroom Spring, Yellowstone National Park, Wyoming, United States - 20050630_ee2 ... | reverse complement strand
CGCGCACGGTCTCGGCAATCCGACGCAGGTGCTGCTGCTGCTCGTGGAGCTTGAGCATCTGCACATTGCGCTCGCCCATCCCATGCTGCGCGGTGATGCCGCTGGGGGTGCGCACCCCATGCACGCCGGGAGGCAGAATCTCGCGGTCTTTCACGAGGCTGAAAGCGTCCAGTGCGCGGATGCCGTGAATGTCCACTTGGTAGAAGTAGGCGTCGCGGTTGTCGAACACCACCACGAGGTTCACCCCGAAGTCGGCTTCCACAGCGAACAGGCGGCGCACATAGGGCGTCTGATCCACGACCAGCGTGTTGCGCTCCACATAGGGCAGCAGCACGGTCTGGAACAGCCCCTCGCCCGAGCAGACGAATGCCGCCAGCCCGCGCACAGGCAGCGAGTTTTCGCCCAGCAGGTTCGACGGCTCCTCCACGAAGTCCTCCAGCCGCTGGAAGTCGGCGCGAATCGACTCGCGCGCCTCCGCCGAAACGGGATGGTCATCCAGCCAGTGGCTGAGCTGGTTGACCAGCGTCTTGAGCCGAATGCGGTATTTGGGCGGGCGCGTCGCCCGTTGATCAGGCGTCATGCTCAGGTACAGCGTTGTGGTCAAAAATCGCTCCGATTTGAAGTGCTTCAGCGTCTCTAAGGTGTTTCGCATGGGTCGCCTCCTCGCTCACAATCTGTAGGTCTTTTAGAACACTCCTGCCGACAAGCCGTCTGCTCAGCGCGTACCAACAGTGCCGTTCGGGTTCACTCGCTAATTGTACCCGCGTGTTGAGCCCAGCCACGCGGTCTGTCAAGGGCAAAAGACGCACCTACCCATTAGTCAGCCGACGACGGATTGCCTACGCTCTGAAGTTTAGACAGCGGTAGTCCAGATGCACAAACAGCGAGCCGTCGGGCGTCAGCAGGTAGTCCTCGTAGGCGTCCCGATAGGTGGGCGAGTCGTAGAGTTGCACCTGATACCGTCGGTCGCCGAAGCCAACACGCACGCCTTGCTCGCTGGCGACGACGCGCATGCGAGCGCGCTGCTGCACCTTGCCCGTGTTGAACGGCGGGTCGATGTAAATCAGCCGAAACGCGCCGTCGGGCAGCGTGCGCATATAACTCAGGTTCTCGGCGTACACAATCAGGTTGCGCGTCAGCGGGGTCGGCATCGGCTATGAGGATACCTGACCGAGCGCGTGCAGGAATCGGCGCATCGCGTCGCGCCAGTCGGGCATCGGTGGGACGCCCGCCCACGGCAACCGCCACGAGATGAGCGCGGAGTAGACAGGGCGCGGTGCGGGAGTCTGCCACTGCGCCATCGGCAACGGCGTCGGCGGCACCGATAGCCCCGCCGCCTCCAACAGGGCACAGGCGAACTCGTAGCGCGACGCAGGCGGCAGGTTCGTCAGGTGGTACACGCCGTAGCAGTCGGTCTGCACCAGCAGTAGGAGCCTGTCGGCGACATCGGCGACATAGGTCGGCGAGCCGATTTGGTCGGCAATCACCGTCGGCGACTGCCCATGCCGCGCCGCGTCCAGCACAAACTGCGGGAAGGTCTTGCGCCCGACCCCGTAGAGCCAAGCGACGCGCACAATATAATGGCGTGGGCACAACACCGTCACCGCCGCTTCACCGAGATACTTGGAGCGCGCGTAGACGCTGAGCGGGTTCGGTGTGTCGTACTCGTGGTAGGGCGCGCCTTTTGCGCCGTCGAACACATAGTCGGTGGAGATGTAGACGCACGCCGCGCCGACGCGCTGGCAGTGCGCGGCGATGACCTCCGCGCCGAAGGTGTTGATGCGGTACGCCTCTTGCGGGTCGTTCTCGCAGGCGTCTACATGGGTCATCGCGGCGCAGTGGACGACCACATCGGGGCGGAAGGCGTCAAAGGTGGCGCGGACGGCGTCGGGGTCGGTGATGTCCATCGGGGCGAGGTCGCTGTCGGGCGGTGGGGTACGCGCCGTGCCCATCGTCTCCCAGCCCACTGCGCGACACTGGCGCACAATCTCTGCGCCCAGCAAGCCCGTTGCACCCGTGATGAGAATGCGCATCCCCTACCCCCAAAACACCTTGCCCAGCGTCGCCAGCCCAATCGCGACGCGGTAGACCACGAACGGCATCAGCGAGCGCGTGCGCAAATAGCGGATCAGAAACGCGATGCAGAGCCAGCCGACAACCATCGCCGCCGCGCCGCCTGCCAGCATCGGCGCAAGCATCTCGGCAGGCACGCCCCCCTGAAACAAGTTGCGGAACGACCAGACCGCCGCGCCAAAAGTGATCGGCGTCGCCAGCAGAAACGAGAACCGCGCCGCCGCCTCGCGCTGCAAGCCCAGCGTCAGCCCCGCAATCATCGTGATTCCCGACCGCGAGAAGCCAGGAATCAGCGCGAGCGACTGTGCGATGCCAATTAGCAGCGCGTCCACGATGCCGACCGACTCCAGCGCACGCTGCTTGCGCCCAAGCCAATCCACCACCGCCATCAGCAGCCCAATCCCGATGAGTAGCCCTGCAATGACTGCGTACTGCGTGCGGAACACCTCCTCGATGACATCCTCGAACAGCGCGCCCACCAGCGCAGCGGGGATACACCCGACGACGATGCCCCACGCCAGCCGTTTGTCGATCGCGCGTTCGGGGTCGGTGCTGAACGCCGCGCCCGCGATTCGAGTCAGGTCGCGCCAGAAGTAGACCACAATCGCCGTCAGCGTGCCCACATGCAACGCGACATCGAACACCAACTCCGCCTGCGGGTCGCCAATCTCCCAGCCGAACCAAAAGCGCATCAGAATCAGGTGCGCCGAACTGGAAATCGGCAGAAACTCGGTCAGCCCCTGCAATACGCCCAGCCAAATCGCCTGCAGAATATCCATCTATTGACCTCCTGTCCCTGTGCGCGGCTGGGCGTCTTCGGGGAGTTCAGACACCAGCAGCCGATGCACTTTGGGGCGCGTCCGTGCGCGTCGCGCCTGCTGCAACAACACATTCCGCACAATCACCGCCACAGGCACGCCGAAAAACATGCCCATCAGCCCGAAAAACTTGCCGCTGACCAGCAGCACGATAATCACCAGCACGGGATGCAAGTCCACGCGGTCGCCGATGATTTTCGGCATAATCATCTTGTGTTCTACCACGAACAGCGCGGTGATAAACAGCGTCAGTTGCAGTCCCAGCGGCAGCCCGCCCTGAATCAGCCCGATTAGCACAATCGGCGCGCCCGCAATCACAGGACCAATCACAGGGATGGCGCGGGCAATCCCCGCGAACATCGCCAGCGTCGCCGCGTAGCGCACGCCCATCAGTTGCAGCCCGACCCAAGTCGCAATCCCTGCAATCACGCCCAGAATCAGTTGCGCGATGATATAGCCGCGCATCACGCGGTTCGTCTCCTGCATCAGCGTCAGCGCAGTGCGCACATAGCGCGGCGGCAGCCAGCGCAGCGTCTCCCGCTTGAGCCGATGCGAATCGAATAGCAGATAGAACACAATCACGGGCACGAGAAACAACTCCACGAGCAGGTTGACCAGTTGCCCCGTTTGCTGGAGCGCGCCTTGCAGGGTGGCTTGCAGGTCTTCGGTCGTGCGGTTGAGCGAGCGCAGCAGCGACTCGCGCTGGTTGTCCAGCCACGCTTGCGCCTGCGGGGTTAGACTCTCGTACCAAGCGTTGTAGGCGGCTTGCCAGTCGGCGGCGGTCTGGCTGAGTTGTTCCTGATAGCGGGGCAAATCGCGCAGGAAGTCGCGCGCCTCGTTGACGAACGGCGTCAGGAACGCGACCACCACCACCCCGACCAGCGCCAGAAAGCCCAGCGTCACGGCGAGGCTGACCACGCCGCGCCACGCCAGCGGCGCAATCCAGCGCGGACGCGCCCGCGCCAGCCAGTCCACCAACGGAATCAGCAGATACGCAATCGCCCCGCACACCAGCATCAGGGTAATGACATGGCGCACTGACCAAGCGACATAGAGCGCGAGGGCAATCAGCGCCAGCGTCGTTAGCAGCCACAAAAAGCGCGCCGCCCAATCGCCCGTCGGGGATGCCGTTCTCCGCTCCATCAGACGGCGGGATTATACCTTGCGTTGGCGCACGCGCCCCCGACGCCCGCCCAACGCGCACCCCTTTTCCACCCACCCCACCCACGATACCCACTCCACACCAACGCCCCATACACCCACGCACTCCACGACACACGCCGCTCCCCACTCTCAAAACCCCAGCACGGCTCCTCCCCAACCCAAAACCGCTCTTCATCCAACAAAACCCCACCTCCCAACGCTGCCACAACTTCCACAACAACACCTCCAACGACACAGGCAACTGCCAACCACCCGCCCCATCCAACACCGCCTGAACCCAAAACGCCATCGGCGCGCGCGATTTGCCCCCGCTTGGTGCGCTTGTGATGCCCACGCACCACAATCACAAAAAGCACCCGCTCGCCCCACCCCACCCGACGACACAGACCCAGCACCTCCGCCAACAAGTGAACCGCACGCCCTCGCACCACAAGCGGCACTCGTTGCCAACCCGTGCGCTGTTGCCAGTTGTCCTGCGGTGTCCACACTTGGTCGCTCTACACCCGCCGACGCCCCTGACCTAAAGGCGCACCCTGCGGCAGGTCGCACCCGCGCGAGTCTTGGCGCGTGCGCACCAAGCAGACCGTGTGGGGCAACTCCAGCGTGCCCAACGCTTGGGTATCGCCTCGCCCGTCGCCCACACACAGCAATAACTGATTCGCGCGTTCTGCGGCGTTGAGCCACGCGCGCACGCGCTGAATGCTTGCCATCCAGCCTTCTATTTCGGAGCGGTGCGAGGCGGGGTTGGCGTAGCGGGCTTTGTGTGCGAAGGTGGGCAGCCAGCAGACGGGCACGCAGCGGGCGTTGGGGGCGTTGTCCAGCCAGCCTGCCCTCACGAAGCGTTGGGCTTCGCGTAGCTCGCGGGCGAACGGGGCGTTGGCGGGGTTGGGTGTCCAGTGGGCGTCTGGGATATAGTTGCCCGTGCGCGGGACGGTGGTGCCATCAAGGGCGATGCTGTCGGGTTGGTCTGGGGGGCGGCGTGGAGGGTGCGTTGGAACAGGTGCTGGAAGGCGGCGTCGGGGTTGAAGGAGCGTTGGTGGTGTCGGTAGTAGCGGTTGGGGATGGATTTGGGGTAGGGGTGTTGGGTGCGTGCGCGTTGAGCGACGGTTTTGCGTGCGGGGGTGACGAGTTCGGCGAGCGCGAGGTGCTGGTGGGTGCGGTAGGGTTCGGGTCGTGTGGTGTGGAGGGGTGTGGTGTGGATGAGGTGTGGGAGGTGGTCTACTGGGTGTGTGTTGTGGTGTTGCCTGTCGGGTTGTTGCATCTCAGAGTGTTTCAGTTGTGTCATAGTCTGAGGGATAGCCGATGGGTGTGTTGTTATTCAAGGGGTTGGGGTGCGGGAATGCTAAAAATGGCAGACTTCAGTACCCACGCGGCAGATAATGCCGCGTGGGTCGGTCGTTCTGTGCAGTTGGCGACTACGCTTCGTTCTATCTCTTGCGAGGGCGTTTCTGTTTGGATGTGTTATCGGCGTCGGTGTCGCTGTTGGTCGCCTCGGACGCCTCAAGGATAGCCCCTTCAGAGGGTGCGCCGTCGTCGGTTGCCTGCGCCTTGGCGTCGTCCGCTGCCAACTCCTCTTCGAAGAGCGTGCCGAGCGTCGGCTCGCGCGTTTCGACGACCGCCGCCGCTTCTTCGGCGCGTGCGCCCCACTCGAACTTCGGCTCGAAGCGCGGCTTTACATAGCCCGTACCCGCGGGAATCAGCCGCCCGATAATCACATTCTCCTTCAAGCCGACGAGTTCGTCCACCTTGCCGCGCACCGCCGCCTCCGTGAGCGCTTTGACCGTGCGCTGGAACGACGCCGCCGACAGGAACGACTCGGTCTGCTGCGCCGCTTCCGAGACGCCCAGCAGCACCCACTCGGCAGTCGCGGGTCGCCCACCCTCAGCGATAACCTTGCGGTTCGCGTCCTCGAACACGAAGCGGTCGACGGTCTGTCCGAGCAGGAAGTAGGTGTCGCCAGGATCAATCACGCGCCGCTTGCGCAGCATCTGGCGGATGATGACCTCCAGGTGCTTGTCGTCGATATCGACGCCCTGCGCCTTGTAGACCGCCTGAATCTCTCGGATGAGGTACTCCTGCACGCCGCGCACCCCGCGCAGGCGCAGCAGCTCGTGCGGGTTCAGCGGTCCAGGCGTGAGGCGGTCGCCTGCCAGCACTGTGTCGCCCTTGACCACCTCCAGCGAGCCTTGCGGTGGCACCAGCACCGCGTCCAGCACGGTGACCTCTTGGACGCCTGCTTCGTGCAGGCGCGTCAAGTGCGAGGCGCGAATCTCGTCCATCTCGCTGACGATGGGGTTGCCCGTGCGCGGGTCTTCGATGGTCTGCAGGCTCATCTTGCCGACCAGCAGCTCGCCGACGGGCAGCGTGGCTTTGATGACCACCCAGCGCCCAACGGAACGCACAATGTCCACCACTTCGCCCTCGTAGTCGACGGTGATGGCTTCGCCTTTGGGCTTGCGCGCCTCGAACAGCTCCTCCACACGGTTGATGCCTGAGTTGGGCGGCTCTTGCAGTTTGGCGAGTCGGCGCAGCGAGTCGCGGGTGCGTTTTTCGAGTTTCTCCTCGCCTTCGATGGCGTCTTCTGTGGCGAACAGAGGTACGGGCTTGCCCAGCAGGTTCGCCGCGACTTTGAGCAGCACATGCTTTTGGTCTTTACTGAGGTCGATGGCTTCTTGGGCAGCGCCACGCTCTTCCAGTTCAGTGGCGGTCAGAGCGCGCCCTGCACCGATTTTGAAGCCTGCGATTTGCTGTCCTGCGCCCGCGACGCCGCCCGTGTGGAACACGCGCATGGTCAGCTGCGTGCCGGGTTCGCCGATCGACTCGGCGGCGATGATACCGACCGCCGTGCCCAGCTCCACAGGGCGCAGCGTGCCCATATCCAGCCCGTAGCACTTGGCGCACACGCCTTGGCGCGTGTTGCAGGTGAGCGGCGAACGGATGGGCACGCCGACGCGGTCATGCTCGACCCACTCGTAGCCCGCTTGGAGCCACAGGTCGCGGATAGCATCGCGTCGCGCGTGCAGCCGATCCATCACTTCCTGCGTGAGCATATCGTCGGGTTCCAGCAGCTCCTCGCCCGTGATGGGGTCGCGCAGTGGCTGGTCGTCTGGGGGCATAAACAGTTCGCCCTCGTCCTTGCCCGATAGTTCGCGCAGCGTCTGGGTGAACTGTTCGGTCGCCTGCGCCAGCGCGTCGATCTCGGCAGCGACCGCTTCGGGGATGATTTCGTTCTCGGCGACGAGCGGCTCGCCCGTGACGGGGTGGCGCAAGTCGCGTCGAGCGGTGCGTCCGCGAATGCGCTGGAACAGCGGCTCGATGAGGTCGCCCTCGCGCTCGATTCGGCTGACGACGATGCCTTCGGGCGTGCCGCAGTCGTGTTCACGGATGACCACATCCTGCGCGACATCGCACATGCGTCTGGTGAGGTAGCCCGCGTTGGCGGTCAGCAGCGCGGTGCTTGCCAGCCCGCGCCGCGCGCCGTAGCCCGACACGAAATATTCCAGCGTGGTCAGCCCCTCTTGGAAGTTGTGCTGCACGGGCAACTCCTCGACCAGTCGCTCGCCGCCGGAGCGGAAGTCGAACCCGCCCATCATCAAGCCGCGCATGCCCACCAACTGCGCCAGCTGCTTGGTGGAGCCTCGCGCGCCCGAATCGGTGATGATAAACAGCGGGTTGTCGTCGCGCAGCTCTTGCATCATCACTTTGGACACCTCGTCGTACACGCGCTGCCAGAGCTGGATTTTGCGCTGGCGTTTCTCGTCCTGCGTCAGCTCGCCGCGATCGTAGAGTTCGTCGATGAGACGCGCCTCCTCTGCCGCTTTCTGCAGGATGGCGTCGCGCTGCGCGGGAACCGCCATATCGGTCAGCGCGAAGGTAATCCCGCCGCGCAGCCCCCACTCGAAGCCCAGCGCCTTCAGGTCGTCCAAGAAGCGCACCGTGCGCGCGTGCCCGCAGGTCTGGTACACCGCGCGTATCACCGCCGAGAGCATCTTCTTGTTGTAGACCACATTCAGCCAGTCAGGGTGATAGCGCAGCTCGTCGGGCATGATTTCGTGGAACATCAGTCGCCCGATGGTGGTCTGCACGAATTCGGGGTCGGGGGCGTTCGGACGCACAAGGCGCACCTCAATCGGTTCGTGCAGTCGCGCCTCGCCGCGTTCGAACGCCAGGCGCGCCTCTTCGGGGTTGGCGAAGTGGTGGCGAATCTCTGTTTGGCGCTGCGGGTCGTTCATCGTCAGGTAGTACGCGCCCAGCACGATGTCCTGCAGGGGCGAGACTACAGGTGAGCCGTCGGCGGGTTTGAACAGGTTGTGCGTAGAGAGCATCAGCGTGCGCGCCTCCGCCTGTGCAGGGAACGACAGCGGCACATGCACCGCCATCTGGTCGCCGTCGAAGTCGGCGTTGTAGGCGTGGCACACCAGCGGGTGCAGCTGAATTGCCTTGCCCTCCACCAGCACAGGCTCGAAAGCTTGAATGCCCAAGCGGTGCAGCGTCGGCGCACGGTTCAACAGCACGGGATGCTCCTTAATCACCGACTCCAACGCCTTCCACACTTCGGGCAGCTGGCGGTCGATGGCGTTCTTGGCGTTTTTGACATTGTTGGCGAGTTGGTCGCGGATGAGCCGCTGCATCACGAACGGCTTGAACAGCTCCAGCGCCATCTCTTTGGGCAGCCCGCACTGGTGCAGTTGCAGCGTCGGTCCGACCACGATCACCGAGCGTCCCGAATAGTCCACGCGCTTGCCGAGCAGGTTCTTGCGGAAGCGTCCCTCCTTGCCCTTGAGCATATCGGAGAGCGACTTGAGCGGGCGTCCGCCTGTGCCTGTGACGGGCTTGGAGCGCTTGGTGTTGTCAATCAGCGCGTCCACCGCCTCTTGGAGCAGTCGCTTCTCGGAGTTAAGGATGCTCTTGGGCGCGCGGATTTCCATGATTTTGCGCAGGCGGTTGTTGCGGTTCACGATGCGCCGATACAGGTCGTTGAGGTCGCTGGTGGCGAACCGTCCGCCGTCGAGTTGCACCATCGGGCGCAGTTCGGGCGGCAGCACGGGCACAGCGTCCAGAATCATCCACTCTGGGCGCGTCTTGCTGTTTTTGAACGCCTCGACAATTTCAAGTCGCTTGATGGCGCGTGCGCGGCGCGTGCCCTGCGTCCTGATGATCTCCTCGCGCAGCTCACGATCGAGCTTTTCGAGGTCAATCTCCTTGAGCAGTTCGCGGATGGCTTCCGCGCCCTGCCCGACGCGCACCAGCGGGCGCAGGTCGCGCTGGAGCTTGCGTGTGCCCGTGAGCAGCAGATGGTCTATCGCTTGCCAGCTATTCTCGTCCAGAAGTTCGTACTGCTGGAGCTTTGCGAGTCGCTCAATGGCTTTCTCCATCTCTTCCAGCAGGCGGGCGCGCTCGCGGCGTTCGCTCTCTTTGCGGCTTTCGTACATCCGCACGCGCTCCGCGATTTGCTGTTCGGTGAGCGTGTCGGCTCCCTCTTTCAGCTCGCGTTCCAGCCGCGCGTCCAGCTCCAGAAACACGCGCTCAATCTCGTCGTCGAAGGTGCGCTTAGCTTCCTCGACCATGCGCTGCAGGTCGCCGAGGTTCTGCTCGATGCCCGCGCGGTCGATGTCGATGACCATGTAGTTGGTGAAGTAGATAACTTTTTCGAGTTGGCGTGGCGAGATGTCGAGCAGCAGTCCGAGCGGGCTGGGCGGCTGCCCCTTGAGGTACCACAGGTGGCACACGGGCGCGGCGAGTTCGATGTGTCCCATCCGTTCGCGTCGCACGCGGGCGCGCGTGACCTCCACGCCACACCGCTCGCAGCGGATGCCTCGGTTTCGGACGCGCCTGTAGCGCCCGCAGGAGCATTCCCAGTCGCGCGTGGGACCGAAGATGCGTTCGCAGAACAGCCCATCGCGTTCGGGCTTGAAGGTGCGATAGTTAATCGTTTCGGGCTTTTTGACTTCGCCGAACGACCACGCCCGAATATCGTCGGGCGAGGCGAGGCCGATTTTCAGTGCCTTAATGCGCGAGATGTCCGCCATAGAGTTTTCACCTCACAGAGTGCTGTCCGTTGCAGCGCTGGGCTGCAAGTCGCCCAGCGTGGATTTGGGCTTGGGTTCATTGAGCGTGTCGAGGTCTTCGAGGCTGCGCAGGTCATGGGCGACATCGTTCTCGTCGACGATTTGTACCTTGAGCGCTAGAGCGCGCAGCTCGTTGACTAGAATCTTGAACGACTCGGGCACAGAGGGCTGAATCACGGGCGCGCCTTTGATAATCGCTTCGAAGGTGTGGATGCGCCCGTTCACATCGTCCGATTTGATAGTGAGCATCTCCTGCAGGGTGTGCGCCGCGCCGTAGGCTTCGAGCGCCCAGACCTCCATCTCGCCCAGTCGTTGCCCGCCGAACTGCGCCTTGCCGCCCAGCGGCTGCTGCGTGACCAGCGAGTAGGGTCCTATCGAGCGGGCGTGGATTTTCTCCTCTGCCAAGTGTTCCAGCTTGAGAATGTACAGGTAGCCGACGGCGACGGGGTTGCCGAACGGTTCGCCCGTGCGCCCGTCGCGCAGAACGACCTTACCCGTTTCGGTGTCGAAGCCCGCGCGGTCAATGGCGCGTTGACGGATTGCCTCCACGAGCGTGTCTACGCTGGGTGTCTTCTTGTCGGCGAGCGCGAGCCGTCGCGCCAGTTGCGCGCGCGCCTCGTCCGACGCCAACTCGATCGCATGGCGCACGGCGTTCAGCGCGTCCTCGAAGGTCGCGCGATAGCCCCAAGTAACAGGATCGCCTCCTGCCTCAAGCTCAAGCAGGTTCAACTCGTGATCGAGCAGGATGCGCAACGCTTTGCGACGCAAACGATCCGCAAGGTAGCGCATCTCCTGCTTGATTTCCTCAGGCGTCGAGCTTTGGAACACGGGCGTGCGGAACCGTATGCCTAGCTCTTTAGCAACCAGTCCCAAATGGAACTCCAGAATCTGCCCAATATTCATGCGCGAAGGCACACCGAGTGGGTTCAGCACGATGTCAATAGGTGTGCCATCCATCAGGAAAGGCATGTCTTCCACTGGCTGGATTTTGGAGATGACGCCCTTGTTGCCGTGGCGCCCTGCCATCTTATCGCCTTCGGTCAGCGGGCGGCGCGTTGCGACCGTAACACGCACGCGGTGGTTCACACTGGGGGGCAGCTCGTCGGGTTCGATGGGCTTGAGCTCGCCGCTGCAGCGGGGACAAGCTTTTACCTCCAGCTGCTTAGAACGATAGAACAGGCTCTTGCACCTGGTGCATTCGTATCGGAAGCGGGCGAACTGAACGACACGCACGATGCACCCCCGCTCGCCGTGTGGCAGTTTCAGTGACACATCGCGCATCTCTTCCGCCTTACCGCCAAAAATAATGCGTACCAGCTTCTGTTCAGTGGACGCTTCGGTCTGACCCTTCGGCTGAATCTTGCCAACGAGGATGTCTTCGGGCTTGACCTCTGCGCCGATGCGCACAATCCCGTTTTCGTCGAGGTCACGCCGCGCCTCCTCGCCAACATTCGGAATGTCATTAGTAATCTCCTCTGGACCAAGTTTCGTCTCCGTGGCGTCCGTCTGGTGACTCTCCAAGTGGATACTGGTGTAGGTGTCATCGTATAGCAGTCGCTGCGAGACGAACACGGCATCCTCGTAGTTGTAGCCGCCTGCAGGCAGGAACGCGACCAAGATGTTGCGTCCCAGCGCGAGTTCGCCGTTCTCGGTGGAAGGACCGTCGGCGATCACATCGCCCGCCCGCACCCGCTGCCCCAGCCGCACTTTCGGCAGGAAGGTAAAGCATGTACCCTTGTTCGACTGCACCATGTGCGGCAGTTTGTAGATGTCCAGTTGCCCGTTATCCTCGCGTTGGATGCGGATTTCGGTTGCCGAGACATACTTGACTCGTCCATCGGCGCGCGCAGTAATCAGGCTCTGTGCGTATTTAGCAGCGTATCGTTCGATTCCCGTATGCACCAGCGGCGCTTCGGGGTTGATGAGCGGCACGCCTTGACGCTGCATGTTGGAGCCCATCAGCGCGCGCCCTGCGTCGTCATGTTCCAAGAACGCAATCATCGTCGCTGAGGTAGAGAACACCTGCGCAGGGTCGACATCCATGTATTGCACCTGCTCACGCGGTACGATGGGGTACTCGTCGCGCCAGCGCACCTGCACCATCTCGGGCAGCGTGCCATCCTCACCAAGCGGGGTATCAGCCGGCGCGATGTACACGCTCTCGTCCTCGTCAGCGGGCAGGTAGACCACCTCGTCGGTCGCCTTGCCGTTCACCACTTTTCGATAAGGCGTGCGTAGGAAGCCGAACTCGTCGACTTTGGCGTACAAGGTCATCTGGGTGACCAGCCCGATGTTTTGTCCTTCGGGCGTCTCGATAGGGCAGATGCGTCCGTACTGGGAGGGGGTGATGTTGCGCACCTGGGGCGGGATGCTCTGGCGGTTTAGCCCCCCTGGTCCCAGCACCGACAGGCGTCGCTTGTTCGCTAACTCTGACAGCGGGTTCGTCTGATCCATGAAAGTGCTGAGCGGGTTAGTGGCAAAGAACGACTGCAGCGCGGTGGTGACGGGTTTCACGCTCAACACGACATTCGGCAGGATTTGACTGACATCCGCGGCTGCCATCATCTTTTCGCGGGCGGTCTTTTCGAGTTTGATAAACGCCGCGCGCAGGTGTGCCTGCAACAGCTCGCCGACGGAACGCACGCGCTTGTTCGCCAGATGGTCGGTGTCTTCGTACTCGTGCTTATCTTCCGCTATCTCCAGCAGGTGGCGCAGCGCAAGCAGCAGGTCAGGCACGGTTAGCCTGCGTATCTCCAGCGGAATCCCGTGACGCAGCTTACGTGTGATTTGGTAGCGTCCCACGCGCCCCAAGTCGTAACGGCGCGGGTCCAGCAACTGCCCATAGAATGTGCTATGCACTAGCTCCTGGGTTGCAGGTTCGCCAGGGCGCGCGCGGCGGAAGAAATCCAAAATCGCCTCACGCGAGTCGGTGGTCGGGTCAGCGTCCAGAGTCGCGCGCAGCAGCGGCGGCAGTTCGTACCCGCCGCCCTGCACTTCTACAAAACGCACACGCACTTCGGGCAGCTTGAGTTTCTCGATGGCTTTGGCGGCTTTTTCGTCGATGGTCGCGCCCGCTTCCACAATGACTTTACCGCGCGCGTTTGTGAGAGTCTCTGCAGCGATTTTACCGACCAGCTCCGCTGCGCGTGGCGCGCTCAGGGTCAACTCGTGTTCGATCTCGCGTCGTTCGCGCGGGCGCCCGAACATCGCGGCGATAGCGTCGTTTGTCAACCCAAGCGTCGGGTCATACGGTGGTTCGCACTTGACGCACCATATGCACCTGATGCGCAGCGTGAGCAACTCGGGAGGCAGATCCGCCAAACGGTCAGTTGTCAATACATCGCCCAGCTCCAGCAGCGTGCGCCCCTCGTGCTCCACGCGCTCCAGAACGCGGTAGTTGACCGCCTGCGCCAGCGTCAACTCGACAGGCGCACGGACTGCAGCGGGCAACTCTTCCAGCCGCTCGTAAGTTAACAACTCGCCTGGCTCCAGTAGCGTGCGTCCCTCATACACGACAGGTTCCAGCATGCGCCAACCGACCGCGCGCTCCAGCTCCAGCACAGCAGGTACACGCGCCTCCTCATAGGCAGCAAACGCCTTGATAATCTGCGTAATCGGTAAGTGCTTCGACTGGTGAATCTTGAGCCGAATCACATTCTGCGGGTCGGTGCCGCCGTCCAGCCACGGTCCTTCGGCGGGGATGATTTGCATCTGCAGCACCTTGCTAAAGGCGCGCGACATCATCTCGCGCCCCGTACTGGAAAGGTAGGGCGACGGAAAATGCACTCCAGGAGTGCGATTCAGCTGGCTGATAATCACCCGCTCGCGCCCGTTCACGATAAAGGTGCCGCCCTCGGTCATCAGTGGCAGATCACCCAGATAAATCTCGCTCTCTTGAACCTCGACATCGGCTTTTCCGAAACGCACCTTTACGCGCAGTGGCGCGTTGAAGGTAATCTCGCGCTCGCGACACTCCTCAACCGAATATTTCGGCTCGCCCAAGCAGTAGTCGCCAAACTCAAGAAAGTAGTTGTTCGTAGGGTCTTGAATCGGCGAAAAGGTCTGAAACAGCTCTTTGAGACCTTCCTCTAAAAACCAGCGGTAGGAGTTGTATTGAATCTCAATCAGGTTCGGCGGCTCCAAAACTTCACGGATGCGTTTTCGGCTGTGTTGCACAATTCGCATAAATTACCCTCCACAGGCGTATATATGCCCAGCTTAACATTCTACCCCAGCAGAGCGGCTGATGTCAAGGGGTCGGGGCGCATGCGCCGACCCGTCGCCCAACTTCTGAGACACTGTGCCCCACACAACCGTTGCTATCGACACTTCCAACGCCAGGCGTCACTGATCAGGTGTAGGAGGCTGAATGTGCCAAAACACAGTCCGCTGCCCTCACCCGAAATATGCCACACGGCAGGAGATCTGCCAGCAAGGTAGAATCCCTATCCCACCCAGAGAGGAGGACACTCGTATGAAGATTCAGCTCTACCGAAAACCGTTTGACGACGCATTAGGCGTTGTGGCGAGCGCAGCGGCAGCGCGAGCTTCGCTTCCTATTCTAAGCCATCTTTATATCGAGGCGCAAAGCGACACTGTGCGCCTGCTGGGCAGCGACCTCGAACAGTGGGTGGAGTGCCGAATCCCTGCGCTGGTCGGCGAGGACGGCGCAACGACGCTGCCCGCGCGCCTGCTGACCGAGCTGGTCGGCTCGCTCAGCAGTGAAGATATCTACATTGAATCGGCTGAGCGACACCAAGCCGTCTTGACCAGCGGCGACTCGCGCTACCAACTGATGGGACTGCCCGCTGAGGAGTACCCACCTATCCCCGACATAGAATCGCCCAGCGAGCTTGCTTTGCCTGCCAAGTACTTTCTGGAGATGGTTGGCTCAGTCGAGTTCGCCGTGTCCAAAGAGGAGACACGCCAGACGCTCACGGGCATCCGCATGGAGTTCGAGGGCCACACGCTGCGCCTGGTGGCGACCGATACGCATCGGCTCGCCGTATGCACTGCGCGCATCGATTCGGGGGCAGGTGAACCGACCGCCGTGATTGTGCCCCTGAAGGCGATCCAGCTTGTGCAGAAAATCCCTGCAGGCGAGACGATTACCCTGCGGTTAGGGCAGCGTCGCGCCGCGTTTCTGGGCGAGAACGCCGCCGTCTACACTCAGCTAATTGAGGGGCAATACCCAAACTACCAGCGCGTCATTCCACAAGAGTTCACACGCCAGTGGACACTGATGACCCAAGACTTTCGCAGTGCGCTGCGCCGCGCTTACCTTGTGGCGCGTAGCAACTCGAACAAAGTCTACCTGCGCACCGACGGCGAGAAGCTAGTGATCAGCGCGCGCGGCGATGTTGGCGAGGCGACCGAGCGAGTGGACCTCGTGCGCGTGGGCGACGACCTCGAAATCGCGTTCAACGCCCGCTACTTGCTCGATGTGCTGGAGGTGATCCAAAGCGAGGGTGTCGTGCTGGAGCTGACGGAGGCGCTGCGCCCAGCTGTCCTCAAGCCCGCCGAAGCAGACGACTACCTCTGCGTGATTATGCCGATGGCGCTTTAATACCGACCGCACGGGCAGAAAGAGTTTATCAATCATCCCCCCTCCTCCTCAAGGTTCTCCTCACGAGGCGGGGGGAAGCCAAGCTACGCGCTTGCTTGAACCCCCCACCCGCAGGGGGAACCTGAGGAAGAGGATGTCCCACTTGCCCGCGTTTTCGTAAGGCTCGAAATTCGCTGCGGATAGAAGCGCGGGCATCCTGCCTGCCGAGAAGGACTTAACTCGCAGGTGACTCGCACCTAATTGTCATCCCTGCTCAACTTCTCCAGACGCTCGCGGCATAGCCTCAAAGCATACTCGAAGGTCTGCTCTTTACTCCAGCCATCGTTTTGAACAACAAGTGCATCTTCGGCGATGCGTAGAGGCGAGTTGGCGCGTGCGGCGTCGCGGGCATCGCGCTCCAGAATGGCTTGCAGCACTTGCTCATAAGGTTCTTCAATCCCCTGCTGCCGCAGCTGGTGTTGGCGTCGGCGGGCGCGCTCTTGGGGTGAGGCGTCAAGATACAGCTTGACCGCCGCGTCGGGAAACACAACCGTGGTGGTATCACGCCCCTCAGCAACGACACCGTGTGCGCGGGACGCTAATGCGCGCTGCAAGGTGACCATCGCGTGGCGCACGCCCGCATGCACCGCAATTCGCGAGGCGAGGTCGCTAATCTCAGGCGTGCGAATCGCCTCCGAGACATCCTCGCCGCCAAGCAGTACGCGCTGCACCTCGCCGTCGGCAACGAATCGGACATCCAGTCGCTGGGCAAGCGTGGTGAGTTGCGCGGCATCGTCGGGATCAATCCCCGCGCGCTGAGCAGCCAGCGCAAGCGCGCGGTACATCGCACCTGTATCGAGGAATACGAACCCCAGCGCGCGCGCCAAACGGCGTGCTAGCGTGCTTTTGCCCGACCCTGCGGGACCGTCAATAGCTATGACGGTCATCCCACCTCCGCGCGCACACTCTGCAACTGCTCAGCGATGACCTCCAACAACAGCTCGAGTTCCTCTTCCAGGGGCGGTAAGTGGCTGGGATGCAGGGCAGATACATCGAGCCCCTCCAAGTAGCGTCGGAATCGGCGCACCTCAATTGCAGGACCCCGCACCTCAGCAGCCGCAAGCACCTGCTCAGCGGGTTGTTCGAGAATCTCTTCGGCGCGTTCAGGTTCGTCGCGCAGGGTGCGCACGAGGGCAGCGGTCTCGTCGCTGGTGAGCGCCTCGCCACGAATCTTCTCGGCGACGCGCGCCTGCAGGTCGGGATCATCCAACTCCAGCAAGCTGCGAGCATGGCTTTCGGTGATACTGCCTGCAGGCGGGCGTCCGCTAACTGCGATTACCTGCTCGCCAACCTCTTCGGGCAGCTCCAGCAGCCCCAGCCAGATACCAATCGTGCGCTCGCTCAGCCCCAGCATCTGCGCCAGTTCGCGATTGGTAAGGCGACGGCTCTCCTTGAGGGTTCTGAGCGCACGCGCCTTGTCAATCGGCGCAAGGTCTTCACGCTGCAGGTTCTCAATAAGTTGCTCGGTAGTTACAGCATCTCGGGAGATGGACTTCACAATACAGGGAATCTCGGTCAGCCCTGCGCGTTGCGCGGCGCGCCAACGTCGCTCGCCCGTAATGATTTGGTAGTTCGCGCCGTCAGGCAACGGGCGCACCGTGATCGGGTTGATCAGCCCGTAGCGACGAATGCTCTCCGCCAGCCCCTGTAGGCTCTCCTCGTCGTAGCCCCGTCGGGGTTGGTCAGGATCTTCCACAATCCGATCAATCGGGATAAGCTTGACTTCCATACACTGCGCCTCCTAAGTGCATCTGCGTTAATTTTTTCAACAGATGACCCCTTCCTACCTTTCCCCCAGCAGAAGGGAAACCGCGACTCAATCCCCGTTGATAGGGAGAATAGGGGCGAGTAGCACCTAAGCATTCATTTTTCAGCGTCTCGAGCGGAAGTGTACCTGATTTAGAATGGCTGACGAGACACCTTGCAGTAACAACCACCCCGATGCAGCACGAACAATACCAGTCGTACAATCGCACAGATGACACTTGACCACTGACTGAACGGCGAACAACACACACCTGGAAACTCCGCCCTGCAAAGAATCTGCCAAACCACGAGCCCCTCGGAGTGTGGAGTGGGCGACGAGTATTTATTAGTATTGTGTAATTAGTAAATTATACGAAATCGTACTAATTTTCATTCCCTATATATATGGGGAATTCGTAGTAGTAGTAGGTCATTGTGGAATTGTGGATAACTTTGTCTACTTCGACCGCGCGTTCGACGAATTCGGGGCAATTCGCAAGCCGATTCTGAACTCAAAATGCAACTTTTGTCTACCGACTGGATGTTTAATTAGCCATGCTAAATTTCTGGGGTTTCGATGTGGAAAACTCTGTGGAAAACTGTGGATCGATTGTGGAAAACTCTGTGGAAAACGGGGCGGTTCAGGACTTTCCACAGGGTTATCCACAAAGTTATCCACAGAGTTTTCCACAACCAACGCAGCGGTTATTCACAATTCACTGCTTGGAGGTAGGCGTGCCATGTGCGTTCGGCAGTTGTGCGCCACGAGAAGCGCTGTGCTTGCGCCTTTGCTCGCATCGAGAGCGACTCACGATAGGCGTCGTTCGTGAGTAGGGTTCGTATGGCGTTCGCCCACAAGCCAGGTTCGTCTGGCGGCAGCAAGATGCCTCCTGAACCGACCACTTCGGGCAGCGCGCCGCCGTTGGAAGCAATCACGGCTGTTCCGCATGCCATCGCCTCTAACGGTGGCAGCCCAAAGCCTTCGTAAAACGAGGGATACAGAAGCAGTGCCGCCGCGTTATAGAGCCATACCAGATGCTCGTCAGGCACATAGCCTGTCTCGTGAAGCCAGCCATCCTGCACCCAGACTCGTTTCGCGTAGTCCAGTTGGCGGCGCGCCCAGCCTGCCTTGCCTGTTAGTACCAGTGCAATCGGCAGCTCATACTGGCTCCGCGCGAGAGAGACTGCCTCTATTGCCAGCTGCCAGTTTTTGCGTGGCTGCAGCACGCCAACAGCAAGCGCGAAGGGAGGCTCAACTCCGTAGTGATGACGAACCCAAGCCTGTGCCTCCGACGGAGGGATTGGATGAAAACCTGTTGGCAGCCCGTTCGGCGTGGCAATCACCTTTTCGGGGGGCAGATTGAGCATAGCGATTAAGTGCTCGCGCGAGGTCTCGGAAACGGTCAACACACGCTTGGCTCGTCGGCACGAGGAAGGCACAGTGAGCCGAAGAAGCACCCTGTCCTTAAGCGGAAACCAGCGCGGTTCTATCAAAAACGAGATGTCGTGTACAGTCGTCACGGTCGGAATCGTGAACCAGGGCGAGACCGTGTACTGGGTGTGAACGAGGTCGCATCGGTAGCGTTGCGCGAGCATTGGCAGGCGCAGTAGGCTCCAGAGTCGCCCCGAGCGCGCAGGCAAAACCACAGGCTCGTACAGTGGCGACTCGGGCAGCGTTCCATCGGGAATGGGACGGGTGGAAAAGAGAACAAGGCGACTCTCGGAGGCGCTCAGCAGCCTGCTTAAGGCTCCGAGTAGCCCGCGCCAGTAGGTACGATCGCCTGTGTACGCACCCGTGAGCAACCGCGCATCGATTCCAATCCTCACGGTTTGTCCCCCAGCGGGCGGCTTAGAATCCGCTTCCATGCCCGCGGATACTGGTCGGGGGTAGGGCGCTCCTTGTGTAGTTTCGCGATTGCCCGCGTGACCGCACCTTGCTCAGTCTCAAAACGCACAGTTCGCAGCGTGAGCGTAGCGCCCACCAGCTGGGCAGCGGAAGCTGCCAGTAGAATTTCGTCAGTCTCATGCACGCTCTTGAGCGCAAGTGCAATACCGCCCACTTTCAGAAAGGGTGTCATCAGCTCTGTAAGGATCGGCATCTTTGCAACGGCACGGGCAACAACTACATCGAAATGCTCCCGCGCTTCGGGGGTGTGCGCCCACTCCTCTGCACGAGCAAGAAGGGGCGTTGCATTCAATTTCAGTTCGGCACAAACTCCCTGAAGAAATTGGACAGCCTTGCCGTGCGAGTCGAGCAGGGTCACCCGTAGGTCAGGACGCGCAATCGATAGGGGAATTCCTGGGAGCCCTGCGCCTGAACCGATGTCCAGCACATGGGCGCCTTCGGAAAACGATTCAACGGCAAGCAAACACAGCGAGTCGACCAAGTGTCGTCCGACCGCTTGCTCTGGGGGGACGCGCGTGAGGTTAAAGCGCTGATTCGCTTCGTATAGCTGCGTTAGGTAGCGTGTTAGCTGATTGCGCATGTGCGCATCCAGCACAACCCCCCAAGAGGCTGCTTGTTCCAAGATCGCCCAGTCGCCGATGTGTACCCGCATGGCCTCCACGATTCAAGCGCAGGAGTCCATAATACCCTGAGCGGGACATGTCGGTTGCTGGGCTAACGCTAGGAGAAGACGCACTCTGCTGCCCACTACTCGGGCAATCGCTTAGCCACCTGTGCCGAAGTTGATTAGCACCAGCAGTAGGTCTGCATCGTCCACTACTCCATCGCGGTTGAGGTCGTAGAAGCAGTACCCAGAGCAGGTCGTCCCAAACGCTATCAGTATCTGAAGCAGATCCGTGTCGTTCACGAGTCCGTCGCCGTTGACATCCCCTTCTGGGCGCACCTCAAAGTTAAAGTGCAGCTGTACACCATTGCGAAATCGCAGGACGATGTTATCCACTGCGCCGATGAAGGTTCCGTCCCAGCCTGTACCTGCGCCGACACTAATGCCACAGACGACACTATCGCCGTTGTAGCGCACGCCAACGCGGTCGCCGTCGCGTGGCTGGTAGCCCTCGTCAGATTGCCACACCGACAGGGGCTGCGCATCGAAGAAGTTGCCGCCGTTGATCGGATTCTGCCAAAAACGCCGATTGGACGCTGCCAACTCCTCTGTGACCCACACATTCACAGGCACTGCCCCGTTGAAGCCGTTCATCGAGCGTTCGTAAATCAGGTAGCCGAGATCTTTCAGCCGACCGCGAGCGTCCAAATTAGCGACATAGATGCGCAACGGGAGGTGGATGTGTCCACCAGTTGTACTCTGAGCGTCACGATACCAGTCATACGAAAGCCATTCCAGATCGCGCAGGCGACCCCAGTAAGACTGCCCGTCCAAGAATCGGTACTCAATATCCGACTTGGCGAGTGCAGTCGGAGTGTAGAAATACACAGAGCCGTTGCCAGAGCGGGGATAGTTCGTGCGAATCCCGACCACGCCATCGCGTTGCACATGCCCGTAGTACCAGTTCTGCTGGTGGAAGAACGGAAAAAAGGCATAGTTTGACCCGCTGTGGGTGAACCAATCGCCTGGCGCGGCGAACAGCGAGTAGACTCGTGTCTCGGTTTGGGCATGCAACGCAAGCGTTGACACTAGCAATGCAGTAATTATCCGCATAGGTATCCAAGCCATCTTGCACCTCTATGCCCAATTATAGCCTAAGTTGGGCTATAATATGCGCATGCGACGCAGCTGGATGGTTTTGGGGCTGACAATTGGGCTGGCGACGGCAGTAGCTGCCCAGCTAAACTGGGTGGGCAACACGCGCCTGTACGCCGCAGGCTTCCACGCCCTGCCCAGTCGGCTGGGAATGATCGAGCCGTGGCAGGTGCTTGCGATTACCACGCAGACAAGCCCCATTGCGCCAGGGCAGTCCGTTCAGGCAATCGTCACCACAGATAACTGGCGCACCACGCGAGAATACGATTTCTCATTCGACTTCAACACTGGCGAAAATACCCAGTGGTACTTAGTGCTGCCCCCTTATGCCGCAGGGACTCATGTACAGTTTTACATTCGGGCGCGGGGCGCGAACGGGGAGGTGCGCTTTGACAATAACGGCGGTGCAAACTACAGCGTCTGGGTGCGCTATGCCCCCCAGTATCGCGAGACACCAATTCTGCAGTGGTTTCAGACTGATTATCGCACTATTATGCTACGCCTACCCGAGGTGGTGATGGCAGGCTACGGTGCGATCTACCTGCCGCCTCCCACTAAATCGGGGGGCGGTGAGTTTAGCACGGGCTACAATCCTTTTGACCTTTTCGACTTGGGCGACCGCTACCAGAAGGGCACTGTGCGCACACAGTATGGCACGACTCAGGAGCTGATAGCGCTTATCCAACTGGCGCACCGCTTTGGGCTTGAGGTCTACTGCGACTTGGTGACGAACCATGCCGACAACCGCGCCAGCACGGCAATCGACCGCTATCCTGGGGTGATTCCAGAAGATTTCCACATCCGTTCAACAGCAGACCCCACTAACAGCGAGGTAGACTTCAACAACGCGCCGCCCTTCGGCTTCAGCACTTTGAATCACGATGTGCTTGGGTTGGCGGACTACGCGCACGAAGATGGCAACAACACACGCACAGGCGCGTTCAACCTACCCAGTTATGCGCAGTTCAACGCGTTCGGTAAGCCAGCCTTTGTGCGGCATCCGCTGAACCCGCACTACTACCCGACGGGCCAGCCTTACGCGGAGGATGTCCGCGAATACTTGAAGCGGTGGGGGTGGTTCCTGACAGAAGTGATAGGATTCGATGGCTATCGAATCGACGCTGCACGCCACACACCACCAAGCTTTTTCGCACGCACCCCCCAGCAGCCTGGCGGATTAGCTAATCAGGGCGACCTGATTCCTTACCTGCTTGGTCTTAAACCCTCGCTATATGTGTTTGGTGAGGTCTACTCTAGTAATGCGCACGAGCTGCGTGAGTACGCCAAGACGGGGATGAACTTACTTGACTTCCCAATGAACTTTACGATGAAGAGTATTTTCAGCTCGAATGGCTTTGGTGATTTGGGGGCATCTCTAAGCAATCCACTGGGCGCAGATCCCGCCACAGGACTGCCCTACGAGTTGGGTGGGCTGGCACGGTACATCGGGGTAGGATTCGCACAGAGCCATGATGACGGACCCCCACGCTCGAGTAATCTCGCATATGCGTGGCTAATCACTCGCCCTGGAAGACCAAAGGTCTACTACGACGGCAACAACATTGACCCGAACGATTGGAGCCACTTCCCGCGTCCGGGACGCTACAACGCGCTGGGCAACGGTGACGACAGCCTGCTGCGCCTGTTGGATGTGCGTAAACGCTTTGCACGGGGGACACTTGTGAACCGCTGGGTGAGCAGGAACCTCTACATCTACGAGCGTCAGGTGAACGGGCACAGTCTGCTACTGGTGGGGTTGAACAATCGTGGTGACCTAACCCCGCTCACGGCAACTGTGCAGACCAATTTCCCGCAAGGGACTGTGCTGGTTGACTACTCAGGGCAGCGTCCGCCTGTCACGGTGGGAGCAGGTGGACAGGTGACAATCACTGTGCCGCCCAATTCTGCGCCTGGCAATGAGAATAACGCCTATGGCTATGTATTGTATGCCCCGCGCACGCCGCAGCCTGTGGCGGACGAACGCCCCGTGCGTCTCTACGATGGGGCAACAGGCGTGGAGTACTCTTTCCAAACAGTCAGGACGCCTGCAGGTGCCTACGCTTCCGAGCGCAGCTTTGAGGCGGCAACCGTTACAGGCGCACTTCTGACAATCCGAGTGCGTACGGACGCAACGGGCGTGCGAGCCTTCGCCAAATTCAATAGCGGAATCGCAATGGGCAACCTCCAACCGCTCAGAGACACCCCTGAAGGGTTGACGGACGGCTTTATCCCGATGAATCGCCTTGGCGACGGGCATTTTAGCTTGAATCGCGTGAGTCTATCCCATCTGCCGCAAGGGCTACACTCGATACAGATACGGGTGTTCTCGGAAACTGGCAGTCGTCCGGGGCTGTTCACTGATTTTTACGCTTTCTTTTACCTATGTCGCCCCGATCTGAGAATCGCTGTGGACGGCGACCTTAGCGATCTGGGCGAGCCGATAGCCACTCAGACCCGTGCGCCCACTTCCGATAAGAATCGGTTGGACGCGCTTTATGTGAGCAATGACCACAAGTACCTCTACATCGGGCTTGCAGGAAGGGTGGATCCCGCAGAGAATTTGCTCAATGGCGTGGTGATCTACCTCGATGTGGACTACGGACTGGGCACAGGTCTGGCCAGTCTCAACTTGCTTAATGACGACAGCGGCGCCTCCACGCGCCTCATCTCGAATCGCAAGCTCACGCCGCCTGTGGGCTTCGGTGCGGAAGCAGCGGTTGGCGTCTTTCGGCACAGAGGAATGCATTCGGCACCAGAGGCAGGCTTTGTTGGCGACCCCGTTGCACCTCCTGTAGTGGGAGCCGAGGCGGGTGTGTATCGCATCGATGGGGAGCAACTGAACTGGCTTCAGGGACTGCCTGCCCGAATGGTGTGGCGACCGCGCGAGGCGCCGACAGACCCACCGACGGGCTTGGAGGTGGCTATCCCACTGGAGACGCTGTTTTCGGGACGGAAAGCAAGTCAGCCGATAGGGCTATTTGCAACACTTCTGACAACGGGAGAGACGGGCGCGATTTTCTCGGCGTATGACCCGCGCCGTGCAACGCTTGGGGCACGCCCGCCGACTAATAGCTTCGTCACAAATCAGTTCCTGCCGCCACAGCCACACATTGTAAACAACCCAGGTACTTCGCCAGTGACCGTACAAACAGTCGCGACCTACCAGTTGCGGGAAATGCCTCTGCTTGCAACGAGTTATCGCTTATACCTTGAGCCGATGCGCTATGATCCGCGCGTGAACGCGTATCGGTTGCGCGGGCGGCTTGTGAACAGCAGTGGGCAGAGAGTGGTCGGACCAATTGCTCTTGTGGCGTTGCTCCCCAACGATGTGGAGTGGCTTAATCGAACGGGTAAGAGTATCCTGCGTGAAGGAGCTGCCTACCAGATACTCACGGAAGGCGATCTCCCCCCAGGTGGAGTGCTAACTTTCGAGGTGCTGTTGCGTTCTACGACGCTGCTGGCACGACCGCCGAAGATGGAGGTGCGCGCGGGAGTAGGCGCACTGTAACTCCTCATGGCAGCGGGTGACGCGGAGGAATGCGGTTAGCCCAGTGCCCGCTGGATTGCCTTGACCACTGGCTCTATAGCAGCATCCACGAGTTCTGGCGTCTCTGCTTCTGCCATAACTCGAATAAGGTCTTCGGTGCCCGAAGCACGGACGCTGAGCCGTCCCCGTGTTCCTAGAATGCGTTCCGCCTCTTGGATACACGCCAGAATTTCGTCGTTCGACTGCCAGCTATGCTTGTCCTTCACGGGCACAGAGATCAATCTCTGCGGATACGGCTCGAAGGGATGTGCAATTTCCGAGAAGGGTCTTTGATATGATAGCCACAAGGCGAGCGTTTCCAGCATTGTGATAAGCCCATCGCCAGTAGTTGTCCGCTCGCGAAAGATAATGTGTCCCGACTGTTCGCCGCCGATGAGTGCACCCGTTGCTCGTACAGCGTCGGCGACATAGCGGTCGCCCACCTTCGTGCGAAGGAGCTGTATCCCTTCCGACTCGAGGCGCTTTTGCATGCCCAGGTTGCTCATTTCGGTGGCAATTACCAGAGGGGGAAAAAGAGTGTTTTGCTGGTGGCGTGTGAGTGCCCACAGGGTCATCAGGGCGTCGCCATCCACAGTATCGCCTCGCTCGTCGCAGAAGAGTGCGCGGTCAGCATCACCATCGAACGCGACCCCGATATCAGCGTTTGTCTCCAGCAGGGCGTGCTGAAGATATTCTAAGTAGGTTGAACCGCAATTTCGGTTGATGTTGTCGCCGTCAGGCTCGCCCGCATAGAGGCTCACTTTCGCACCAAGTTCATGGAGCACGATAGGTGCAAACTGGCTTGCCGCACCGTTGGCACAATCGAGCACCACATGCACTCCGCGTAGTGGCTCGCGCTCGCCGGTCTGCTCGCGCATTATGTGCAACAGGTACAGGAGGTACTGCTCGCTTTCGCGCTCATCATACTTCCAAAGACCGATTTGTTCGGGGGGCGGGTACGGGAACGGTTCGGTCGAATCTATAAGTTTTGCTTCTATTTGCATCTCGTATTCGTCGGGAAGTTTGTACCCATCGCCCCCAACAAGTTTGATCCCGTTGTCGCGTGCAGGGTTGTGCGAGGCAGAGATAACGATTCCCAAGTCGTAGTGCCCCTCGCGCACAAGGTATGCAACTGCTGGGGTGGGCACGACGCCCGCCGATATTGCATGCACCCCCACTGAGGTGACCCCGCTGATAAGGGCAGCCTCGAGCATCGCACCGCTGCGTCGAGTATCGCGCCCAATAAGAATGCGCGGTGGGTGGTGGGGCGTGGTTTCCAACAGCTGTTGGGCAATTACACGCCCCAGTCGCAGGGCAAAGTCGGGCGTCAGCGTTTCGTTCGCCACCCCGCGCACGCCGTCCGTTCCAAAGTAGCGTTTCATGCTTGTGTATCCAGTCCTTGATTCGCGAACTCCGAGGGGCGTTTGGCTACAATCACGCGGCTGGGGCGTAGAACCCGCTCCCCGATGCGGTAGCCGCGCTCGACCTCGTCGATAACAATCCCGTCTTCGTGATCGACAGTCTCTACACGCTGGATGGCTTCGTGGAGATTCGGGTCAAACGGTGACCCGATAGCAACAATCGGGTGAATGTCGTAGCGCGACAGCATCGCCTTGATCTGCCGTTCAGTCATGCGCACGCCCTCTATTAACGACTCCAATTCGCGCGTGGCTTCTGCTGCCTGCAGTGCGCGCTCGAAGTTGTCCAGAATAGGCAGCAATTCTGTCATCAGCGATTCAAGGAGCAGAACGCGCTGACGCTCCATCTCCTCGTGCTGACGACGGCGATAATTTTGGAAGTCTGCCAGTGTACGCAGGTAGAGATTTTTTTGCTCTTCGTATGCCTGCTCTAACTCGGCAATTCGTGCTTGCATCTGCTCTGTGTCAAATGTTGACGCTTCGGATAATTGCTCCTGCTCCGTAGGTTTTTCGTGTTTGGTCATCGCTGGCTCCATAGTCATCACCTCCTTAGGAGAGTATTTCCCTCTGGGGCAGCAGATTCGTCGACAGAAGAGTATACCCGAAACCGTTTTGGTGGTGCTGTCTCGAGCATGTCAGCAGGAGTCGCCCTCCGAGCGGCGAATCCGCGGGCTGTGAGTCGGAACGGTCGGATTCTGGCAATCGTTAACCAGAAGGGCGGCGTTGGAAAGACTACGACAGCTGTCAACCTTGCGACGGGGCTTGCTATAGGCGGCGAGCCGACCCTGCTTGTTGACGCCGACCCTCAAGCGAACGCCACAAGGGGGCTAGGAATAGACCCAAGAAGTGCCCCCCACAATCTCTTTCAGTCTATCCAAAGCTGGCTTGTGAACTCTTGGCAGAGCGGTTGGGAAACCCCTGTGATGGAGACAAGTCGTCCACATTTGCACTTGATACCTGCAAGCATCGACTTGGCTGGTGTAGACTTGATGCTGGCATCTCAGATTGCTCGCGAGACGGTTCTAAAGAGTCTCTTGACTCCTTTGAGAGCGAGATACTGCTGGATCGTTGTCGATACGCCGCCGTCGCTGGGTATCATCACGATCAACGCACTAACAGCGGCGGACGGGCTGATTGTGCCTGTGCAATGCGAGTATTATGCACTGGAGGGGCTTTCGCAGCTGCTGCAAACGATACACCTCGTGAGACAGCATTTGAACCCGCATGTAGAGATCTGGAAGGTGGTGCTAACGATGTACGACTCACGCACCCGCCTCTCCGAGCAGGTGGAACAGGAGGTGCGCAAGTTCTTTGGAACGAAAGTCGCTCGCAGCGTGATTCCGCGCAATATCCGCGTGAGTGAGTCGCCCAGTTTTGGGCAGTCTGTTTTGGAGTATGACCCTCGTGCTCGGGGGGCGCAAGCGTATCGAGAGTTGGTGGAGGAGGTTAGGGAACATGTCGCGTCCAGTGCTGGGTAGAGGCTTGAGTGTGCTGCTTGGACAGAGCGAGCTTGCGGAGACTTTAGTGCGAGAGATCCCTCTTTCGCAAATACGCGCTAACCCGTATCAGCCGCGTCGGCAGTTTCGAGAAGAGTCTCTTGAGGAGCTCGCTGCGTCTATTCGCGAAGTGGGCGTTCTGCAGCCGATTATTGTGCGACAGGAGGGTGAGGGTGACTATGTACTGGTCGCGGGAGAGCGTCGGTTGCGTGCAGCTCGATTGGCAGGGCTGACGACTATCCCCGCGCTTGTGCGTTCGCCGTCGGAGCAACAGATGCTGGAAATGGCGCTGGTCGAGAATGTGCAACGCGAAGATATCAACCCGATTGACGCTGCGCTTGCATACAAACGCCTGTTGGAAGAGTTTGGAATGACACAAGAGCAAATTGCCCAGCGGGTAGGTAAAAGCGTGCCTGCGATTTCCAACACTCTTCGGCTTTTACAGCTGCCAGAGTACATCGTCAAGAGCCTTCAGGAAGGCGTTATCAGTGAAGGACACGGTCGCGCGCTCTTGATGGTAAGAGACGCAACTCTGCAGCGGATGCTGTGGAATGAGATAGTCTCAGAGGGCATTAGTGTGCGTGCGGCTGAGTTACGCGCTCGCGATCTCCGTGCGATGAACCCGAGCCCACGCAACGCGCTCGATTCCGCGCCACAACCGTCGCCCAAGCCAGAGGCGTTGAAGGCTCTGGAACACAACCTCAGTGCCTATCTGGGCACGCGTGTGCAAGTGCTGCAGTGGGCGGGTGGCGGCGGTCGAATCGTCATCGAGTTTTACTCGGAAGAGGAGTTGGGACGCATTTTGGAGACGATTGCGCCGGAGGGGCTGTAGGTTTTCATGTGAAAACCCACGAGTGCAATCTGTCCCTGAAGGGAGGTCTGACTATGGAGCGCTCTGAAAAATTGGTTAGCCGAGAGAGCTCAGTGCTTGTGATTGTTGATGTCCAAGAAGCCTTCTTGAAGCCTATCAAGGTCAAGGAGCAAATCTTGGAGAATATCTTGCTACTGATTCGGGTGGCTCAGCGGCTCGATGTTCCATTGCTATCTACCACACAGAACGCGGGAAAGTTGGGCGCACTGTCACCGACGATTCTGAGTACGATGGGTGATTGTCCTGTAATTGACAAGCTCTGCTTCAGCTGCATGGCATCAGAGCCCTTTGCACAGCGGATCCAGGCGACGGGAAGGGCACAAGTAGTTCTTGTGGGTGTGGAGGCGCACATATGTGTTGTGCAGACGGCGTTGGACATGCTCAAGGCAGGCTACTCGGTACATGTACCCTATGATGCCGTTGCCAGCCGATCAAAGCGGGATTGGAAATACGCGCTGCTGCGGATGGCGAGCAGCGGGGTCGTGGTCAGCACGGTTGAAGCAGTAGTCTACGAGTGGCTTCACGAGGCGGGAACTGACTTGTTTCGAGAAGTGTTGCCGCTGCTGAAGAGCCACAACCAACAGCGGTTCAGAGCTGAGGAGTTGGAGGAAGAGGAGGATGAACATGCTCAGGGGATGCCGCCTATCTCCGAAACAGACTCCGCAGAATGAAGTAGAGATTCGCAGGGCGTTCTGCCAACCGACGAGAGAAGTAAGGATACCACTGTTCGCCGTAGGGCACATAGATTAGCGTGCGGTAACCCTCTGCCACGAGCTGCCGCTGCAATTCTCTGCTAATCCCGTAGAGCAGTTGGAATTCGAAACGACTCTTGTTCAGACCCAGTCGCTCCGCATATTGCTTAGCACAGCTAATCAGGCGTGTATCGTGTGTTGCGATCGCAGGCTGATTTCCTCGTTCAAGGAGCCGTTCCATCTGGACTTTGAACTGGTAATCCACATCGCGCTTACTGGGATAGGCAATCTCTTTTGGCTCAGCATACGCGCCTTTTACCAGTCGGATGCGTGCGCCCAGCGCGAGCAGTCGCTCCAAGTCGCTTGGGGTGCGGTAGAGATAGCTTTGCAGCACTGTGCCAGAGTTGGGATAACGGGCGTACATTTCGCAAAACAGGTCAAGTATCGCTTGGGTGTGCTTGCTGCTTTCCATATCAATCCAGACGAAATTGTTCATCTCGCGTGCAGCAACCAATACTCGTTCGAGGTTTCGGCGAGCGGTCTCGTTTCCCAAATCTAGTCCTAGCTGAGTGAGCTTGATGGATATGCAAGAGTTGACTCCACTCTTATGAATCTGCTCCAGGAGGGTGATATATTGTTCCGCGGCATGATTGGCATCTTCCACACAGTGAGTGTCCTCCCCCAAGTAGTCCAGGGCAACGAGAAAGCCCTCCTGATTGAGCTGACGGGCAGCACGAAGGGCGGTTTCTAAATCCTCACCCGCGATAAAGCGTTTGATCAGCCCTTGTGTAAGGCAGCTGTGCTTAATCCACTGCTTGAATGCAGGAAGTTCTGCGACCTTGAGTACCAGCGTTCGAGAGAGCATTGTTGCTCCTCCTCTAACTGAGCTTATTTCTTAGTCTGAGGTGGGGCAGCTTCCCACCAGTATTCCATCACATCTCGTTTAGGATCGGGCTGTATCACTCTGGGTGGGGCAGCAGGCTCCTGAGCAGGAGTCGCTTTGGGTTCGGGCTTCGCAGATACTGCTGCTTGATTGCGTTGCAGTTGTGCCTTGACCTTTTCCTCGCTGGGCACCGAGACCGACTCCTGCGGCTCTAGCTGCTGCTGGGCACTCTGCTCGGCAGTGTGGGGTGCGATGTTCGTTTGCCACCCATACCAGACCACAAATGCTACCAAGAGGGCGATTAGCCCGATCCACACAATCGGTAGTCCTCTGCGACGCATGATATGCCTCCGCCTACATTATACCCTCTTCTATTCCTGAGCTGTTCCCGAAGATGGCGGTATAATTCCTGCGATGAGACGGTTATACGCGCGGGTGTACGGGTATGTACAGGGCGTCGGATATAGAGTCTTCGTACAATCGGAGGCATTGCGGCGTGGATTGCTTGGGTATGTGCGCAACTGTGACGATGGCACTGTCGAGGTTGTTGCTGAAGGAGACGAGAATCAACTGCAGGAATTGCTACACTCGCTTCAGCGCGGACCGACAGGCGCTTCGGTGCAACGAGTGGAAACGGAATATTCGGAAGCCACCCAAGAGTGGGACGCCTTTACAATACGCTGATAATGCGCGTGCTTATCTTCTGTGCCGTGTGCCTGCTCACAGCAGTGGCGTCAGCTCAGCCCAAGCTGCTGGTCGTGCTGGTGCATCAGGCAGTGGAGCACGACGCAATAGTTGGCAGAGTGCCGTCTCAGCTAGCTTGGATGGTTTGGGAGCGAGGAGATCACGAACCTTACAGGTTGTCAACAGGGCAGCGCATTCGATGGTCTGATTCGGCTCGGCTTGATTTGCAGATCGTTTCGGGCGCGGACACTGCAGTGGCGCGTCATCAGCTTCTGGTGCGCGTGAGAGCGTCGCCCGAAGTACTAGCCCACACGCTGGCAAGTCGATTACAACACAGCGGCAAAAGCGGTGTATATCTCAGCACGCCCCAGTCATCCAGCCCGACGGCTTTTGGGCTTCTTGTGGCGTCGAGTGAGGCGGCGACCCCAGTGCATGTATTCCCCAGCCTTGAAGCGATGCGTTTGGGTTTCTTCAACCTCAAGGCAGACTGGGCGCTGTTGGAACTCAAGCGTTGGGACTATCGGGCGCTGGAGCTGCTGCTGGCGGAGGGCGTAGAGGTGTGGGTAGTCGTCGTTCCTTCACCCGACGAGTTGCGCTTCAGTCAAACGCGCTTAAGTGCGGTTGTTCGATTCGCGGCGCGAGAATCGAATGGTTTCCTCACTTCGCCCAGCACCCGCTGGAGTGGTGTTATTCGCGAGATAGACCTTGCGCCGACCCTGTACTACGCGCTTGTCCGCCAGCGAGGGGATGGCTGGGCAGGTAGCCCCGCCTTTGAGACGCGCCAGTCAGACTGGCACCGATTCTGGAACGGCTGGTTGGTGCGAGCTATCCTGCGCGGGACTTTCGGGGTTGCAGGGGCGGGTGTTTGCGGCAATCCACTGGCGCAGAGTGCCGAGTGGATACAGGCGAACGAGAAGCTTGCGCCTGCCCTTTGCATAGTGCTGCTTGCACTCTGGCTGTTCTGGTTAGGTGCAGGCTGGGTTCTCTGGTGGGTGGGGTGGTTGCATGGGGTGGTAAGGCGTGTGTTCGTAGCGGGACTGGCAGCTTTCCTTATGACCCCTGCTGTGGGAGTGGCTTATGCTTACGCACCTTTCGCGTTTTGGACAGGAGACTTCCGAGCGGATGCAGCGACCGTTGTAGGTTGGCTTGTAGCCTGCTGGGTAGGGCTGAGTCTGATTGCGGCGGGTGTAGTGCGCTGGGCACAGACGCCGTGGCTCTGTGCAGCCGCAATCGTATCCCTGACAGTGATTAGCGTAGATCTGCTGATAGCTGGTGGCTACGGAGCTAACCGTTCCCTGTTCAGTGGAGGAATCAACAGTGCTCGCTCCTTCGGAGTTGCAGAGGGATTCTGGGCGTTCGTGTTGGGCACGGGGCTGCTTGCGCCTGCCAGTTGGCTAGAGAGTCGCGGTCAGCCCCGATTCGGAACGCGTGGGCAGTTAGCAATTGGGATGACATACGGGGTGCTGCTGATGCTGTGCGGCTTGCCGTTGCTGGGTGCGGCACTGGACGCAGGGCTTGTGATGACACTCGCGTGGGGATTAGGGATGGGAATATTTACGGGGTTGCTCCCGCTGCGTTCAGACCTGTACCTGCTCGTCCGAGCAGCTGGGATGTTTGCGGTCGTCGGCGTGTTGCTTACTGGGCTGGCAGTTGGTGTGGATGCGCTTCAGCCGTGGCAGCGACAGGCGGGCTGGACGAGGGACTGGTGGGAGATACTGGGGTGGCGGTTTGCGCCGTTGGAGTGGTTGAGTGTTGGTTTAGGGGGCGTGCTTGTTGCATCTGCGATTCGTGAACCGCTTCAGCGGATGAGGGAACGCGCCCTCGTCTTACGCGCCGCTCTGCTCGTAGGGCTGCTGTGTGCTGGGGTCGCGTTGCTGTTGGGGAAGGTTATCGCCAGCGTTGTCATCCTTGCGATGGGACAGATGTTCTTGCTGGAGTATCATCTGGGAGGCAAGGATTGGGGCTATCCTTACGACGGTGTTGTCCACTGAGTGGGTATACTTATGTTCGGATGTTCGGAGGTTGCCCTTATGGGTATAACTGTTCGTAACCGCCTGATGAGTGGGATTGTGCAGAATCGCCTGCTGATACTCTTTGCGTCAGCAGGGATGGTGATTTCCGCTCTGTTGTGGATTTCACATTCGGCGGACTTTGCGCTGCCCTGCACGGGCGGCGGCTGTGACGAAGTCGCGCGCTCGCCTTACTCTCGCATCGCAGGTATTCCTGTTGCTGCTTTCGGATTTGGATACTTTGGGCTGTTGGTCGTGCTTGCACTGTCGCGCTTGCAGTATCCTGAGCAGTGGCGTGTCTACGGCAACATGTTAGCGGCTCTAAGCACGCTTGGCATGCTTGCGTTTGCCTATTTTACTTATGTACAGCTTTTTGTGCTGAATTTGTATGCGAGGGGCTCGCCCTGTTGGTGGTGTTTGGCAGCGGCAGGTGCAAATGGGGTCGTCTGGCTGCTGTCGGTTGTGGGTCTGCGCAGCACACTGCAGGCAACGGGCGTTCTAACACGAGAGCTTGTGCAATCAGTTGCAGTCTCACTAGGGCTGGTAGTTGCAGGGTTGGCTTACGGCGGTTGGCAGTGGAACCGCGCAACGACTGCACAAGTTATTCAGACCGATAACGAGAAGCTGACCCTGCTGTATCTGCAGGGTCAGGGCTGGCGCAAGGGCAACGAAGACGCGCCGCTGGTGATTGTGGAGTTTTCCGATTTCCAGTGCCCTGCTTGCAGGCAGGCTTACGAGGTTCTGGAGAAGCAAATCATCCCTCAACTGGAAGGCAAGGCGCTATTTGTCTTTCGTCATTACCCACTTGTGGAGCGTCATCCGATGGCATGGATTGCTGCATCAGCCGCAGAAGAGGCAGGCAGGCACGGCAAATTCTGGCAGATGTATGCCCAACTGTTTGAGAACCAAGAGGATCTCACAAAAGGTCGGATTTTGGAAATCGCCAAGCAAATAGGGCTGAATGTGGAGAAGGTGCGTCAGGCGATGGACGACCAAGAGGTCTACTTCAAGAAGATCTTTCGTGATCTTGAGGAGGGCTCCAAATTGGGGGTGAACTCCACGCCCAGTTTTATTGTAGTGTACGAAGGTGAAATGCACCTTGCGCGTGGCATGATGGCGTTGCTCAACACGCTAAACACAAATACAAAGATTCAGGCATATCTGGGGAAACCTATCAAAGCTGTTCCAAGATAAGCCATGGAGTTGCGATACCGTGCGCCTGAGGGCATGAACGATGTGCTGCCAGAGAGCAGTTATCTCTGGTGTTTTGTAGAAGCGTGCTGGCGCGACCACTGCCACCGCTATGGTTATGGCGAAATTCGCACGCCGATTTTGGAGACAGCAGCCCTGTTTGAGCGCAGCGTCGGCGAAACTAGCGACATCGTTTCCAAAGAGATGTATGTGCTGGAGCGAGGCGAGGAACGCTACGCCCTGAAGCCCGAAGGTACTGCTCCTGTCGCACGCGCCTATATTGAGCATGGTTTGCACGCAAGTGGCAGCGTGCAAAAGCTATACTATATCACGCCCTTCTTCCGCGGCGAGCGACCCCAGAAAGGGCGCTACCGACAGGCGCACCAGTTCGGCGCGGAGCTTTTTGGCACAGCGCATCCGTTAGCAGACGCCGAACTGTTGGCGATGGTCATGGCGTTCTTTGCGCAGCTGGGCATCCCTGAACACGCGTTGGAACTGCGCCTAAACACCATCGGTTGCCCTAACTGTCGCCCCGCCTATCGCAACGCTGTGTACCAGTTCGGACAGCGGAACTTCTCACGCCTGTGTAAGAACTGCCAGAGCCGATTGGAGCGCAATCCGTTGCGCATTCTGGACTGCAAAGAGTGTACTGCGACCACCATGAATGCGCCCCTGATAGATCCCTACCTATGCAGCGACTGCCGTGCACACTTTGAAAAGGTACAGGAGTTGCTAAACACACTCAGTGTGAGATATGTGCGCGACCATCGGCTGGTGCGCGGACTGGACTACTACACGCGCACAACCTTCGAAGTGGTTGCCGACCAGGGATTGGGTGCGCAGAACGCGCTCTGCGGAGGCGGTCGCTACGATGGCTTGGTTGAGGCGTTGGGCGGACCGCCGACTCCTGCGCTCGGTGTGGGTATTGGTGTAGAGCGCACGCTGCTGGTGCTTCATGCCCTAAATGTGGCATTGCCCAGCCCGCCACGCATAGATGCATTCATCGTAGCGTTCAGCGACGAGGCGCGCCTTACTGGCTTGCAACTTGCCCAGCAACTGCGCACAGCAGGAGTCACATGCGACATAGACCTGGAGGGGCGCAGTCCAAAGGCGCAAATGCGCCTAGCGAACCGTAGCGGCGCCCGTTGCGCTATCCTGCTGGGCGAGAGCGAGCTGGCAACAGCAACGGCGACTGTCAAAGACCTCGAGAACCACGAACAGGTTGCTGTACCTCAAGCGGAGCTTACAGAATGGATACGCACCCGACTCAGCTGTCGTTAGAACCCCGCGACCTTGCCTACTTCCAGCGCGGCACTTGGGAGAACCCTCGCTTCTGGAACCGACTTGGGGGACAACCTGACCTCACGGGTAAAAAAGTGTTAGACCTCGGCTGTGGACACGGCAGCTTGTGCATCGATATGGCGAGGTCAGGGGCTATGCGCGTGGTCGGCGTCGACCTCAACGAGCGGCTAATTCGATTCGCCCAGCAAAACCTCCAGTGCAACTATCCCGAGCTTGCTGACCGTGTGGAGTTTCGCTGCCTCGACATCGCTGACCTGCACGAGGGTGACTTCGACCTAATGACAAGCAAGGACACTTTTGAGCATGTGATGAACTTGCCTAAGGTACTGCACGAGATGCGCGAGCGACTCAGGTCGGGCGGCAGACTGTACGCCGCGATAGGACCGCTTTGGAACAGTCCTTTTGGTGACCATGACACAATCAAGCGACTAATAGGTCTCAATCTTCCGTGGGCACATCTATGGATACCTGATCGTATCGTGCTATCGGCAGTCGCTAAACGGTTAGGTAGACCGATTGGTTCCTACCGCGACTTGGGGATGAACATGTTGGCGTTCCGTGAATATCGGCAAATCATCTATGAATCGGGCTTTGTAGTAGAGCTTTTCCAGCCGAACTGTAGTCGGCACCCAGTGGTGCGACTCTTCAGCCTCCTGCGTCATCTACCGTTGCTGGGCGATTACTTCGTGAACAACCTCTATTGCATTCTGCGTAAGCCGTGATCTTGGGACAGAGGATGTCTTCCGACCCCCCCTAAGAGCTAACCACAAGGTACATTTCTGCAACTCTCCGAAAAAGAGGGCGATCAGCAGATGATTGCGCTCTGCCGTGAAGTGTTGCGCGTCTACGAAAAACACGGTGTCAACGACCATATTCGCTGGAAGTAGGCACAGACAAAACCCACAAGTTTCCTTGCCCCTGTAGGACAATCCCCTCGCTCGGCGAACCCCTTGTTGTATGCACAGGCTGGTTGGGCTGGGACTTATGAGCGTTTTGCTGCATCCTATGGGCTACAGCGCGCATCAGGGCGATACGCAGCCGCTGCACGACCCGATGCACCCCGTGATGGAGGTTGGGCGCGACTATGTGGTGCTGCAGTACCACACGCGCACGCCGACTGAGACGCGCGTGCAAATCCGCCAGAGCAACCTGCCGATGACCGCATGGCGTCCCGAAGGCGAGCGCGCCGATCCGTGGCAGGGCGCGGGTGTGCGAATCGTGGACGGCGAGCCAGGCAAGCGCACCTACCACCGCCTGCGCATCACGGGGCTGCAGCCGGGCAAACGCTACTACTACCGCATCTACGACCCCGATCTGAAGCCGACCCCGGAGGAGCGCAAATGGGGTGCAAGCCCGCCATGGCGACGCGAGTACGCCTTCGCCACCCTCGCTCCCAAAGGCTACAAGACCATCGTTCGCCTGCCCGTGAAGGTGCTGCTGATGCCGAATGTGGTCAATGTCGCCTCGGCGTACCAAGACCCGAACACCCCCGCGCCGCCGCCCCAGCCGATGTCCGAAGCCGAACTCGCACGCATCCGCGAGGAGTACGCGATTGCCGCCCGCTACTTCTGGGTCAACAGTGGCATGCGCTTCTGGGTGGACTTCCAGATCTTCATAGATGACCGCTGGCAGCGCTGGGGCGAGGAACCCCCGCAAGCGCAAGGCTTCTACAAGGGGCTGCCCGTGTGCCGTTCCTATTCAGGGGTGGACTTCGCGCCCCCTGGAGGCGGCGCGTTCACCATCGTGGACACAAGCGACATCACCCGCACGAACACCGAGCCTGTGTACGAAGAGTTCCCCTACGCGGGGCAGATTGAGCAAGCGTTCCCGCGCCGTTGGAATCCGCAGACCCAGCGCTGGGAGTTCTATAACAGCGGCGGGGGCACTTACGGCGTGGACAGTTTCCCCGACGGCATCCCCGCGCGCAGCCAGTTTCTCGGCGGGGGCGACACGGCGTGGCTGGTCGCGCACGAGTTCCACCATCAGATGGAGTCGTTCGGCGCGTTCTCGCTGGCGAACCGCGAGGATGAGCGCATCGTGTTCAACCACCCTGACCCGCGCCAACGCCGTGTGAACCCCGACGGGTCGTTGACGCTCATCTCGTGGACGACCGCAGGCAAGCACGGCGAACACTGGAACATCATGCCCTACTGGGATCGCACGCTGAGCGATGCACAGTGGCTGCGCATCTACTTCGGCGAGGTGGTGGTGGTGCGCGATACGGACGGCGACGGCTTCCCCGACGATGACCCGCGCCTGCCGCTGGACGAGAAGCGGTTCGGTTCCGACCCGCGCCGCGCCCGCACCGACGGGCAGATGAGCGACCTGCACAAAGCGATGCTCAGCACTTGGGCGCCCGCGCCGCTGCAGGACACCTTCGTCAAGCCGCGCTGGCAGTCGCGCATTCCCGACCCGCGCAAGACCGACCAAGACGGCGACGGGCTGCCCGACACGGTAGACCCCTACCCGCTGTACCCGTGGCAGCCGTTCGTGTGGTACGCGCGGGCGACGGTGGACGGCGACCCCAGCGAGTGGGACGCCATCCCGCCCGCAGGCGAGTTGGACGCCGACGGCACGCGCCTGACCGTCAAGCACTGCCACGACGAGGACGCCTACTATGTGCTGTTTGAAATCACGGGCGAGTGGGAGCAACTGCACATCGCGCTGGACGGCGAGGGACAGGGCGTCTACTCGACCGACACGGTGCAGTTTGTGGACATCTACAATCGCGGCGAGGTCAGCATCCGCGTGCGTGGGCGCGAGGCGCCTCCGTGGCTGCGCTGGAAAGCCAGTCGCCGACGCGACCGCACGACCGTGATTGAACTCGCTATCCCCAACGGCGGCGACAGCCCGTGGTTTTGGAAGGGCGGCGGGCGCGAGGTGGGCGTCTCGGTAGACCTGTTCAAGCCGTCGGGCGCGGGCTACTCGGTCTATGAGCCGTATGATGTGTTCTACTGCGTGATGAAGGAGCCAACGGGCGCGCTGCCGCTGCCTTCAGGCGCGCCTGCGGAGCTGACTCGCGAGCAGGCGACGCGCGTGCTGACCCCTGACCGCGCCGAGGGCTTGCAGATTGCCGACGGCTGGCAAGTGCGCGACGGCGCGTGGGCATACGACGGCTGGGACGAGGCGCACCTGCGCATTACGGGGCTGAACGCACGCGCGTTCGACCTGTGGGTGGAACTGGAAGCCGCGCAGGACGGCATCCTCGCGGCGTACCTACCCAGCACGCCTGAAGCCGAGATGAACGCAGGGCGCGACTACATCCTGTTCGTCGGCGGCTACAACAACACACGCACGCGGTTCCGAATCTTCGGACCCGAAGTCAGCAGCGCCGAGCAGATGATGACGCCCGGACGCCACACGCTGCAGTTCACGCGGCGCGACGGCAAACTGTGGGCGCTGTTCGACGGCAAGCCCATCCTGTACGCCCGCGACCCGAACCCAAACCAGCCGATAGGCGCACTGGCGATTATCGGCGGCTACGGCGGACGACAGCGTGTGTACGAAATCCGCTACCGCGTCTCCGAGAAGCCATGACGCACGGCAAGCGTGCAGAGTGGGAGGTCGTGATCGTCGGCGGGCTGGGCGTGCTGTTCCTGTTTCTGTATTATCAGCAGCCGTACACGGTGAGCGCGCTGCGCTGGCTGGGCATTCAGGGCGCGCCCGCCGCCTACCGCGACTGGAACGAATACATCGTGGTCAGTTCCATCTGGCTGTTGTGGCTGCCGATTCTGTCGCTGGCGTTTTTCGGCAAGGGGGAACTCAGTCAGTACGGCTTGGCGCGGGGCGACGGCAAGCAGGGCGCGCTGTGGGCGCTGGGGATGTACCTGCTGATGCTGCCCGTGCTGTACTATGCCGCGCAGCGTCCTGAGTTCCGCGCCTACTACCCACTCGACAAGCGCGTGTTGACTGACCCTGCGTATGCGGTCTACTTCAGCGTCGCCTATGGCTACTACCTGTTCTGCTGGGAGTTCTTCTTTCGCGGGTTTCTGACCTTCGGGCTGTATCGGTGGCTGGGCTGGTGGGGCGTCGGGTTGCAGGCGGCGGCGTTTGCGCTGCTGCACTATGGCAAGCCGCTGCCCGAAGTGTTGGGTTCGATTCCCGCGGCGTTCGCGCTGAGTTGGCTTGCGCTGCGCGTCAAGTCGTTTTTGCCGTGCTTTTGGGTTCACTGGGCGGTGCAACTCACGCTGGACGCGCTGCTAATCTTGGGGCACGGGGCGGAGTTGCGCAGGTCGTAGGGTGCAGAATCACAATGGCACCATCACCACATCCCGCGCGCGCCACGGGGGCATCGGCGGCTTGGGCGGCTCGCCGTCGCCGTACTGCCATATCGCCCAGATGACCGCCGTGTCCTTCGGGCGCGTGCTGGGGAACGGCGTGTGCCCGTCGGTCAGCACAATCACCGCTTCAGGCTTCGGCTTCAGCGCCAGCGCGGCGTTCAGCCCCGCGACCATATCCGTGCCCCCGCCTCCGCGCAGACCCTGACGCACCTTGAGCCAGTCGGAGCCGTGAAAGACGCGAATCGCCTCATACGGCACGGCGTCGCAGGGGATAATCGTGACGGGGATGCGCAACGCCTCCAGCACGGCGCGCACTTCCGCGAGCGATTGCATAAGCTCGCGGTCGCTGATTGACCCCGAAGTGTCCACCACGCACGCCACGCGCGGCTTGTATTCGCCCTGCAGCGCGGGCAGGTAAATCGGGTGATACACCGCGCTGCGGCGGTGCGGGCGACGGTAGCTGTAGTCCAGTCGGTGTCCCAGCCCTTCGCTGATGACCCCGCGCAGGATGCGTTTGAGCTGCTCGCGCCAGTTCACCTTCGGCTTGAGAATCGCCTCCGCCCAGCGTAGCCAGCCTGCAGGCAGCGTGCCCTGTTCTTTCTGGTGTTCCACGATTTTCCGCGCCACTTCCTCTTGCAGGGCTTGGCGGTCGAAGTCGCTGAGGGCGTTCGTGCTGGGGTCGTCGGCGTGCAGTTCCCACGGGCGCGCCTGCCCATGCACCCCGCTGCCCTCGTCCCAGTGGATTGCTTCCTCGTCAGTTCCTGATTTTGTTGCCCTCACCCCCGACCCCTCTCCCACAGGGTGGGAGAGGGGTGTAGGGGCGCGCGGCGGTGCGCCCTGCCGTTCCCCCTCGCCCGCTTGCGATTGCTGCTGCCCGCCCGCTTGGGACGGCTGCTGCCCGCCTGACTGCGACTGTTGCTGCCCGCCTGCCTGCGACTGTTGCTGCCCGCCCGCTTGCGACTGCTGCTGCCCGCCTGCCTGCGACTGCTGCTGCCCGCCTGCTTGCGATTGTTGCTGACCCCCTGTCTGGGCTTGCTCTCGCGCCCGCTCCACCAGACGCTGATAGTACCACTCCGCAATCTCGCCGTCGGGTAGATTGTACCGACGCGGCAGCACAGCGAGCGGCTCGCCCCCCAGCGATGGGTACGCCATCCCCTCAGGCAGGTAGTCGTTGATCTCCATGTCCGCCGCAAGGTTCCACAAACGCGCATCGGCGTGGAGCGCGTTCGCACGCGCCTCGTGTTCCCGCAGCCAGTGCGCCACCTCGTGATACCACACCTGCGCCAACTGACGCACCAGCGCGTGGCGGTCTTGCCCGCACGCCTCGTACAAGCGGGCGACCCACTGCGGGTTGAAGTAGACGCGCCCGTAGCGGTCAATCGCGGCAGGGGCGGGCAGCGCGTCGCTTAGGTGCAACGGCGCAGCGTACAGCGCAGGCGCGAACCACCCGACGCACTCCGCCGCGTGCACCCGCGCCGCCCGCACCCACTCCTCAATCGGCAAAGCGTCTTCGTGCTTCATAGGGCACCCTCCGCTAAAACTAAGGTCGTTTTGTTTGAGACTGCTTCGTTTCGATTTGCTGAATGGCTTGTCGTGCCGCACGGCGAACATTCTCACTCCAATCCCACTGTGCTTTTATGAGCGCGGGGATGGCTTGGGGGTCGCCGAGTTTGCCCAACGCCTCCGCTGCCGCCCAGCGAACAGCATCCCGATAATCCCCCAGAGCTTTTATGAGCGGGGGCACGGCTTGGGGGTCGCCGAGTTTGCCCAACGCCTCCGCTGACACAGCGCGAACAGCACTGTCGCTATCCCCCAGAGCTTTTATGAGCGGTGGCACGGCTTGGGGGTCGCCGAGTTTGCCCAACGCCTCCGCTGACACAGCGCGAACATCCCAATCGCTATCCCCCAGTGCTTGGATGAGCGGGGGCACGGCTTGGGGGTCGCCGATTGCGCCCAACGCCCACGCTGCTGCAGCGCGAACATTCTCACTCCGATCCCCCAGCGCTTGGATGAGCGCGGGCACGGCAGGCGCGCCTATCCTCACCAACGCCTCCGCTGCCGCACGGCAAACAGCACTGTGGCTATCCCCCAGTGCTTTTATGAGCGCGGGCACGGCAGGAGTGCCTATCTTCACCAACGCCTCCGCTGCCGCACGGCGAACAGCCTCACTCCGATCCCCCAGTGCTTGGATGAGCGCGGGCACGGCTTGGGGGTCGCCAATCGCGCCCAACGCTTCCGCTGCCGCACGGCGAACATCGTACCAATCATCCCCCAGTGCTTTTATGAGCGCGGGGATGGCTTGGGGGTCGCCGAGTTTGCCCAACGCCTCCGCTGCCGCACGGCGAAAATCTCTATCGCCATCCCCCAGTGCTTTTATGAGCGCGGGCACGGCAGGAGTGCCTATCTTCACCAACGCCTCCGCTGCCGCACGGCGAACATCCCAATCATCCCGCAGTGCTTTTATGAGCGCGGGCACGGCTTGGGGGTCGCCGAGTTTGCCCAACGCCCAACACGCCGCACGGCGAACAGCCCAATCGCTATCCCCCAGTGATTGAATAAGCGCGGGCACGGCTTGGGGGTCGCCGAGTTTGCCCAACGCCTCCGCTGCCGCAGCGCGAACCCAGAACTTGTCATCCCCCAGTGCTTGGATGAGCGCGGGGATGGCTTGGGGGTCGCCGAGTTTGCCCAACGCCTCCGCTGCCGCACGGCGAACAGCCCAATCGCTATCCCCCAGCGCTTGGATGAGCGCGGGCACGGCAGGAGTGCCTATCTTCACCAACGCCTCCGCTGCCGCACGGCGAACAGCACTGTCGCTATCCCCCAGCGCTTGGATGAGCGCGGGCACGGCGGGTGCGCCCAACCCCACCACGACCTCACGCACCTGTGTGCAGGTCAGTGCACGGATTAGTACGCCCCACGCGCCTTGCGCGGCAACCTGCGCAACCGCTTGTGGCAAATCAAGCATAGGGTGTCCGAGCGTCTGCAGCGCGTCGCGTGCGGCGTCTTCGCCTGCGTGCGCCCACACGCTGAGCGGGGGCACGGCTTGGGGGTCGCCGAGATCGCCCAACGCTTCCGCTGACGCACGGCGAACAGCACTGTGGCTATCCCCCAGAGCTTGGATGAGCGCGGGCACGGCAGGCGCGCCTATCTTCACCAACGCCTCCGCTGCCGCACGGCGAACATCGGACCAATCATCCCCCAGTGCTTGGATGAGCGCGGGGATGGCTTGGGGGTCGCCGAGTTTGCCCAACGCCTCCGCTGCCGCACGGCGAACCCAGAACTTGTCATCCCCCAGTGCTTGGATGAGCGCGGGGATGGCTTGGGGGTCGCCGAGTTTGCCCAACGCTTCCGCTGCCGCACGGCGAACATTCTCACTCCAATCCCCCAGTGCTTGGATGAGCGCGGGCACGGCTTGGGGGTCGCCGAGTTTGCCCAACGCTTCCGCTGCCGCACGGCGAACATTCTCACTCCAATCCCCCAGTGCTTGGATGAGCGCGGGCACGGCTTGGGGGTCGCCGAGTTTGCCCAACGCTTCCGCTGCCGCACGGCGAACATTCTCACTCCAATCCCCCAGTGCTTGGATGAGCGCGGGCACGGCAGGCGTACCCGCCGCACCAAACGCCTCCACAAGACGCCGCTTCAAGTCGGTGTCGTCGTGGAACGCTTCGTGCAGGTAGTGGGTGCAGGCTGCCATACGCGCGAACACGGGACCGAGCAGCTCCTCGCAGGGGTTGTGGACGACCTCGAACTCGCCCCAGCCTGTGAAGCGCAGGCGCACGGGGTGCTTTTGCCCCCCCGCGCAGGGGACTTCAATCTCAATCTCTACGCCTTGCCATGCCATCGTGTGTTACCTCTATCCCGAAATGTGTTTACTGTCCGCTCTCACTTGGCAACGAACGGCAGTTCTTTCGGGAAATCTTTGAGCGGATGAAACTCTCCTTGCAACAGGCGCAGGTTCAAAGCGACTGCAGGCTTGCCCCCGAACGGCAAGTGCGTCTCGATGCGGTAGACTCGTCTGTTGCGCGTGGGGGGCGACTCCAACGATAGTCCCTGTTGCGAGCTGTACCTGCTGTGCCCGCTCCACCAGACGCTGATAGTACCACTCCGCAATCTCGCCGTCGGGTAGATTGTACCGACGCGGCAGCACAGCGAGCGGCTCGCCCCCCAGCGATGGGTACGCCATCCCCTCAGGCAGGTAGT
>Ga0308393_1000105_pt1 | contig 44217 bp, 35 predicted proteins | sample Hotspr2Sampleee2_FD_202364 | JGI IMG/M metagenome (GOLD analysis project Ga0308393, IMG submission 202364) | Hot spring phototrophic mat microbial communities from Mushroom Spring, Yellowstone National Park, Wyoming, United States - 20050630_ee2 ... | reverse complement strand
CTAAAATATGCATAAAGTCTTCACAGTGCCCGGCAGGAAGTCTTTCTTCTGAAATGATCAGATCATCGGGAAAATTATTTTTGATGCACTCAACAAAAGAGTTGTTTACCGCATAATCAACGTTCGTGACTACGTCATATGCTCCTTTTGAAAAAACTTTCAAGTTTTTTAACTCTTGTGTGACCAACGAGGGAAGCTTTAAAAACCAAGCTGTTACAATTTCAAACCTTTGTATTGCTTCGGGAACAGTGAGGCTCGAGAAAAACATTTGATACATATTTAAAGCTGGTCAGTTGAGCAGGATTTAACCAAGAAAAGAAAAAATTTAATAATTGTATAATAGCAAAGAAAAGAGACTAGGAGAATAAAAAAATGTCCTATATCTGGCTTAAAGGGCAGATAGAAGTAGTCTTTGAAGGTCCAGACAAAAATTTTTGAGTTTTCTGCTAAGGGTCCCGTTTCAAGCACGGAGAAAAAAATTATGGGCGGGTTAAAAAAATTAAAGCCTCTTACAGTTAAAGATTTTTCAACACCGTTCGACTCGAAAACAAGCTTGTAGTCTGGTTTTGGTTTGGGGCCAGCAATTTTAGGGATTTTTTTCTTGATCACAGTCGCCTCAATGGCCTCTCCGGCAGTATAGACTAGGATGTATTGCATGGAGCGAAGAATTGTGAGAGCAAATAGTAGAATAATTAAGCTATGCAAAATTAATTTAAAATATTCAGCTATCAAGTGACTTTTCGAGAGATTATAGTATAGATTAAAAGTAATATGAGTATTGAAGTTGGCCTGGTAGGTCTTCCTAATGCTGGAAAAAGTAGGATTTTTAACATTTTCACTCGTCAAAATGTTCCTGCTGAAAATTTTCCCTTCTGCACCATAGATCCAAACGTGGGAGTGACTACAGTAGACGATCCAAGATTAGAGCAACTAGCGTCTCTTATTCAACCTAAAAATGTACGAAAAATTAGCGTCAATTTGATAGATATTGCTGGGCTAGTTCGTGGAGCTCATCAAGGCGAAGGCTTGGGAAATCAGTTTTTGCATCATATAAGAACCGTAGATGCGATAGCTTTTGTGTTGAGGGCTTTCGAAGATCCTTCTGTAAGCCACGTTTTGGGAGATGTTAATCCCATGCGAGATTATGATATTTTGATGACCGAGCTTCTTTATGCTGACCTGGCAAGTGTTCAAGGTTCACTGGAGAAAGTCAAAAAAAAGAACAAAGTAGCTCGGAGTAAGGAGGATCTAGAGTTTCAGCGTCTTTTAGAGAGTCTTGAAAGCTGGATTGCTCAAGAAAAGCCTGCTCGGACATTTGAAAAAACTGTAAACACAGAGTTTGAGGTCTACAGGATGAATCTGTTAACCAATAAGCCGGCATTTTTAATCATAAATATCTCAGAGGCAGAGTTGGAGGTTGAGTCTGAAGTTTCTAAGTTAGAAAAAATAATTTTGATGTTTGCTGAAGAACAAATTCCTGTGGTACCCTTTTGCGTGCCAATTGAGGAGATGCTTCTTAATGTTTCAAAAGAGGAAAGAGAAGACATTTATAGGCAGTATAATTTGCCGATGTCAGGAGTTGAGTTATCGGGTTTAATTATTCTGAAAATTCTAAATTTAATAACTTTTTTCACAGCGGGCGAGGAAGAGGTAGCAGCTTGGGCGATCAAAGAAGGGACAACTGCTAAGAAGGCCGCTGAGAAAATACATTCCGACATAGCTCAGGGGTTTGTAAAAGCAGAAGTAGTGAGTTTTGAGGATTTCATCTCTGCAGGAAGCTTTGCCAAAGCCAGAGCTCAAGGCAACCTAAGACTGGAAGGTAGGGATTATGTAGTAAAAGATGGCGATATCATACATTTTAGATTTAATGTGGCTTAGGAAATAAAAGAGAAACAACGCTTAACTTTCTAAGAGGCAAGGACAAAACGTAGTGTTATTTGATTTTTTCTCATTTTTTAAATTTAAAGAACAATGTCTGAGTGCAATATACCAAGCGTGTTTGAGGGAGAAATTCAACAGAGCTGGATTAAATTTTTAATAGTTAGACTGCATTTGCTTTATTAAATTAAGGGATGGAACTAAGATCAGTTCTAGGCCTAAAAAGTTTATGCCTTTAAATTAGTTTAAGTTTTCAAAAACAAAAACTCTTTAGATGACAACAGCGGTGATCAGATTGATTGCAAAGTATCCACCCTTAGGCAGGTGTTTCAATTTAAAATGTAAGTAAAAATACAACGTTAATGTTAAGTTTAAACATACGTTCAAATCGTGTTTAAGTAGAAAGTCTTTGAATGTTATAATAAACTTGTTGGTAAGCGCTGAGTTGGAATGAGTTTTCCTTCGACAATTTTGGGCATGTTTTACCAATGTATAGTAAATCTAATACTTAGTTGGAAAACACTTCGTTCTGAAACTTTTAAACTTTGTAAGCATCTAAAGTTTCAAACTCGGTGGACTTGTAAATTGTTAGAATTAGTATGACTAATCAAAACAAAACGGAAAGGCTTAGAGCTAGGGTTAAAAGGTTTTTCGAGAACTTCTATCCGTTACTTTTTTTAATTTTTGTAATATCTTCGCTAGTTTTTATAGGGATTTATGAGTTTAACGACATAACTCACCAGTCCACAGCTGAAGAGGGAGATGGCTCAGAGAGAGAGGCCGACGAGGAGTGGGGTAGTGATAACTATCTACCCCTACACTCCCCTCGGCACCTTGAACCAAGATTCGGTGAAATTGCAGAGCAAATATTAGAAAAGTGCGGTTTTCCAGTACAGCAACTTGCTGAGTTGACGCCAGAAGATTGGAATCGATGTGTTGAATTGTTTTTTAGCGTTGAAAAAAATGTTCCAAAGATTTTCGACGTTGAAAGGAGACAATTTTTACAAAATCTTAATAACCCACCTGTTATTTGCAAATCGGATGGGTGTTGGCTAAGTACTAGTCAAGGAACAGAGCATTTACTTTATGAAAGAAATGCTAGCTTTGATGATTGTCCGGAAGGGCCTCAGCATGAGTTGTGGGTGGCAAAGCGTATTTGGTGTCAAGTTCGGCGTATATTAAAAAATGAACATCATGGATTCAATCCCCCTAATTTACATCTAGTGCATGAAAGACAAGAGCAGTTTTTTTTGGAAAAAAAAGGGGAGCTTTTAAGTGAGCTTACGCGCATCCTTGAGGAATATAAAAGAGAAGGCGGTATTGATAATTTTGAGGTTCGTGACGGGCTTTCTTTTATTCGAGTCATAATTCATCGAGAGTCAAACAGCAGCTCGCTAGAACTACGTTTTAGCGCGAATGATATTCATCCCTTTAGTACCCTCCAGGCTGAAGAACATGCCATTAAAGAAACGCTAAAAAGTGACAATGATATTACTCTGTTAGGGTTAAAGCAGGAGGAGCCTTACCATTTATATCAAATTTCGAAGCAAAAGTTGATTTTAGCTGGGTTGATTGCCCTTAAGCTCGCTAAATTCCACAAAGTTCCTTTCCTAAGTACTTTTGCTGCTTGGCTAAGTGCGTCGATTTTTGGTCATGCTCCAAAGCAGCCCCCGAGTGATTCTGATGAAGTAAATGACAGTCATAACAATCATGACAATCATGCGGGTGATTTTTATCCCGCAAGTGGGCAAGAAAGCGTTATTTCAACCCCACGAAATAAAAATGCGGTAGTTTTGGCGGGAACTAAAACCTTCACTACCAGGTTCGTGTTTCCTAATTTAGTTGAGACTTTGAGGGCGTTTGGTTTCTCTGTTTATCTGGTGGAGTGGAGAAAGCTTTTAGAGGCTTCGGTTTTGCCAACCCAGATCAGGCGTGTTGATATTCGTTATAATCCGGAGAACCCTGGGGCACCTATACAGTTATCAGACATTTCTATTGGAGTAACTAAGAGTGAGCTGCCTTATTTAAGAAGCCGGTTAATTACTGATTTTCAAGAGATAAAGAGAGCAGCTAGCCTATTTGCAGTTATGCATGGTTCGCCTTCTGGTGTTGAAAGTAACTCTTTTGACAGTGATCCTTTGAGATCCCCTTGGAACATGTTGGTTGAGGTAGATGCTAGTCCGTTGTACGCACCTGATGAGGAACCTGAAAGGATAACAAGAACAAAAAGTTATTTAGTTTGTTGTTTAGTTGCAGTGGCGTTTTTGTATCATCACGGTTTACCTGGAGTCAATCTTGATTTTGATGCTCTTTTAAACCAGTGCAAACTCAACACAGTCGACTTTCATCGATCAAACAGTGATGTCGGCAGGCCCTTAGACATGCGAAGTCTCAATTTTTATGCTGCTTTTTACAAAAACCCCTTTATTGTAACGAGAGGTAGGTTTATCGGCTATTCTTGCGAAATTAGGACTAATTCACATGTTCTGTTCGCTGATAAAAGCTTGGGTTTAGCCGCCTTTTGTTCTGATACCTATCCTTGGTATTTACTTCGCGATGGCTTAATTGTTGATAACGTAGCAGGACGCTATCCATACGCAACTTGGAGCATACCTTCTGCAGGAGACTTCGGCGCGCCTGTGTGTGATTCCTTGGGCGCCACGCATACAGGCCTTTGTACTACAGGTATCGCTTACTGGTTTGATTGGAATATGGCATTAGATATGCTAGGGTACACTTATATTAGAAATTTTTCATCAACTAAGGATAGTTTAGGATTTTACGGTGGGCACGATAGCGGTTACTCAATTGATCGGGCTTATATGAATTGGAAGTTAGGTGATACTACGCAGCGTTGTGTCGAGAGGCGTTTCGGAGGTCTCTGGCCAAACAATCTTCATTTTTGGACGCATTCATCTTTTAGAAACTTCTCTCCTTTTTCACCCGATAATTTGATTAGGGTTAACATAGAAGCGCAGAATTGCCCCACCACTTCTGAGTACTCTCGGGTGGCTATAGCTGGAGCGGAGAATTTTGGTTTTTTAGCTGGACATGGTTTCAATGATCCTTTAGCTTACAGTTATCCTCATATTCCTCAGGGGGTTGTAGGTCATCCTTCTACTGAGTCGCACTTTAGGTTTAATTTGCGAACGTTGCAAGGATCCTTGAGTGCTAGAGCTCCGTGGTATAGGTACAGATTGGAAAAACTCTTTTATGGTTCAGGGAGGAATGAGTATCACTTGCACCCGGTACCTTACTCTAACGCAAATGAGATAGCTGTGAGAAATCATGTGAATCCTGTTAACAAACTTTTTAGACATGGTGTTTATATAGAGAGAGGGAATCATTTAAGGCAGATCGAGATTGCGCCGAGAGTAAATAATGTTGAAGTTTCGGATGGAGCTGGTAGTGCATACCAGCCTAGAAATTCTGTAACTATTTCTTTCAGCTCTCCGCTTAGAGGAGAAGGTGATTTAAAGTATAAGGTGATTATACCTGATGCTGTTAAATTGAGAATTGATGGTCGAAGAATCGGTCCAGGTTATGAAAAAGATATAAGTAGATGGGTTCTTATAGGTGAGCGCCCTCAGTTTTTAGGGCATCCTGAGGGTGGAGTAAAAGGTTTAGTATTTAACTTTGATCCAAAGCAAATAGTGATTTTGCCAAGGAAACACTGGCATTGGGATCCGGAAAAGTTAAGCAGGTGGTATGGAGTTCCTGAGGTTGAGACTAATTTACATTGGAAGTATTTTGTGGAGATTCATGTCGAAGGAGTAGCAAAGAATATTGATGTGCCGCTTATAGGCAACGCTACAAGGTCGTTTGCTAGAGGGTCATTAGAAGTTAGGGATCCTTTACAGATGAAATGGGTTTGGCCGTTAGCACCTCTTGCGTTAGGTTCTCAACCGAGGAACTTGCAAGATTATTATGCGCTTTTGAGAAGTCCTTTGTACGTTCTCAAAAACGGGCAAGCTTTTATTTCGTCCTCCGTTGGGACAGATGATGAAGTTTTAGATGAGCTGTCGGGTGGTAGAGATGTTTCGGAAGCGACCATAGAAAGAATTCTTTCGCGAACTATCCAGAATATTCAGGATGTATTCATAGTAAGGATTCCGATTGTTCCATTTAGGAGCAAATGTGAAGCTGTTTTTGGGTGTCAAATAGTTGAAGGTTTGAGGCACTGTCAGAATCAAGATGAGTGTCTCATTCAGTTTTGTGGGAAGATGATGGAGGTCGATGACAGGCAAGATCAAGCTCCACCTACATGTGCTAACATAGATTTTACGGATGAAGTAGCTGCTAGAGAGTCTCCAGTTGTAAGCTGTGATTTAATGGGTGCTTCATGTTGCCCGAATCCTGACGTTTTGCGGTTGTTAGCGCCGTGCAATTCGAGTTTTGTATGCGAAGAAAGAGGTCCATTTAGTAGCTATACAGAGCTTCTGGTGTTTAAGAATAATTGTCAAAGACAGGGTAGATTGTTTTATCCTCATTGTAAAGCGAATGATCTTTGGACAAAATGTTGTGAGGGGGACCCTGCGTGTAAGAGAGAGTATAGAAGTCGCTTAGTTGATGGAGGGTGTTGTGAGTGGCTACCAAATGGGATGTGTAGACGTGGGCCTGCCTATAGGTCGCCTGTTTGGATAGATTTGGACTCGGGTAATTACTTAAGGTGTGGTAAGCTAAAGCTTTGTGGAACTAGTTCATGTAATCCGAATACTGGGAATTTAACAGGTGGTTCTGGTGTTATGGGGACGCAAAACGCCCAAGCAACGCTTCCTGTAATAGGTGTGCCAAGAAATATACATGGTGGTTTTGGTGGAGCAATTGGGGTGAGTAATAGGGAGAACAATCAAGGTGAAAGTGAGATTGGTGGTCAAGGTGTTAATAATAAGCAAGGTGGAGGAGGGAATAGCGGGAATCAAGGTGGAAGCGGTCTTCTAAATTTGCAAGCTGAGCCAGTCGTTGGACTGCCTATACATAACCTTCAAGCTTTTAATCCTGTATTGAATGTGGCCAATACAGCTAACGTAGCGAATACAACTAATACTGCTAATACAGCTAACACTGCTAATGTTGCTAATACGGCAAACACTGCTAATACTGCAAATGTTGCTAATACGGGAAACACTGCTAATACTGCAAATGTTGCTAATGCGGCAAACACCGCTAATGTTCCGAACACTGCTAATGTGACCGGATATTCCAGCTACTAATAACTACTAATCTAGTTGCAGGGAAAAGTGGCCATTAAACTTTTTCAGCTGCTTAGTGGGTACTAAAGAAAATAACAATTTTAAGAAAAATGTCAATCAGTCTTAAAAGCTGGTTGATGATTTGAAATTGTTCCTGAACATTGAAAATCGTGGTTAGATATCATTGTGTTGAAAATCTGATTTAAGGTTGGTCTTGCTAAAAAGCTTTACTAAAAGTTTAACCCTTTCAAAAGCTTATAAGCTGTACTGTTAACTTAAAAGTTAGTGGTAGAGGTTAAAACAGGTCAAGTCAAGTAAGTCAGAAGATATGGCAGCTTGGTACCGCAAATTTGAGTGTACTTCGCAATTGAGTAAGAAGGTTGAACCGCGAAAAAGCGGGATTCAATAAAGCGTAAGACAATGATATAACCACTCCCTACTCACAAAACATTCCTATAAAATGTTCTGCTAGAGCATGTACATTATCAAACATCACACTTTACTCACTCTTGTGACATAAAAAAATAATAAACATATTTTAAAAAAAAAAAAAAACTAAACTGGTTCTAGATTATTGTTTTCTGGGATTCTTAGCGTAAGTGAAATTTCCCCTCCATTTTCGGAAAAAAGGGAGTTTAATGTTTACTAGAAGAATTAAATCCACGAAAAGTTTAAATTCAGAGACATCGGGTTGTCCTATAGCATTTTAAATGTCACCAAATGACTATTTTTTATTTTTCCAATTCAAAGGAAAACCGCCCGGGAGTTTTAAAAGTGACTTATTCATTATTTTTATTGTGCTAGTTTTTAAACAAGTTGCAAAACGAAGCTAAAGTTGCTTGACTAAAGGCTCGATATTGTTATCTCTATACTCAAGATCTTCAAGCTGATGTAGACATGCATAGTTGCTTAGGCCATGAAATTTTTGTGGCCTCTGATTGATCCCCAAAACCTCTCCTTGCCATTAATTTAGACCCTACCATTACCAAACTGTCTTCCCTCTCTTAAGCTTGCCCGCACTACAAGACCATCGTACCTTTTATAAATGTCAGTATATGTATTACTACCTCTTAAACTTTCCTGATACTTTCTCACAAGAGTGTCTCTGACGTTACATCTTTCACCACTTTCACTTTTACCTTGCCCCCTTGTTCAAAATAACTTGGTATTTTTCTTTCAGCGCATCTGCCCGGTTGTTTTTCCACAAAATATCCTCAATCATATTCGACTTCTCCCCGATAAGTCATCTTTTTTCAAACTCAATGTGTCATTATCCTTACAAAGCTGATTGACGTGGTATTGTATGAGGTAGCTGACTCCTCAAAACGCCCCATATGCGGCATGACCGACTAAATTGTTAAGACAAATTTCCTTTAAGCCATCAACAACTATACTCTCGGATACTCAACTCTATGTTACCCTTGAAACATTCTTAAAAATTTCTTCCTCCCTGCTTAATTAAGTAGCTTGACCAATAGTAAGTTCGTTCAAACTTTTTAAAAATACTTACAGAAATTAAAAACTGTTTCTGGTTATAGTTCTGACTTTCTTACTCTACCAAGCTCCGCAAGTTTTATCCTATTTATTGTCTGCAAACGAACTCAGTTATAATTTTCGAAGCTCCGAAATAGTTCAAAAAGGCAGCTAATACCAAAGCAAGACAGCACCTTGAGTATTATCCTGACCTTGAGAGCAACAGACAAAAAAGAGTGTTATTTGAGGGAGTTACTTAAAAGCGGGCACTACATTTTAAGTCATTACTTCAGTCACTAGCTAACTTAATTTTTTTTTTAAACTCTCACTTTCGCTAGTGTTTTAAAATTAATTTCTTTTACATTTAATTCTCGAGTTTTTTGAACCGAATGTGCAACTAAAACAAAAATAAAGCTAGATTAAAACCCCTGAACATAATGTATGTCTTTTAATTAACCTTTGTTCCCCTTAGACAAACAGCTCTTTCTGCTTTTAAGTGTAATATCTTGTCAAGGTTTTCAAGGTGTGTGGGTAGGAGCAGGTGTTCCAGAATTTAGAAAAACTGTTACATCTCTGGAAACAGGCCCACAGGGAAGAAGAAGCTCGACAGTGCACGGGACTCGTTCAACACCGCTTCGATAAGATCCAAATCTTACACAAATTTCAGAAGTATTATTTTCTCTCTGGAAGCCCCTAACTTCATATGAAGTTAAAGGATCTAATCCACATCCTCCACTTTTATGACCAACCATACCTACCCAGCTTCGGAGCTCTTTGCTTTCCACTACTCCACAATAATAAGGTCCTGCCATTACTGTAATTGGAATTACTGAAGCTAAATCTCTTGATACGGCTCCAGAATCAAAATCTTCACAACCGGGTGTACTTCCTGGATTTGAACAAGATTTTTCGATACCTTCAGTGTCTCCTACCCGCTGAGCCCAAAAACAGTTGCACACACTCATTGCATTTTTCTTTGCATCTTTTTGGATTTTTTTAAGAAGCTTGGGACTAATGACCTTCCCGTCTAGACGCTGCAATTGTCCTTTAAATACTCTTCTAAGGGTTAACTTTTTAACCGAAATTTTATGCGAATCTGATAAACCTGAAGAAGGGTCTACAACCGCACACTGGAAACTAACTCTAATTGTATGTTTACCATAGTTCTTGAAGTAAGCGTGCCTTGCAAAAATCATGCCCTCAGCCATAACGTTAAAAGCCATGCACAGTGACAAAACAACTAAAGCTCTCAGGAATTTTGTTCTTCTAACATTAACAATTTCTCTGTTAACATTCAAAATTCTCGACCTTAAACCTCCTTGTTTTTGAGTGTAACACACCACTTTTTTTCTGTGCAAAGAATTTTAAGCTTCCTCACGAAAATACAAAAAATTCCTAAGGATAATAGTATCATTAAAAAACTCAGTTAGGTATGCTTTTAAAGTTTTGAAAAAATAATACGGGGATTCAACCTCTGAACGACTACGTGGGAAATTTTGATTTTAACTAAAGCTTGCAATGCTCGAGCGATCTAGCATGGGTGCTTTCGCCATTCTAATTATCATACCTCTGCTCGACCGTAAACAAATGTCACAACGTTTTACAGGCCTTCTCTCACTCGTTGGTAATCCCTCTAAAAAAGCTAACAAAAACATGAATATTATAATGATTTATATGCCTTACGTGCTTGCTTGGAAAGTACCTGTTTGGAAGCGTAATAAAATTAAAAAAAGAAGTACTTCAACTCCTGCCAGCTCCCCATCTGAGGAGCTGGCTATTTAACTAGACTAGTGAGTGGTCTCGTTAAACCACAGTCTTGGGATTATTTGAGAGCTCTAAAATTTTGTCGACAGATACAAACTTACCCTTTGATGATCTTTGGCTGAGCCTCCATCACCAAAGTCTAGGAATCCAACTTCAGCACCAATTTTATACAATCGAGAACCTAGGTAGTATGCAACGCCTCCTGCGTACTCGAAAACATCATCACCAGCAGATAAACTGCAATAGTCTGAGCCACTTACGGAAATAGCCTTACAATCAAGTCCGCTAAATCGCGCGTAACCTTCTAGCTCTTGGGGCATGAAGAAATAGCCTGCTTGAACATAATAGCCAAAGCCATCATCTGAAGAGTCACCTAACTCCCAATCTCTCCACAGGACCTCAGCAGATGCAGAAAATCCTCCATACCTAAACTCGGTTCCTGCCGCCACATCAACTAAATCTAACGAACCACCTCCTACATTATTATCTGCCATGCTATAAGCGGCATTTACTCTCCAGTGCATATCTTCTGAGCAAGCCCAATCTCCTTCGCTGTAGTCATCTACCTTGCCCATAATGTTATAAAACCCTGTCAAAACAAACCTATGGTCTGTGTCAATTCCGGGTTTGTTTTGACCTTCACCAACAGTTCCTTCAGCAAAAGAAAAACTTGACTCGCCATTGAATATTCCGAAGTGAACACCAAAAGTTTTCTCTGGCTCAACTACCCCTAAAACTAGACCTTGGTTCCTTCCTATGTTATAGTGCTGAACAGCAATCGAATCTCTAACATAAAACTGCGCCTCAAAATCATCTTTCATAAATTGAAATGGAAAACCTTGTTTCATTTGACCGAGCTTAAACTTCAACCAGTCACTTGGAGCCCACCAAACATAAGCGTTTGAGAGTACAACTTCATTAGATGCATCCAAACCGGCTTTAGCCCAGTCGCCTTGTAAATTGTAACCTACTGTGCTGTTGGAGCTTTCACCTTTTAAATCTAACCTTGCCAATCCTACATCAAAGCTGCTTGTGTCTGGATCTTCTCCATCTCTTACATTCAGCTTTTGATAGGTATACCCCGTTTTAATTCCAATATTAAGTTTGTTTTTAAATCCAGTCTCCCCCACCTCAAAAACAGTCCCGTCGTCATATGTAACCGACACAGGACTAGCACTTAGTGGCTGAAGCGAGACTACCGCTAAACCACAAATCAAACTATTAAAAGTTAGTTTCTTTTTCATACGCTTAACTAACCGCTAATTTCTAATCATTGCCCCTACAAATGTAAAGAAAACTTTTGTCTCAAAATACAAAGTCTGATCAAAAGATATTCCCAAGTTCAAAAAAATAGCCTTTTTATAGCATATTGTTTGAAACCTAATTTTTTCGGCAATGAATATTTTTTATAGAACAGCGTTTTAGTGCTTAAAGAGGCTTAGATGTCCGTTCTCTTACAACCTTAGCGGGAACTCCAAAAGCTATTGAGTTTTTTGGAATGTCCTTATTAACAAAAGAATGCGCGCCGATTATGCTATCCTCTCCTATGCTAACTCCATCTAAAACGGTTACATGGGATCCAATCCAAACCCTAGGACCTATGGTAACTCCTTTACAAAGCACTTTTTCTTCAATAGTTCGGGCTGGGTCATCTAAATTGTGGTTAGGGGCTCCTATGTAACAATGTGAGCTTACTAGGCAACTTTCCCCAATAGCTATTACCCCGCTAGTGCCCAATCTAGAGTGACTACTAATATTGACGGCCCTACCAAGAACGATTTTTCCACCTTTGCAAACGATTGTTGTGTATTTGTTTAAAAAAACATTATCTTGTAACTCGATTTGACCACCATCTCTGGCCTCTACGGTACAGTACTTTGAAATTATTACTCTTTCCCCCAAACTTATTCTTTTAGCGCCTATAAAACTGACTCCATCTTCAACTAAAACTCGCTTTCCTCTAATATCGATGAGAAATGGCAGAATCAAGTTTCGTAAAATTAAGCCTAATGCTCCCCCAACTCGTTTAATTAGCAGTTCATAAATCTCATAAGCCAGAAACGCACCTACTTTTCCATCGCCCACCATTTCCAGATAGTCTCTCCAAGTCCCTTGAGTAATCCTCTTTATTTGGGGAGTTAAATAAGTCATCGGTGTTGTTTTTAATGATATCAAAATTGTCACAAGTTTAGAGTTTCTGAAACTTTGAAACTGAAAGTTTGAGCTACGGCTCTTTAATTTTAATTTAGTCTGAGAGGTTTAGTTTTATCACTTGAAGGGAGTCCTCCTTCAAGTTTGATTTTCAGTCTCAAATTGTTTTGGCTTTCTGCATGTTTTAACGCCTCTTCCAAAGTTATAACATCCTTAGACAGCCACCCATAGAGATGTTGGTCGAAAGTTTGCATTCCGTAGTTCGAGCTTTTTTCTAAAGTTTCGTGAATCTCTTCAAATTTGCCTTTTAAAATTAGATCTTTCACCCTAGGCGAATCGAGCATAATTTCTACCACAGGGACTCTTGAGGAATTTTTAGAAATAATAAGCTTCTGGGCGACTATTGCTCGAAGGCATGAGCTTAAATCCATAAGTATTTGTTTATGTTTAGAAGAGTCAAAAAAAGATAGGAGTCTCTCAAGGGTTTGACATGCATTTGAACTGTGAAAAGTCGCGAGGCATAGATGACCAGTTTGAGCGGCATGGAGAGTTGCCTCTAAACTTGGAAGATCTCTTATCTCACCGATGAGAATGACGTCAGGAGCCTGTCTCAAAGCGTTTTTCAACGCTGTCATAAAGTCAGCGGTATCAGTACCCACTTCTCTTTGCGTGACTATGCATTTTTTATGTTCGTGATAATATTCGATGGGATCCTCGATAGTAATTATATGGCCAGGCAGATTTTGGTTTCGATAATCAATCATCGCGGCTAGGGTCGTGCTTTTACCGCTACCGGTTGGACCTACGACTAAAATTAAGCCCTCCTTCAGAAGAGCTAATTCTTTTAATTTAGGTGGCAAGTTGAGCTCTTCAAAGGAAGGTATAAGATGCTTTACCCTGCGAATCACCATGCTAACACTACCTTTCTGTTTAAGTACGTTAACCCTGAACCTTCCAAAAAGCTTGAAATAAAGACCTACATTTAACTCCAATTTTTGCTCAAACTCGGCTAGTTGCTGATCTGTTAGCAGCTGTCTCACTAAAGCTTCCGTCTCAAACATATCAAGCACTTTTGTTCTCAGAAATTTAACTTCGCCGTTAATTCTTACGGCTACGGGTGCTCCTGCGGAGATATAACAGTCTGAAGCCTCCGCTTTTGCCATAAAATCTAGAAGATTTTCAATGCAAAGCGTTTCCATATCTATCTTTAACCAGCAGAGAAGCCAAGTTTTTCACGCATCGTTTCAGGAGCAATAAGCCTTTTTTCTACCAGTTGTTTAAGATGCTGCTCTAAAGTTTGCATTCCAACAGCTTGTGATGTTTGAATAACGCCCGGCAGTTGATGAATTTTGCCCTCCCTAATTAAGTTGCGTACCGCGGGTGTGCCTATCATTATCTCTAGTGCAGCAATTCGTCCACCTCCTAATTTTTTACACAAGCTTTGGCTAATAACAGCTTGAATTGACTCTGCAAACATAGCTCTTACTTGCTGTTGCTGTTCGGGTGGGAAAACGTCGACGATCCTATCTACTGTTTTAGCGGCTGATGATGTGTGAAGAGTTCCAAAAACTAAGTGACCTGTTTCAGCAGCTGTTAAAGCAAGTTGAATAGTTTCGAGATCCCGCATCTCTCCAACCAGAATCACATCTGGATCCTCACGAAGAGCTGCTCTTAAGGCCGCAGCGAAATTTTTTGTATGAGAGCCTACTTCCCTCTGATTAATCAAGCTTCTTTTAGGTTTATGAACAAACTCTATAGGATCTTCTATGGTGAGGATATGATGCTCAAAATTTTCATTCATGTAGTCTATCATGGCAGCTAAAGTTGTGGATTTGCCAGAGCCAGTAGGTCCTGTTACAAGCACCAACCCTCTTGGTTGTTGTGATATTTCTTTAAGAATCTTAGGTAAGCCTAAATCATCAACGCTTTGTATTTTTGTGGGAATTCTTCTAAATACCGCTCCATAGCCTCTGAAGTGACGGAACACATTTACGCGGAATCGCGCTAGGTCTACCAAGGAAATCGAAAAGTCTATATCTTGCCTTTCTTCAAATATTTTTCGTTGTTCATCGTTCATAATATCGTAAACTAGCTTTCGAGAATCCTCATCCGATAGAGGAGGAAGTTTAACCCGTTTTAATGATCCGTGAATCCTTAAAATCGGACTCTCTCCTGCACTGATATGGATGTCGCTAGCTTCCTGTTGTACAGCGAACTCTAACAACTTGGTAATGTCCATCAAAGGTATCTATAATCTAATTCGGCACCGCAAACTTAGTTTTTGAGTCTTTTATTTAATGAACGAATTTCTTGTAGGTTGGGAAATTGTCAAACTTCTTAAATCAAGAAAAATTTTTGTTGCCTTGGATGCCCCATATGAACAGTTTAGGGATATAAAAAAAGCCGTGCAGACTTTCATAGGGGAGCAAGCTTATTGTTTTCCGTCGATACCCTCTCCTATGTCTGAAGCTTTGGAAGATGAAGAGCTGCTTGCTGAAAGAGCGATGTTTTTATCAAATCTTCATGAGGAAGGTGTTTTTTTAATACAAATTGATGCAGTTATCCAAAAAACACCTCCGGCTGATCTGTTTGCTCCTTTGCGACTTCAGATAACCAAAGAAACGCAGTTGGATCAAGATTTTTCGGCTCGGTTGGTTAATTTAGGTTACCAAGAAGCTTCATTGGCTTCAGCTAGAGGAACATTTGCGTTTAAGGGCGAAATTATTGACGTGTTTCCCCCTATCTCTGATCACGGTATCAGGATCTATCTTGACTCTAACTCTTTTAAGGTAAAGAGGCTAGCTTACTTTGATGCTCTTTCTCAAAGATCAGTAAAAGATTTGGAGTCGTTTTGTTTTTTCCCCATTCGAGATTGTGGAATCCCGACTCTAAAAAAAGCGCACCTGGAAAAACTTGAGGAAAATGCAAATCGTTTATCTCCATCTTTAGTCAGGAAATTGAGAGCATTTCTGGATAAAGGAGAGAGATCAATTAGTGTTTTTAATTATTTGGCGTTCATTCAGCACACAGAAAGTATTACTCGAGTTATTGATCGACAGATTACAGTTTTAAGCAATCGAAAATTAAACTTCAAAAAATTAGCAAGCTTTTGGCAGCGTCGTGTAAAATCCTTGGAGCCTTTTAGCGATTTAGTGTTTTCCTCTACAAACTTAGACGACATAAAACATTTGCTCGATTTCAAAGAACTCAACCCTAAAAATGTTATGGTCTTTTCTTCTTCGAACAAGCACTTGAAAGAAGTGACTCGTAAGGCTGTGCTCATCAAAGCAAAGAAATACGGCTTTCGAACCGTTTTCTTTTGTGCCCCAGAGCGAACAAAAGATGTGGATAATTACGTAAAGCAAAATTTTAAAGCTGACACGATTGTTTTAAATTCCGTTAAGGAAGTAGAGGCAAAATTTTCTCTGATTCCAAGAGCTTTGCCTATGAGTTTTTTAGATAAGAGTTTGAATCTATTTTGTTTGTCGGACAGCTTACTTGTGTCAAATCAGGCAAAGGAGCAAAAAAATACCGTGGATTTAAATTTCATCCTAGAGCAGTTGCGGGGGTTCAGGGTTGGCGATTATTGCGTCCATAAAGATTATGGAATCTGTCAGTTCAAAGGACTAGAGCTAAGGTCTGTCGAGGGGAATTTGCACGAGTTCGCTGCCTTAGAGTTTGCCGACTCGAAGCTTTTGCTGCCTGTCATGAAATTAAATTTGTTGGATAAATTCGCGGCTTTTGATGCTCCCTCGCCCAGTCTTGATTATCTGGGCAAAAAAGGCGCTTGGAGAAAAAAAACGGAAAAAGCTAAGCAAATTGCATCCGAGTTCGCTTCTCAGCTGCTAAAAAACTTTGCAGTTAAAAAGATAGAGAGAGATTTTATTTACCCAGACGTAAGGAAGCAATTGGAAGCATTTGCTCAAGACTTTCCTTATCAAGAAACGATTGATCAAGTAAAGGCGGTGGAGGATTGCTTGAAAGATTTGTCGGGAAAATACTACATGGATAGATTAATTTGTGGAGATGCCGGGATTGGTAAGACGGAGGTAGCGCTTAGAGTGGCCTTTGCGGTTTTAGCGGCTGGAAAACAAGTTTTGATGGTATGTCCCACAAATTTACTGGTTGAGCAGCATTATAATCTTTTCAACCAAAGGCTAAGCAAAGCAGGTTTCAAAGTAGGTAAGCTGAGCAGATTAGCCACAGCCAAGGAAAAGAGAAAAATTTGTTATGAATTTGGCAAAGGATATTTGCATTGTCTTATAGGTACTGTGGCAGTATTTTCCTCAACCCTTAGAGCCCACGATTTGGGGTTAATTATATTTGATGAAGAGCATAAGTTCGGAGTGGCGCATAAGGAAGTTTTAAAAAATTTGCCCCAAACAGTTGATAAGCTTTACCTTAGCGCCACGCCATTACCTAGGTCTTTAAACTTAGCCATCTCTGGCTTGAGAGATTTAAGCTTAATCATAACTCCACCTTCTAATCGCAAGAAAGTTTATGTTGCTGTCTCGGAGTTTGATTTAAACTTAGTCAAAAACGCAAGTGAAAGGGAAATCAAAAGAGGAGGCCAAGTTATCTACGTCGTTTCTAAAATTAGCTTACTTGAAGAAGCCAAGAAGGCCTTGGGTAAAATTTTCCCAAATCTCAACTTAGAAATAATCCACGGGAGGCTTTCCAAAAGAGAAATAGAGGAAGTTTATTACAGGTTTATCAGCAGACATATTCAGGTTTTAGTTGCCACATCAATTGTGGAGGCAGGTTTAGATATACCAAGCTCAAATACGATAATAGTTCAAGACGCAAATAACTTTGGACTTGCGCAGCTTTATCAGCTTAAAGGGAGAGTGGGAAGGGGGGAAACTCAAGGATTTTGTTATTTTTTGTTCGATAAAAGCAGCATTACTGATGCCGCCAAGAAAAGATTTGAAGCGTTAAGTCACCTAGATCAAACCAGTGAAAGTTTTAGTCTAGCTGTGAAAGACTTAGAGATTAGAGGGGTTGGCACTTTTTTAGGAAAAAAGCAGAAAGGTTTTGTTAATGATGTAGGCTATGATCTTTTCATTGATTTAGTTAAAGAGGCATTGTACGACTTGCGGGGAGTACCAAGAAGGTTTTTGTCTCAAGTTGAGCCAGAAATATCCCTTCCTGTTGACTGTTATATTCCTGAAAGTTACGTTAGAGATTCTTTCCTGAGGCTTAGTTTGTATCGCAAAATCTTTCTTGCTCGCTCACCAGACGAGTTAGTCGAGTTGCGCTTGTTTTTTGAGGATTCTTTTGGCAACCTTCCTCAGCCTGTTCAAAACTTGTTCCTACTTGCAGAAATCAAGTTTTACGCAAAAATAATAGGCGCTTCCAAAATTATTTTTAGGGATAAGCATTTTGAGATTTTAACGCTTGCAGTTGAAGGTGAATCCCAAAAGCCCGAGGTTTACAAATTGGAAACCAAAAATTTTGATTTAAATGAACTGAGGGATAAAATAAAACAGCTAGCGCATGAAAAATTTGAGGAAAATTTTTATTTTTTTGCTGATTCTTAAACTTTTCGCAGAGTCTCTAGTAAAAGTGGACAGGCTGGTAGGTTTTATTGAACAAGAACCTATAACTTTGTCCGATTTGAAAAAAGTGGGACTTGAAGATAAGGACTTATCTCTTTTAAAGTTAGCGCTTAAACGCAAGGGGCTCTCTGTCAGCCATGAAGAGATTACTTTTTTAGCAAATCTTGCTGCCAATCAGGATCCGAGATTTCCAAGACTAAGATTTGAAGATCTTGGAATTGCCGCAAATCTCCTGAAAATTTTTGGCCCAGAAATTTCCAAAGAGCTCTCTGATACGAAAGTTGAACAGCTTGCCTACTACTTATTGCCGTCTCCCAGTCCGGAAGATCGCTACAGTATATCTCTTGTCAAGTGGGTGGGGGATAAGAGTTTTATGGGTAATTTTTATGCAGGAGATAGATCGATGTTTACAAAAGAGCATCTGCCTCCTGTGAAGGAAAAGGAACTACAAGATATAGTTTGGGAGGCTGTGGGAGTTTTGCCTGAAGGCTATTTAAGTGTTCCTTTCATAGCGATAGATGGTTCTATAACCATATTTGAAATAGCGAAGAGGACGAGGAAATTAACTTTGGATGACAATTCGAAGGAGATGGCGCGCGCAATTTTAGCTGTGGAGCTGTTGAGTAAAAAGTTCGATTTTTACAGACAAAGAGCGGAGGAGTTATTAAAAGTTCAAGTTACCGGTAACTTTTAGTCGCTTTTTTGGTTGTGAGTTAGTTTTTCAAAGGGTTAGAATTAAAAATTAATTTAATTCGAAAAATTATGGCATCAAGTTACGTCTTATCTGAAAACGGGCATTTAGAGAAAAACAATTATTTAAACTGTGAGAAAGGATTAAAGAGTTGGCTTTTGACTTTAGATCATAAGCGCATAGGATTGCTGTATCTAATTACTTTGCTTTTGGCCTTTGTGATTGGAGGAGTTGCTGCTTTAATGATTCGCTTGCATTTGTACAATCCAGACAATCAGCTGTTAAGTTTGGATACGTACAATGTGATGTTTTCGTTGCATGGGATTTTAATGATTTTTTTGTTTATCGTCCCGGGCATTCCTGCTGTGCTTGGCAATTTTTTGCTTCCTTTAATGATAGGCGCAAAAGATGTTGCTTTCCCTAGGCTAAATCTTTTGAGTTATTACTTGTACGTACTTGGAGCTCTTATCGGGGTCATAGCAATTCTTAACCCTGTTTGGGTGTTGAAATACCTCAAGGGAACCGCAGTTGGAGAGTGGCTTCCAATCGATACAGGATGGACTTTTTACGCTCCTTACTCCACTACAACAGGTGCGGGAGAAGGTTGGGGAACTATACTGATGACCTTGGCTGCTTTCATCATGGGATTCTCGTCTATTTTGACGGGTCTCAATTTTATAGTTACTATCCACAGGTTAAGAGCACCTGGCCTTAGTTGGATGAAGCTTCCAGTTTTTGTCTGGGCTATTTATGCAACTAGCATCATACAGGTACTGGCTACACCAGTTGTGGGGATTACCTTGGTTTTATTGATTGTAGAGAAAGTTTTGGGTATTGGCATTTTTGATCCGGCCAAAGGAGGGGACCCTATTCTTTATCAGCACTTCTTTTGGTTCTACTCTCACCCTGTTGTTTATATTATGGTATTGCCGGCTTTTGGCATCGTTGGGGAAATCATTCCTGTTTTTTCAAGAAAACCTATTTTCGGTTATCACGCTGTAGTTTTTGCCTCAGTTGGTATTGCCGCAGTTTCTTTCATAGTCTGGGCGCATCATATGTATACCGCCGGAATCTCTCCCTTTTCGCAGGCTTTATTTACTTTTACCACTCTCTTAGTTGCTATTCCGACTGCAGTAAAGGTTTTTAATTGGGTTAGCACTATGTACAAGGGTTCTATTCAGTTAACGACACCGATGCTTTATTGTTTGGGTTTTGTTTTTCTTTTTATGATTGCAGGTACAACAGGAGTTTTTCTGGCCCTTTTAGGGCTTGATATTTTTTACCATGATACTTATTTCGTTGTGGCGCACTTTCATTACACTATCCAAGGGGGAGCCGTCATTGGGCTTATAGCCGGGCTTCATTTCTGGTTTCCTAAAATTACTGGAAAAATGTATAACGAAAGTGTAGCTAACTTGGCTTTTTGGCTCATCTTTTTTGGATTTAATGTGACCTTTTTGCCTCAGTTTATTTTAGGAGTACAGGGAATGCCAAGAAGATATGCAACGTATGAGCCCGAGTTTGCCCCAATGCATAAATTATCCACTTTTGGCACGTTTTTCAATGCTGCAGGTTATATGTTAGCCCTCTTAAATCTAGCTTGGTCTTGGGCTTTTTCCAAAGTCAAAGCTGGAGCCAATCCTTACAACGCTCTAGGGTTAGAGTGGCAGGCCCCTAGCCCACCTCCTCACGATAACTTTATTGGCCCCGTTGATGTATCGGTGGGAAGGTATGATTATGGTGTTGAAATAGAGAAGGTTGTAGAGGGGAGTGTTAAGGCTTAACTCCACTTATACTTATTATTATTTAGCCCAATCTCACCAAAGAGGCCTCAGAGAAAATTGAAGGTTGTCCTTAAGAGGCAACACTGTAAAAGCTTAGACAAGTTTATAAATCTGGAAAATCCCATCCATTTCAGACATTTTAAAAAAGCTTTTTTCTCAAACCTGAGTTTATTTGTAAGGGAAGCTCAAAATTTTGAAATAGGTTGAACCAAATAAACAGGGTTCAATCCCACACTTTTTTAGAGTAAAGTGTTAGCCAAAACTTGAGACTTTTAAATTTAGATATTTTGAAATTAGTCTCGCAACAAGAAATACCTTTGTAAAGGGCAGGGACTTTAGTTGTTTTGAAACGTCAGATTGATTTTTGCTTAAGCGATGTAAGAGTTCGGGGAGTTCGCTCATAAATCATTCTGCAGCTTTTTCTAAGCTTTTGTTTCTCAAGCTAAAAGTCAACCTGAACGAAAACCCAGTAATATTTATTCTGTATTTAAAATTTAAATTCTTTTACACCGCTCTGTTTTGAAGTTCAACTTTGAATAACTTAAGGAGCTGCTAGGCTTTTTTGTAAGTAAAAGTCTTCTTGAAGGCCTCCAAATAACGATAAACCCGTAAAGAGGTCTTTGAAAACTAGCTTTTATACTTTAACTTTTACCGTCTCAGAAATTTTTTTCTCTAAGAACTTACAAGTTATAAAAGTTTCAAAAAAAGTGGCATTAAGAGTCCTTTGCCTAACGACTAATCCGGGAAAAAATTTGTGCTTTAAATAACTTACCCAGGTCTTCAAGAAATTTTTAAGGCTATCTGTTTGCGTAAAAACTGTCGGGGGAAATAAATGCTTGCATAACGATCTAAGTTCAGGCTGCAGTTCTTTAAGCTCAGAGATCTTCAATTTGACTTCATCTAGCTTTTGCCTAACAGCCTGTAGGTACGATTGGTCGATTGAAATAAAGTCAATCTCCTCAAGCTTTTTTTTTATCGCTGGATCCATTAGTTTAGAATTCTACAAAGTTGACTACAGGTACCACAAATTCTTGTGACTTTTGCTTTAGCCTTTAAAATGAAACATTTGAAAAAAATTTAAAAAAAGCCGAATGCAATTACTAGTGGGCCTTTTTAAGTTTTTAATATCGTTCCTAATCGTCATTTTCTCATCTTGCGGAGTTAGAAAAACTCCAGAAGTAAAATCAACTCCCGCGCAAATATTTAAAGTCGGCGAAGTTGAGATTGATAAAGACTTCGAGTTAGAGATGAAGCGTTTAGGAGCTTCCCATTTTTCTCTCATAAGTGATGTTAACAATGTTAAAGTGTACCTACCTGAAAAAAATGTATCGCTGGTGCTAGCTAGAGAAGACAATGGTATTATAAGAGCCAGTCTACCTTCTCGGTTAAGTAGGCAAGAGAAGCTATATTTCTCTGTCAATCAGCCTACGCCCACTCCAACGCCACTTGTAGTAATAATCGAAAAGAAGGTTTATCCAAAGCCCAAAAAAGCTACTGTAGTAAAAAGTACCCCTAGCCTTGCTCCAAGTCCCTCTCCTACCCCTCCTTTGGTTAGATGGACAAAGGATAGAATAGCTCTTGAAATTTTAAAGGGTAATGCTCCCAGGGATAGCGCAGGCAACTTGGTTCATAAAGTCGAAAAAGAAAAAGTTACTCTTCAAGACTTGGTTAGTTGGTACTGCGGTAGTTTAGAGCATCTTTATGAGATCTCAGAGTTTAATGGGGGTTTGCCCGTTGACGCTCAGATAGTCGAGGGCGTTGAGGTAAAAATCCCAGAAAAATTTATCAAAAACCCAAAGAAATTTCACACCGATAAAAAAAATTAAATTTTCGAACAAAGCAACAATGACTGACATAACTTAAAGTATTTCACTTGGGTAAGTCTTGAGTAAAAATTTCCGTAGAGTTTCGTTTAGCAAAAAATTTTGGTCAGTATCTTTAAAAAAATGCTAACCACACCCCAAACTTTGAAATTGACTTAAATCACTCAGTATTTCAAAAGGTTTTTTGCGAAAAAGCTTTGTGTACCTGAATCTAGCATAAATTGAGCCGAGAAGGATTCGAACCTTCGACCCACTGGTTAAAAGCCAGTTGCTCTACCTGCTGAGCTATCGGCCCAATTTTAAAATTTCTTTGCTGGTAAATTATTATAGATAATTTTCATTTTACCCTAGATATTTTAGAATTGGAACTGGATTATCATAGAGCAGCCTGTTATACTCGAAGATGTAGTGTGATTCTTTACAAGCTCTTTGAGCTTTTGCAAGAGGTTTTAGTTCTTGAAAATAAAAAACCACCTCCATTTGTTGTTCCTAATGACGAAGAAGCAGAGAAAAAGATGAAGGTTCTTTTAGCCAAAGTGAAGGAGCTTGAAGCAGAGTTAAATTTAGAACTAAGCATCTTGAAAAACAAGGAGGAGAATTTAAAATTCGCTTCTCAGAAGCTAAAAGAAACAATAAAAAGAGAAGTAATATTACACCAAAAAAAAGTAGATCAACTAACCAGCCAGTTAAAAGATACGCGACAAAAACTAGATGAGCTCAAAAGTCAAAAGCCGGAGCCCTCTCCCACTGATAGTCAAGTTCAAAATACTGAGAGACTTATGGAGCTTCAAGCTGAGATTCAAAAAATTAAGACTTTAATCTCTAATGATTTATTCAATAATTTTAAGCTGGCTTTCGAACTTCACCCTTCAAACCCCTTCACCGCTGCGTTAAAACCCTCAAACACCTGTAGCAGCTGCAGCTTTAGACTCACTTTGGAAGAGATCTCTCTTTTAATATCTGAAGACAAGTATTTCAATTGCCCTGCGTGTAAGAGATTAGTGGTGAAAGTAGAAGAGGTTCTGGATTAACTGCTTATGATTGTTGCATATGTAAGCAGTTTTTCGTTTCACTTTGATGAAATTCCAACTGATCCTTTTGGCCATGGAGGAAGCTTTGTTTTTGACTGCAGATATGTTTTTAATCCAGGCAGACTTGAAGAGTACAAGGATTTGGATGGATTAAAAAAATCCGTTGAAAGATGGCTCGAGAGTAACACCAGCGCACAAGAGTTTTGGAAGCTAGTTAAAAATTTGATTGATTTTGCGTTGAAGCAAGCCAGGGAGAAAGATATGACTGAAATCAGTTTTCATTTTGGTTGTTCAGGGGGTAGGCATAGGAGTGTTTTCTTTGCAGAGAAGTCAAAAAAGTATCTTGAAAGCCTTGGGGTAAGAGTGATCATTGAGCACATCAGGTTAAAAAAACAGGGTCTGCTTAGCTAGTGAGGATTTGCGCCTATATTTTAGCAGCTGGTTTAGGCTCACGGCTTCTGCCCTTAACTCAAGATACTCCCAAGCCAATTTTAGATTTGGGAGGCTCAACTTGTTTTGATTTAATAGTCAAAAAAATGCTTCAGTTTGGCATTAAAGATATTGGTACAAATGTATTTTACCTTAAAGACCGCCTTCTGAAGCATGTTGCTAAAAATTGGAAATTTGTGCGGGTATTCGAAGAGCCTTTTCTAAGTGGAACAGGTGGAGCAATCAAAATTGCCAAAGGGTGGCTTTCAAATTTTGATTTAATTTTAGTTCACAACGCTGATGTTCTTAGCGGTCTAGATTTTTCAAGATTTTTAGCGGTGCATAACAAAAGAAAAAGTTTAGCGACCTTGGCGTGCAATAATTTAAAAGCCAACAGATACCTTTGTTTCGACAAAGAAAAGAATCTCACAGGTTGGGTCAGCAAAAAACAATCAGAGGTTGTAAGAGCAGGATATATTACCCGAAACTGCAAGCATTTTTTGGGCATTTCTGTTTTAAGCAAAGAGTCTCTTACATTTTTTGATTTGTTTGAAGGTGAGTTCTCTTTGATTTCAGTATTGCTAAACATGAGCAAAGTGGGCCTGGTAACTTATTACCTCGATAAAAGTTTTTGGTTAGATATTGGAACCTTGGAAACTTTTAAAAAAGCCAAGGCTCTCAAGGACCTTGATAATTTGATTGGAATAAAAAATTAGCAGCCAAATCCCCAAAATAACTATGATTGCGACAAGAACTGCTTCCCAAAATCCAGCTTGAAATGAGTAAATTAATGAAAAAACAACTAACTGCAGCACCAAAGAAAGGCCTAACGAAATGATTCCGCAAAGCAAAAAAACAAATAAAGAGGAAGGATTAAACAAAAACATCGTGATAAAAAAAACTCCAGCCAGCTGAGCCAATGAAAAAAAATTCTCATACACGACTTTGAAAATCTTCAAATCTACTTGCCACTGAGGGATTCCTCTTGCCTCCCTGTTTTGCTTCTGAGCAAAAAGCCCTCTAATTGTAAAATCTTCCTGATTCAAAACTAAATCTTTGGAAACTAATAGAGGCACCGAAAGCGAGTATTTTCTTTTCCCAGCCTGAACTTTTTTAAAATTTGACCCCCCTTTTATCAGTAGTCCCTCCGCTGTGAATCGAAGAATGTTTAGGTTGAAATCCCATTTCGCTTTTCTTGCCAAGAAAATAACCTTAGGATCGTTATCTGACATAGCCAAAGCATAAAGTCCTCTTGCTTGACCTGTCCGTGGATCCCATTTTTTAATAAATAATAGCCAATTGCCGCTTAAGATGAACAGGTTTTCCTCGTAAGGCGAGTCGTCCCGAAATTCCTTTTTTGCTAATCTGGCCCAATCTCTAAATTTGCTACTCAAAAACTCGGATTTTGCTAACAAAACAAATCCCAGTGAAACGGAAAATGCTAAAAAACAACCTGACAGACTTGAAATTTTGTAACCTAAAGCCTTGAAAGCCAAAAGCTCGTTGGATGCTTTTACTACGAAAAAAAAACCAATGAAAGATATGATTAAAGATGCTTTGATAAAGTAAGAAGTATGAACTAAAGCCCCAAAAAAACTTGTTTTCAAGAGGGTCAAGAGATCTTTGTCATAACGTAAAGCAAAATCTAATTTTTCCAACGCATCAATCGTTACAAAAATTGAAAATATAAGTATTAAAGAACCGATAAAGATCTTGAATAATTTAAGCATAAAATAAGTAAAAATTCTCATCTCCCAAAAACAGCGGCTAATCCATTGCTTCTTCTCTGGAGCTTCAACCTCCAGAAGCCTCTAACAAAAATAATTAGCAAAACTGCAAGTATAGTTATAAAGCCCTCAGATAATTTTAAATCTGGGTAATTTAGTTTTTCAGAAATTGCGTCGATCAAAAAGAGGCTGGTCACAAAAGTTAAGATAATTACAGCGTAGGCTGTAACGAAGTAATATTGCCCAATCTTGGGTGCTAGATTCAGGGCTAGGATTCCAGCAAGAGCTGCAAAAACAACATCGTATACTGGCGACAAGAATCTTCTAGAAAGCTCTTTTTTCAAAGTTTTTAACTTTTGCCACAAGGTATGTTCGGAGACTTCTTGTAAAACTAGTCTTTCCTTCACGGCAGCAATGTGGTTTTCGTCAAACTTAAGTTTTTCAAAGTCATTTATGGCAGCTTTAGCGTAAGCTATATTTTCCAAGATCTCTTTGTTGGAAAGCTGGGAACTTTTTCTTGCTGTCTGCACACCTTTCAGCGCAACGCTCTCGAAAAACTCGTTTGCCTCAAAATTTGAAAACTCTTCTAATGAAAACCCTTTAAATGACAGATTCCATCCGTTTCCTAAACTTAACACTAACCCTTGTTGCGAAAGTAAGTAATCTAACTTTCCTTCAGTAGCAAAAAAAATCTCTAGTCTCTCCGAAGGTACAGTTAAAAAAATATCTTTTAAGTTATCCCCCTCGCGGTTGCTTACAAAAACTTTTAACTTGCCAAGCTCAACAGGCACTGAGACGGGGAGAATAGATGTAGTTTTATTGATTACGAGTTTGGCAAGTTCGGCCTCGAGCACAGACTGGGAGATTGGCCTTAAGTAGCTTAGAGCCAAAAAATGACACCCTGCTACTAGAAGTGACGTTAATACTATGGGTGCTAAAGCTATATTGATACTATAGCCTAAAGACTTAAACGCGGTTATTTCGCGGTCAAGCGCCAATTTCTGGCAAAAAGCTGCACTCCCCAATATGACTGCAAGAGGCATTGTAAAATCCAAAAAATTAGGTATCAGAATTAAGAATAGATCAAGAATTTCCTTTGCTGTTAAACCGTCAAAAGCATACTCAAGTGCAAGTTGGGAAAACTTTATTCCAGCTAATAAAAAAGTTGCTCCGACTAATATTACTGCAGCTAAAAGACTGTGCTCCTTAAAGTAGTGAATTAGGAGAGTCATCAATTTTTTTGGTAAAGTACTTAACTTGTTTGGCTTTTAAGATTCTAACCCAAAAGTAGTTATAATTTAATTAAAAGCTTAAAAAAACCTTAAATGAAAAACTTTTTTGATTTTCCCCGTGTTGCGCTTAACAAATTTTTATTAGAGCTGGGATTTAGAAAGCCTTATCTCGGAAATCAGTTATTTGATTGGTGTTACAAAAAATATGTTTTTGATTTTGATGAGATGACGAACCTAAAAATTGCTGAAAGAACTTCTCTTAAAGAAATTTTGACAACCCAAATAATCGTGCCCTCTAAAATCTACAAAAGTTTGGATGGGAGTTTCAAAGCCTTGTTCACTTCCCAATCTAGTCCTGAGGACGCCAGGTTTGAGGCGGTGCTTATGCCTTCAAAGTCTAGGTGGACACTGTGTGTGAGTTCTCAATCTGGTTGTGCTATGAAATGTAAATTTTGCAAAACAGGCTCATTAGGATTAATAAAAAATTTAAAGCCTTCTGAAATTTTGAGCCAAGTTTTCTGGGCTATTGAACAACTTAATCAGAAAAAACCGAATAACATTGTTTTTATGGGCATGGGAGAGCCTCTTCAAAATTTTGATAATTTAGTCTCTAGCTTGCAAATTCTGACTGATCCACTTGGCTTTGGATTTTCGAGTAACTCTATCACTGTTTCTACAGTTGGTCTTCTAAATCGAGCGGAGGAATTTTTGAGTCTTGATCTAGCTAACCTCGCAATCTCGCTTAATGCCTCGAATCAAGCTGTTCGAGCCAGTCTTATGCCAATTTCTGTAAAGTTTACTTTTGCTGATATCATTGACTTTTTGAAACGCGTTAAATTGAGAAAAAGGAAAAGAATTTTTTTGGAATATGTAATGCTGCGAGATGTAAATTGTTCAGATTCAAATTTAAAAGAGTTAACAGAGGCTTTGTTGCCCGTAAAGCACAAAATAAAAATAAACTTAATTCCTTTCAATTACTTTCTTGGAAGTCTTTTCGCAGCGCCTTCTGAGGATATTATAAGTAGGTGGCAGAAGGTGTTAATGGCAAAGGGTTTTATTGCAACAGTTCGTTGGTCTAAGGCAAGGGACATAGGAGGAGCTTGCGGTCAGTTAGCAGGAGAGTTTGAAAAGAGCCCTGCCAAAATGTAAAATAAAAGAAACTTTATGCCTTTTTTCAAGTCTCCTTTGCCGAAAGTTTCAAAACCAAAGTATTTCGTAGTTAACGCTGCAGGTGTGCCTTTAGGGCGTTTAGCCGCCAAAATTGGAACGATTCTTCAAGGCAAAAATGCTCCCTCGTATGTTCCAATGTGGGTGCCAGATCATTACGTTTACGTTTTAGGTAGCGATCAAATCATATTGACCGGGAATAAATGGGAATCTAAAAGATACTCTCACTCCTTACACGTAGGCGGCCTGAAAGCAAGGAAAGCAAAAGAATTGAAGCCCTCAGAACTGATAAGGCTTGCGGTTTCAGGGATGTTGCCCAAAAACAGGTCAAGAGATAGATTGCTCAAACGATTGAAGGTAGTGTCCTCTATTCCTCCTAATATAAAAAATTTCGAGGAGGTGAAGGTTTTTTAAATTCATATTATTAAACTCTAGTAATTGACAGTAAGGTTGAAAAAGCCTTATTGAGATTTTAAAAAGAATGTCCCTAAGTTATTTTTATAATCGGAGTATTTGCTTTAGACTTCTTATCAATAATAACAGTCCTCAAGAAAAAACAACTCACTGTTTATTGATAAATTCTTAATCGATTAAGCTTGTTGCATTTAAGTTCTGTTGTTTTTGAGCTTTACTTGAAAGCTTTAAAAGTGGGCTAAGCACCGAAAATTTGAGCATTTGCAAGCTTTAAGCTTTCAAGTTTTTTGACAGGAGTATAATTTTTTACTTTTTACTTTTGCATCGATCTTGTGTTTTAGATCTAGAGCTTTTCTTTTCAAGTTTTCATACTCCTTCAAAGTTAAATGCCTAAACTGGCCTGGCTTTAATTTTCCGAGCTTTAAATACCAAATTCTTGTTCTGCATAGCTTTTTAACCGGGTGAAATAGCTTATCAAACGCTTTTCTTATAACTCTATTTTGACCTGATTTTAAAACTACCTTAGCCCAAGTGCACCTATCTTTTCTTTCAATTATCTCGGTTGCATGAAAACGCACTAGCTTGCCATCTACAAGTATTCCTTTTTTTAGTTTTTCGAAATCTTTATCCTCTAAATAACCCGATACTTTAACTAGATACTCTTTTTCTACATGATATCTTGGGTGGGTTAAAACCTGAGTGATTTCGCCATCATTTGTTAAAATCATTAATCCTGTTGACCAATAATCTAACCTTCCTGAAATATCGTAATGGTAAAAATTGGAGGGCAAAAAATCATAAATTGTTTTTCTATTCTGAGGATCTTTGCGTGTGCTGACAACTTCCGCAGGTTTATAAAATAAAAGTGCTCCTTTGGGAAGAGGTTGCATAATTTTGCCTTTCAACTTGACTACGTCTTTAAAAGGATAGATTTTTGTGGAGGGGTTTAGATGTTTCTGATTGTTGACTGTTACTTCGCCTTTCTGAATATATTTTAGGAGCTTCCGTCGCGACTCTGAGGAACACTCTATTAAGTAAGATAATAAGTTTTGGCGTTTCACTCTAACTTTATCTTTAATTCTAAATTAATCAAAAGCATCTTTCATGAATAATAAGTTTAATTTCATGGGCACGTTTAAGAGCTTGCCGATTGATAATGATTAATGGCTTTATTCCACATCCAAATTGTGAAGATAGAAATTAGGCTGGAACCTAGCGCTACAACGAAAAGGGTCTCCATGTTTTGCGTGACTATAAATTTTGCTGGAAGTGAAGCTATCACTAAAAAAGGCAGCAAAATTCCCAGAATATATCGAACAAGGGGTGTAAATATATCGCTGGGACTGGTTCCATAATCTTTTAAAGTCATAAAAAGCCGCATAAAAGCATAAGGGGTTTCCAAAAAAAAGCACGGCAAAATAAACAAAACTCGCAAAAATATGGAAGCTAAAAGAGCTACCGGGAATATGCAAATAAAAGTAATTAGCTCGATAGCTGTAATCTCGAACTTAAATGCCACAATCACTAGGAAACCCACCGATAAAAGCAAATTATAAAAAGAGCTTGGCTCAAATTTATTGAAAAAAGAAAAGATGAAACAGTTTACAGGCTTGAGCAGATAGCTATCAAATAGCCCTTGATTAACGACACTTGGTAAGCTCCATGTGCCAGTTGCTAAAAAGGCCATATGAAAAGAGTCGATTAAAAACCAAATAGCAAGCAAAAAAAGGGTAGCACGGAAATCCCAGCCGTTTAAATTGTCTGTAAAAAGATACACCGAATAGTAAACCGCAAATAAGCTCGAGTAATAAACAAGATCCATTACAATTCTCAGCCAGAAATCTATTTGAAATGCGGATGATCTCAAAAGAGAGCATATGATGATGGTTTTAAAGAACTGAATGTATTTTTTCATGACCCAAATGCCGAAAAATGTCTAAGGCCTTCATTAAGGAATAAACGAAAAACATAGCCAAGTACCAATAGCCAAGCCAACCCTTGGAATGTAATAACCGAAACTTCAAACCAGCTTAGGTTGTTTAATAAAGCAACGCTTGGGATATATGCCATAAACTTAAACGGCAAAGTTTGAGCTACAGCTTCTACAATTGAGGGCAAATGTTCAAGTTTTAAAAATCGTCCTGCAAGAAAAATGGCTACTACCTCAAGAATTACTCTGAACGTCCAACCATCCTCTAGCCATAAAGTAACCGCCTCCACCAGAGAAAATAGCAGGAAGCTTAGCCCAACACAAAAAGGGGTTAGCAGTAGGAACTTTAGAAAACCCTCTAAAGTGACGGGCAGTTGCCACAAAGCTGCAACTAAAATTATAAATAGCAAACCTAAAAATAGCTGACAAACTAAATATCCCAAATATCGACTAAAAATGATCGACGAAAAGCTATGAGGGTATAGGAAATATCTAGTTACCGTGCCATCATAAACTTCCCTCGAAATGTAAGCTGGTTCTGGCGTAAAAATTTGATAAGCAGTCATACTAAAAAGAAAATACCAAAAAACCTGAGTATCTGAGGGGGTTGCATTTTGCCACAACAACACGGGAACAGGTAATGCGGCGACAAAGGGCAGAAATTCTCGCAAAAAGAAAATTAAGGGATAAGCAAAAAGTCTTTTAATTTCGCTTTTGGTAATTGAAAAGATCATACTTTTTGTTGAAATACTCGTGCCATCATATCTGTAAAATCTTCAATTTCGAGACTGTAGTCCAGTTCTCCCGGGAGTCTCTGGATTAAACCAAAAAAATCTTGAAGTTTAGTAATCTCAAGCTTAATGATGGGTGGCTCTTCGCTGGTTAAACTGAATTGCTTTGTTAAAGTTTTCAGCGTTTCCTCGCTGACGTTGTGAAAAGTTATGTTCGCGTATCTTTCATGCTCAGACAAAAGCTCGCTAAGTCTTCCATTAAAAATAAGTTTTCCTTGATGCAAAAAAAGAATTCGACTACACGCTTCTTCGATGTCTTTCATATAATGGCTCGAGACTATTGCAATAGCATTCTTTTCTTTGACATAAGTTTTTATAAAAGCACGTATATGAGCTTGACTCACCACATCTAACCCTAGAGTAGGTTCATCCAAAAGCAAAACCCGTGGCTCGTGAATCAGCGCTCCAACTATTTCAGCTTTCATTCTTTGCCCCAGAGATAATTTTCTTAGTTGGATGTTAAGGCAGTCTTCTATCTTAAGTTTCTTAGCCATTTCTAAAGACTGATTGAAAACTTTATCTGGGACTTCGTAAATGTTCTTTAGAATGAGAAAAGAATCGTAAAGTGTTAAATCCCACCAAAGTTGAGTTCTGTTGCCAGCTAAAAAAGCAATCTGTTTCTTAAAAGCTATCTCTTTTTTGAATGGGTCAAAACCTAAAACCTCAACAATTCCTTCGTCCGGCTTTAGAATTCCGGCAAGTATCTTAAGCAGGGTTGTTTTTCCTGCTCCATTTTCTCCGATTAAGCCGATCACCTCACCGGGGTAGATTTCAAAGCTTATGTTTTTTAGAGCTTGCTTAGTTTTATAAGTGGGAAAAAATATGCTTTCTAGCAGTCCCCTAGAGCCTGGCTTTTTTTCTTTTACCCTAAAATAACGGGAGACTTGTTGAACTTTTACCACTTGGTCAAAATTTCAAAATAGATATCATCTCTACAATTGGCGTAATTACGGCAAAAACCACTAGAAGTACGATCAAGCCAATCACTATAATTAAAATCGGCTCAACTAAAGAGACAAGGGTTTGTAATTTTGAAGCGCTTTCTTTCTCATAAAAGTCAGCTATTTTGATGAGCATTTTTTCGAGCTCTCCGCTTTGTTCTCCTACAGATATCATTGAAACAAAAAGAGAGGGATACACGCCTTCTTCCTCTAAGGAAGGAGCTATGAGTTTGCCCTCTTTGACTTTATCTGCGACTTCAAGAAGATTTTTCTGAATTTTTGGGTGAATTGCTACTCTTGATGCAATCTCCAAAGCGTTAACCAAAGTCACTCCTCCTTTTAGCAACGAGCCTAAGGTTAGAGCTAGCCTAGAGAGATCTGTTTTAAGAAATATATCCCCCAGAAGAGGGATTTTAAAAATAAATTCCCTAACTCTATTTTTATAAGAGGGATCCCTAAGAGAATTTGCCAATAACAGAGCGAGAGCTAGAACAACTGCGACCAAAATTAACCAGTAGTTTGATATCGCGTTGCTGATGGTGAGTAATACCTGAGTTATAAAGGGTAATTTTGCACCTTCTTTTATAAAAATAGTTGTTATTTGAGGAACTACTACCAAAAAAAGAACAAGAACTACAACAAAACTAAGGGCTATCATTATTGTTGGGTAAAACAAAGATGAGATGACCTTTCTCCTTAACTCAACTTGCCTTTCCAAATAATTAGCTAAATTATCTAGAACGTACTCAAGATTTCCAGCATGTTCTCCCGATGCAACCATATTGATATAAAAATCGGGAAAAATTTTTTTATGAAAAGACAGGGCTACAGAAAATCTGACGCCTCTTTCTACTCTTTCGCGTATGTCAACTAAAGCTGCCCTTAATTTAGAGTTTCCCGTAACCGCGCTTAGCTTGTTCAAGGCAAAAACCAGCTGAAAGCCACTATCTAGAAGTGTTGCAAGTTGCCTTGTTAAAATTGCCAAATCGCCATAAGATACTCTGTCAAAGAGACTAAATTTAATCTCCCCTTTGGAGGCCTGAAATTTATCAAACTGACCTATCTCTACTACAAGCAGCCCCTTATTTTTTAGGGCTTGCCTAACTAGTCTCTCCGTATCGCCCTCTATTTCACCCTTGATCAGTTTTCCTGTTTTGACCTCTCTAGCAGAGTATCTAAAAAGCGGCATTGAACTAAGATTACCATCAAGCTGCGTAGCTTAAAAAAGTATATCTTTTTTGGCCCATAATTTAAATCTCTACTTCGATGCTAAACTTTTTGTTAACAGCTAAATAAGTGAGAGAATAACTATAAAGGAGTTAAATTTTGATACCTGTTTATTTCAGGAAGAAAAATGACAGAAAAGGTCAACCAACTCCAGAATCGGTAGTGCGAATTTTCTGGCCAGGTGATCATTCACAGCAGGATTTTTTCGGTAATCAGTTAACGGTTCAGCGGGCAAAGGGAGTAAAACTGCTAACTGAAGCAGATTTTGGGGATCTGCTTAGTGCCACACTAGAATTTTTACGGCTCTTAAAGTCTTTTAATTTGCAGGTAATCACGAAAGCTTATGCAGATGATTTGTCAGCTTGTGAAATACTCGATACTCAGACGGACCTTCGCAACTTAAGGGAATCTTACGAGGCAAATTTAATTTTGGTCGAGCGGGCGTTTAAAACCGATACTGGTGAAAGTACCGATAATCCAGGTTTTTACCTATTTAAACGCGGTCGAACAAGGCTTTGGCTGCAAAATCGGCAAGCAATTAGGCTTTCTAATAATATCCTAGCTAAGTTACCTTCAGGTGGAAATGCCGTACGGCAGTTCAGGCAAGCTTTAGGATTGGAGATTCAGGGAGAGGAATTGGTGGCGATCATGGATGATCAGAGCAAATTAAAGGTAACAGAAACAAAAGATTTGTGTTTTATTTTAAATAGACCTTTTTTAGGCACAGGGGAGCTTGCTTTAAATTTTATTAAAGCTTTAACAAAAGCCTTGTATATTTCTGAGGTTTTTCCCGATCTTAAAGATAAATTTTTAGTTAATGTAGAAGGAGTCCTTTTAGATGTTGGGGATTTCATAAGCGTTTTTGATGTATCTACTTTGCTTCAAATGCTAGGAGTAAATATTGATCTCCCCCCAGGACTGGGCGAAGGTATTAACTTCCGAGAGCCTGAAACTTTTAATAATCTCCCGTCTAAAGATGCGAGAGTTGTTAGAAAGACTAAAATTTCCATTAAACGCGCTAAATCGATTTATGCATCAGAGGATCTTGACCTTTTAAACAAACAATGGGTGGCTGCAGTAAGCTACTTAATTTTATATCTACAATTAGCTAAAGGGTATTTGGTTGGCTGCGAAATTGAAATTAGCTCCGGCAAGTATTTCACAAGGTTGCCTTCCAGCGGATGTTAGAGCGTTTAAGTTACTTTAATAAAAGTTGAGTCATAAAACTTCAAAATAACATGGTTGGTCAAGGTATTCATTTGAATCATTAAAAGTACTCAGAGCCTAAAGCTTGTAAACATTGTGGAAGATTCTCTCTGAACACAGAGATTAATAGCTCTAACGTTTCTTTCGGTTTAACAAAAACCTTAACCCAAACTAACCCCAACTTTTTACGCATGAGTAACAGGGCTGGCTTGTTTAACTCAAATGGCTTTCGCTTTGTAGAAGTAGGAAAATCTCTTGGGGATGTTCAATAGACTCCTGTTTAGTTGCGGGGGTTAGAGTTTGCTTTGCTAGCAGCTTCTTAGTAATAGCGTTTTCGATGTTATCACTGGTGAGGCCAGTCTTGCAGGTTTAAAATCTTTAGCTCGTATTATGCTCTTGTGCGCTGTGTATCCAAGCATGATTAGTAGAGCATTTCTTGATATTTATAGTGTCGTTTTCCTTAATACACTCGTTTTGCCCGTTTGCCGACTTTATAAGTGGCTACCAATTGACTTTCAAAATCAGTCAGTTAAAAAAAATCGTAACTAGCCGCCTAAAACCTCCCTTTGAAGATTTATACCCCAGTTTACCTTCTGAGGTTGCTCAACTAAAAGTGCATTTTGCGTAAGCTTTTTTTCACGGTATCTTACAATCAGATGTTGGGAAACCTTTAATCTTTTCTCCGTCCCGCTTCAGATTATGCTCGATTTGTTCAGATCCTTCGATCAACGAAAACATTGAGTTTCAGCCAATATTTTATCCTTCCTTTGAGACGGAGGATTTACTTAGTAGCAACCAGCATAAGGGAATATCCATAAGAAACTCTGCGGTGTCTTTTGCAGCTTATCTACTTTTAACTGTTAAACATCTTCCTCTAGACAACTGCGCGCTAAAAGCTCAAAACTGGAACCTACAGGCCTGCAACCAAATTGTTGAGCTAATTTAAATAACTCTATTTTAGTCTCAGACAAAATGACTAAATCAGGTTAGAGATCTAAAACCTTACTTTTAAAAAGATGGTACAATTAAAAAGGCTATAGTTACTTTTCAAGGTGTTAGAACCCAAGAGACATTCAACTGAGCCCGTGCCAACTGCAACCGAGATAGGTGACTTCATTTTTATGGGCCGAATTCAGGATGTTCACCCTCCCCTTTGGAAACCTGATGATGATTTAAAAAAAGTTTTAGAAAGAACCCCTTGCCCACAAATCCAACCATCTAGACCTTACCAAATCAGTTTGCCCGTCCATGCTCTGGGCAACCTTGAAGTGGTGGATTTAACGTAAAACTGGTTGCAAAAATACGCGACTTTGATTTCAGGTGAGGAAGGTGGTTTACCTCGGAAGCCAGCTGAGCAGAACATAGATGACAAATTGAGAGAACTGTGCAAAGTTAGCCGTCGTAAACGAGTCAATTTGCTGGGCTTTTCAACGGGTAATTTGAGACTTTTTTTATGTTAGCCCGCCATAAGGGGACCTTTATTTTTTTGAAAGATTTTAATGGCTCTGTTTATCAATTAGAAGACTCCGAGAATGGTAATGTCTGCAGGCTATCCAAACCATCAGCGGAACAGTCGAGTTACTCTTAAAGTATGTCTTCTTCAGATTGCGTTTATTGTCGTAATGTCAGGGCCCTATACTACATCCCGCCTAATAAAGCGTGTAAAGAGCGGTTCGCAGGATTAACATTTGATACAGTTTTGCGTTCATCTGATTTGAAAGAAATACAACTCCTAGGGCGTAGCCCATTTGTGCTAATATACTATGGAAATCGCCGTCATGTAGTTGCTTTAAGTGAGGTTTCCCAAACTGCTAAGCTCAGAGATTTGAAGTGCTTCGATGGGTCTAATTTTGAAAATGACGGGTTTAAAAATGGCGGTGTTGACTTTATATTCTTCCCAAACTGTTTTGAAAATCGAAATCATCAGTATCAATTAAGAGTAGATGGGGTAGTTCTTTTAACGAAGCTCTACTTATTAAGTAGGTTTTACCCGGTTTTGCTTGATATGGTTTTTATTGATGTGCATGGTGTGCCTTTAACTTTAGGGGAGTTTTTTAACATTCTAAGCGTTGAAAGCCTACTTATATTTTGCACAAGCGATAAAGAATTTGGTTCCAATCTAGCGAAGGCACTTCCTATTTGGACTCCAAATTCTAATCCCCGCTTTAGAGAGATTAACGGCAAAAGAGGAAAAGAGCTTTTTATTACTGTTCAAAGAGATAATTTTGCCGCAAAACGCGCAGGTGCTTTATATTACTTACTTATAGCTTTAGTGCAAGAGAATCCAGATTTATTCAAGGACTATGCGAAAATTTGGATAGTTTTTGAGCAGGACTCATCACTAAAGCGTTTCTCGATGACTTTACGCTAAGATATTTAAAAATCAACATTGAGTCCGTTTTAGCTTTTACAACAAGGAATGCCTTTGACATGCAAACCTTCTCGAACCCAATAAGTCTTCTAAATCCGATGACCACCTTTTTCTAGTCAACTGGAGCTCTTGCAAAATTTGTTAAACGTTCAAGAGCCCTCTTGCTTTTTTGAAGCAGACTCTTGGTAAGTTTTTAAATTTACAAGCCTTGCGGAGCAGTTCTTTAGGGCAAAAAACCTTGAGTGTCATTGCCTATAAGCTTTGTTTCCCGTACACTGAGATTAGTCTTAGATGCTAGCGATCTCATCTGTTTAGATCTGTCCAGTGGGAGTTCCGTTTGGCAAATCAAATTTTCTTTGTAGAAGAAAGCGAAAGTTGCCGTTGCATAGTAGTGCGCTTATTCCTGAGAGTAAAACAGCTTCGGGACAGATACTGCCGAGTCTCGCCAAAGATCCCATCAGCTTTCCTCGGCTGCTTTATAATCTGTTAGATTCGTTTCCCCAGGATTTCAAGACAGAGGAAGGTAGATTAAAAGCTCAAGAGAGCTTATATTTTTTACATGAACCATTCTAATACAAAGAAAGCAGTAATAGTTACAAATTTGAGGGCCGCACAGAACTGAAGATTTTCGAAAGTTTGAAGCTGTTGGATTCAGTGTTCGTTTCAGTCCAAGGAAATACTTTAAAACGAATCTGGGAATTGCATTTTTAGCCAGAAAAAATTTCACCGCTCAAGAGACAAATAATCAGGAACTTTGCAAGACACCATTAATTCTTGATCAGCGAGAGCTGCATTTTAGGCTCGAGTAGCATTATTTCAGAGCATCAACCAGATACTGCCCCCCTATTTTTTTGCTTCTTAGAGCATTAGATAGCGTGGGGGATTTAACTATTCGCGGACTTTAAAATTTATGCTTAGCTTTTTGGATTTCAAAAAAGGGCGGTTGCCTCCTAGATGATTTTTTCTTAGCCTCAGATTTATTTGTTCAACCATTGCCGCTTTTTTTGAGTCAAGGGGGCTTTACGAGTCAAGAAACCCTTAAGACAGTGATGGCGGGCATTTCAAGCAAATGTACTCTTGGTCTAATGAAAGGTGAAGTTCCGAGTGACGATGATCTGCATTTAGTGTTATCGCTAACTTTGGCCTGCAAACAACAACAAAAAAAAACATGAAAAATTGCGCGTAAAATTAATAGTAGGAAAGCGGTTGAATGGTTTCGATGCGATCTTAGGCGATTGTTTTGACTCAAAAAGGGCAAACTAATCCCTTAAAGTGGTTTACTTGTTTAACGCTGCTGATAGTGTAATATTTGTGAATCCAGCTCACGGATCTTCCACAAAAATCGGGCTTAATCAGATCACCCTTCGAGCTGGAGCGTGGCGAACGAGTTTGGAAGGCGTTTAAATTGCTAGCAGGCTGGTTAAAGTATTGTTAAACCGTAAAGTGTCCGTGATAAAATTCGGCTAGTGTCTGAATCACCGAGTGGCTTAAAGTCTTACGTTTTTGAAGAGTCGCCCGACTCCGGTAAGATGATTCTTCACTTGGGTCCAAGTCACCCAGCCACTCATGGAACTATCCGCATAATTCTCGAGCTAGAAGGGGAGACCGTAAAGGATGCTGATGTAGAAGTTGGATATCTTCATCGTGGTTTCGAAAAAATGTGCGAGACAGTGACCTACAACCAGTGTATGCCTTACACTGATAGGCTAAATTATGTGAGCCCTCTGATAAATAATTTTGGTTTTTGCGAAGCTGTTGAAAAATTATGTGGCTTGGATGTTCCCATTAGAACTAAGTTTATAAGAGTACTTATGGCCGAGTTAAGCAGAATCACTGATCATCTAACCTGTTTGGGTGCTTCGGCAATGGAGCTAAATGCTTTTAGCGTTATGTTATATTACATGGAAGCCAGAGAACTTCTTTACAAGCTCATAGAAAAAGTAACAGGAGCTCGACTTACTATTTCATACGGAAGAGTTGGTGGGCTAGCGTGGGATTTGCCAGAGGGATTCTGTGAGGAAGTGTTGGCTGTTCTACCTAAAGTCGAAGAGCTTGTTAAACTTGGTGATGATTTACTCTCGGGAAACGGTATATTTCAAGATCGCATGTGTGGGGTTGCAAGGGTTTCAGCTGAGGATGCCATAAGCTTCGGATTTACTGGACCTCTTCTCCGGGCTTCAGGAGTTAAGTTCGACCTCAGAAAAGATTTCCCTTACAGCGGCTATGAGAATTTTGACTTCAATGTACCATTCGGCACTGAGGGAGACAATTTTGACAGATTTCAGGTTAGGCTTGAAGAAATTTTCGAAAGCATGAAAATCATCAGGCAAGCTTGTAAAAATATGCCAAAAGGTCCAATAAACTGCTCTGATACTAGGTATGTTTTGCCTCCAAAAAGCGAGGTTTACTCATCTATAGAGGGAATGATAACTCATTTCGAACTTATAATGTTCGGGCTAAAGCCTCCGCGAGGGTATATATATCATGCCGTTGAAGGAGGCAACGGAGAAGTAGGTTTTTTCATTGTTTCAGATGGCTCAGGTAAACCTTACAGAGTTCATTGTAGAAGCCCTTCTTTTGTTCATATGGGAGCGTTTAAGTATATGATTAGAGGCGCAAATTTGGCTGATGTTATCCCAACTTTTGGGATGATGAATATGATTGGTGGAGAGTGTGACAGATGACAGCTAAACTTTTGTCAAGCCCTTTTTCTCAAGTTGAAAAAAAGGTTCTGGAGGAAAAGTTTACGAGTCTTGCCTCTAAATACCCAGATAGAAAATCTCTAGCCATGCCTCTTTTATATCTTTGTCAGGAGGTCCAGGGATTCATTTCACAAGAGGGAATTGATTTTGTAAGCGAAAAAACTGGCCTCTCCTCCGCTCATATTTTAGAGCTGGTGACTTTTTACACGATGTTCCACTTAAAGCCAGTAGGCAAGTATCATATTCAAGTTTGCCGAACAGCTTCCTGTTATTTTTGTGGCGGAAAAAAATTAATTGATTGGGTGAAGAAATTTGTAGGTAAAGATCAGCTAGAAAGAACCGATGACGGTCTTTTTAGTTGGGAGCTAGTTGAATGTATCGGAAGTTGCGGAACCGCACCAGCGGTTTTAATCAATGACAGGCTTTTTGAGTGTATGGATGCAGTAAAGCTAGAAAGCTTGCTAACCAGAATTAAAAAAGAGCAGCCGGATTTAAGACTCTCAAACTTCACTGATTCGTACAGTCAAGATTTTAGTGATTTGCCTTTCAGCGAAATAATAAAAGAGTAAAGCAAATGGTCAAAGAGCACAAATTGTTAACACGAAACGTTGGTTACTCAGATCATCATTTACTTGAGCGGTACATCGAAAGAGGGGGGTTCGTTGGTCTTAAAAAGGCTTTGCAGAAGGCACCGGCTGAAGTCATTGAGGATGTCAAAATTAGTGGTTTGAGAGGACGAGGTGGAGCAGGTTTTCCTACTGGTGTTAAATGGGGTTTTGTTCCCAAAAATTCAGGCAAGCCAATTTATTTGGTTTGTAATGCTGACGAAAGCGAACCAGGCACTTTTAAAGATAGACTTTTAATGGAAAGAGACCCGCTGTTGCTTATCGAAGGTATGTTAATAGCTTGCTACGCTTTAGAGTCCCGTCTAGGCTTTATTTACATTAGAGGAGAATATGGCTACTCTTATTTTAAGTTAAAAAAGGCGTTAGACAGCTGTTACGAAGCGGGTTTATTAGGTAAACAGCTTTTTGGTAGTGATTTTAAGTGCGACATTGTTATTCACAGAGGGGCAGGAGCCTATATTTGCGGTGAGGAGACTGCTTTGTTAAACTCTTTGGAAGGGAAAAAAGGGCAGCCCCGAATCAAGCCCCCATTTCCGGCGGTTAAAGGCCTTTATGGCTGCCCTACTGTCGTAAATAATGTTGAAACTCTTTGCGCGCTTCCTCGAATTTTTGAGATGGGGGCAAACGAATATGCAAAGCTTGGAACTGAAAAATCTAAAGGCACAAAACTTTTTAGTGTAAGTGGTTGTGTTAATAAGCCTGGTGTTTATGAAGTAGAGTTAGGAGTTGATATGAGGAGCTTTTTAGTAGACGTTTGTGGGGGATTTAGCTCTAAACCAAAAATAATAATTCCCGGAGGAAGCTCCGTTGCGGCTTTAACGTGGGAGGAGACTGAAAATCTACCGATGGATTACGAAAGTTTGGTGCAAAGAGGGACTATGTTAGGTTCAGGGGGATTTATGGTGTTTGGCGAGGAAGTTTCGGCTGTTGAACTAGCGTATAACTTTGCAAAGTTTTATGCCCATGAGTCTTGCGGGCAATGCACACCATGCAGAGAAGGAGCCAATTGGTTGGTAGAAATATTGGAGAGATTTGTACATAAAAAACCCTATCCAACAGATATTGATAAGATTCAAACTTTGTGTTTAGGTATAGCGGGTCATACTATTTGCCCATTTGGAGATGCTTTAGTGACCCCTGTTCTCAGTTTAATGAAAAAATTTGGCAGTGAGTTTGAAATTTCTTCTACAGATTTCAACTTAGCTCGAATTTTGAACTAGTCAGCTTGTCCAAATCACCCACCCAGTTGTCAGAGCTTTTGCGCAGTCTTTTGTTCAAGCCCTCGAGGACTTGATCTCTGCTGATTAAAATTCAAGCTAAATTACCACTACTGTTTGGTAGCGATAGAGGGGACATTAGCATCGTGCTATACATCGCGGTTTCAAGTATCAAATCTTTCGATGCTGTAGTTGGCTTTTAAGAGGATCTTTCTAAAAAAACAGGAAGAACTCCAACTTTAAAGGGATTAATTACTAGTTGTAAAAGCTCTGCCGGCTTCTCATAGAAGGTGTCAACTGCAAACTCAGAGTCAATGTACGGAGCAAAGCAACGCTCCATTTAGAGAACTGTGAGCTGGCTTGAAGCTACAAGATCGTCTAATTTTAAGGTAGCAATTAATCTTTTAGTTATTGATACAGCAGTGAATCCTAAATTGTCCTAGCCAACATAAAGCCTTAAGTTACCTTTTTTGGACTTCTTAGCTAAGAAGTCTACTCCGAAAGCCGTCAGAAAAATTATGTTTCTGCTTTCGATACAAATATCTAAAAAAAGGGACCAGAAACTCTGAGCAAAACTGTTTGACTCTGTAGCCACAATCTTCACAAAAGTAACCCTTCGATAAACCAATGTTGGCTCCGCAAGCAGCGTCTTGGAATCCCGCCCGATTGCTCGCTGGTTAAACCCTGGGCTCGCCTAAATAGAAATCACCACCGTCAAATTAACCCCCATCGAAAGAGCTGCATGAGAACCTATGTGTTTCATAGCTAAATATGGCTAATTTTGCTTTAAATTTTGACCCACTGCCTCTATGACTTCAGCCGTTTGATCGAGCTTAAATCTTTGAGGCCTTCCTACAACACGGAGCCTAGAGAGATACTTATGGCTCTGCGGACAAAAAATCATCTTAAGCGCCTACGTTCTGCTTCCCGTCTACTGTAACCTTTTGTAAAACTGACCCGTAGCCTTCATCTGGGATCTTGTCAGATTGCTTAAATTTTTCTGACAAAGACTCAACTTTTTTAGGATCCACCGCGTTAGCTTACTGCGAAGCCGGTAAAAATTGGGCACAAGTGGATTACCGTGGGAAGCAAACTCTGGATAATCTAGCTAAAAAGGGATTTCCAAGGCTTCGCAAAGTTATTTTGTTTAAACAGGCTGAGTGTAAAGAAGCCAAACTCCCCAGGGGAGGGATTTTAAAGGGTTTCAGGGATTTTTCGACCATCAAACTCTAAAAAACCACTGTTTATAATAGATCGCAGCTTAAAAATGTCCTCATTGAGCGGGTTTTCTTTTGTGTAGAGCTTTAGCTAATCTCAAAGCCTGAAAGAGGGCTTCGAGTTGGAAGCTGCCTTGATTTAGGTTATCAGTTTAAAAGTTTGCCGCTCTCGTTAAACTTACTGGCTCCAAGAATTTTTGCAATCACTTAAGCAAAGCATTCAAAAAAGATGCAAATCTGGAGCTTTTAATCCAAGTTCTCAAAATTAACCTCAAGGGTGCGACCGTTGTCTGTAAGCTCGTCAAAAATTGCTCGAAGCACTTCAGGAGGCCCTACAAACTGTAACGCAATCTTCCCGATAGGGTTAGGTGAAGTTGCTGGTGCGACTAAAATTGTATTAGAAGTCTGGAAAGCTTTTTTTAACACAACCTCTACCCCACGTTCTCTAATTTCAGCGGGTAAAAATATAAAATTTAAGCCAAACCTGGCACTTAAAGTTTTTGGAAACTCCCTCTCAAATAATGCAAGATTACTTGCCCACTTAGTTGGAACCTTACAATGGTCTAATTCAAAAGCTGATAGATGGCCAGAAGTTAGCTTAGAATATAAAGACTCACCATCAACGCTTAGCAACGCGAGCAACATTTCTAAAGGAAGAGCACCAGTTTGCCTTGGGTTACACTCAGTAATTAATAATTCTTGAGATTCATGTGCCAAAGGTAAATCAAAAGATTCATGTGCCAAAAGTAAATCAAAACCAATTATTACAGGAAGATTTTGACGATCCGGTAAATTATCGCAATGATCTTTAAGAAAGCTTTCCAGGGCGCTAAGTACTTCTTTAAGTACTTCTTCAAAGCCTTTAGGTTGGGTTGATTCGAAATATACCCCTTTATAGCTGGCTCCGTCCACTAATTGCCGTCTAACGGGTCCTAGAGTGTAACAACCATCCTTGTTTAATACTGCGCCCATCGAAACAGGTGTGTGTTCTATGAATTTCATGACAATGAATTCGGATGAATCTGCTTGCGCCTGGATTTCTTCAACAATAACGTGCAAACTATTATACCGTTTATCGTTAACTGTATAGCCCGTGTTACTCTTCTCGATTATCCAAGTGCCGAAGCCGCCTACACCACTTGGTGCTTGAACTACAAGCTTACTCCAATCAAGCAAAGCTTTTTCCAAGGTTTTTTGAAGATCTCCCCTGGCGCAAATTTCCCCAGGTACAAGAAGTTTAGCGCACCCCTGAACAGGTGAGCTCTCTAGACATCTCCTTAAAATGCTCTTATCTCCAAGTAAAAAATTTTTAGAGTTAGGCGGATGGTAACAAATTAGTTCAAGATAACGACCTTCGAAGGGGATCTTCTGGCCTTGCTCTAAAAAACGATAAAGCTCCTCATCAGGTAAGACTATAACTTTAGGACAGTAACCGTAAACTGGGCGAAACCACTTCTCGAAATATTCTTCGAGCAAAGGTAAGTCAACAAAATCTAGCAATGATTCAGGTAGCACCACATACCCTCCGGGTAATCGGCTAAATAATTGACCATAAAAGCGAACCACTTTCTTGGGCTGTACAGTCAAAACCACCTTTTTCAAAGGTGATGAGCACTCCGTCGGAAGCAGGACATTTGGAAAAGTAGCACTTTCTCTGAGCTGCTCGAAAAATGAG
>Ga0308393_1000102_pt1 | contig 45812 bp, 40 predicted proteins | sample Hotspr2Sampleee2_FD_202364 | JGI IMG/M metagenome (GOLD analysis project Ga0308393, IMG submission 202364) | Hot spring phototrophic mat microbial communities from Mushroom Spring, Yellowstone National Park, Wyoming, United States - 20050630_ee2 ... | reverse complement strand
GAAAAATGGAGAATGTAATCTTTGATAAAAGAATGCAGAAAAATATTAAAAAAAATGCGTATGATTTTGTTTTTAAAAATTTTTCATATGAAGTTTTTAAAGAGAAGGTTAAAAAGTTAATAATTAGCATATGATTTCTGTTATTATTCCTGTTTATAAAAATACAAAAATTTTTTTAACCAACCTCAGAAAAAATCTTAAATTTTTAAAAGACTGTCAAATAATTATTGTTAACGATGATTCAGAAAGAAGTATTAAAAGCGAGATTAAAAAGATTAAAGCAAAAAATATTATTTTGATTGAAAACAAAAAAAACTTAGGCTTTGGTCAATCAGTGAATATTGGCGTCAAATATGCAAAAGGAGGTTATCTTTTTCTTTTAAATACTGATGTAATTTTAAACAATAAAAATTATCTTCACGCTTTAAAATATTTTAAAAAAAATCCTAATCTTTTTGCTGTCTCTTTTGCTCAATTAGAAAAAGATAACCAAATTGTTGGGAAAAGTATTCTTTATTTTAAAGATGGATTGTTTTGTCATCAAAAAGCAAATAATTTAAATTTTGGATTTAATGCCTGGGCAGAAGGTGGCGCGTGTTTAATTGACAAAAAAAAATTTAATTATCTAGGTGGTTTTGATAATCTTTATTCTCCTTTTTACTGGGAAGATGTTGATTTATCATATCGTGCTTGGAAAGCAGGTTTTAAGATTTTGTTTGATCCTAAAATTTTAGTTGAACACCATCATCAAACAACAATTAGTAAATATTTTGATAAAAATGAAATTAAAACTATCGCTTATCGTAATCAGTTAATTTTTAGTTTAAAAAACACCACCGATTTTGATTTAATAGCTAAATTTATTTTTTTCTTTTTTAAAAAATTAATTAAATCAATAATAATTGTTGATCTTATTTATTTAAAGGCAGTGATTACTTTTATATTAAAAATTCCATTAATTATAATTAAAAAGATATCGACTATAAAAATTTATAAAATTAAAGATAAAAAAATTATTTCTTTTTTTGAAAATGGATAAAAAAACTTTTTTTATCTTAGTGTTTATTACCTTTTTAGGTTTTTTTCTACATTTTTATAAAATTAATCAATCACCTCCTTGCATTAATGCCGATGAAGCAGCCTTTTCCTACAATAGCTACTCAATTTTAAAAACCGGCAAAGATGAATTCGGCCAATTTTTACCAGTAAGATTTAAGTCGTTTTCCGATTATAAAATGCCGCTTCTTGTTTATTTAAATGTTCCTTTTATTTATCTCTTTGGACTAAACTTATGGTCAATTAAATTGATCAATGCCTTTATTTTATTATTCTTCCCTTGGTTAATATATAGCTTGACAAATTATCTTTTTAAAAACAAAAAAATCAGCTTATTATCATCATTTCTTTCTGTTGTTTGCTGGGCGGTTCAATCTATGACAAGACAACTTCATGAGGCATTTTTGACTTCTTTTTTAATCACTTTATCCTCCTATTTTTTTCTTTTAGCCAAGGATAAGAAAAAAATTAAATATCAATTTTTTTTCTTTATTTCTCTTTTGTTATCGCTTTTTTCCTATCAATCAAGTCGAGTTTTTGGTTTAATGTTTTTAATTTTGGCAATTTTTTATCATCTTAAAAAACAAGTAAGTAAAAAATTTGTTTTGGGAATTATATTAATCTTGGTATTATTTTTTATCACCGATTTAATTTATAAACCAAACCGAGTCATTAATTTATTTTTTTTAAAAAATCCCGGCCTTTCCTTAAAAATTAATGAGCTAAGAGGCGAGGGAGGATCAAAAATTATTTATAACAAGTTAACAGTTGGTTTAAAAGAACGAATTTTTGAGTACTTAAAATATTTTTCTCCTCAATTTTTAGTAATAAATGGTGACGAAAATTATAGATTTGGATTTCCTCAATTTTTGTCAATTATTACGCCGGTAGAATATTTTTTCTTTTTTATTGGTCTTTATTATCTTTTTAAAAATAAAGAAAAAAATCGTTACTATCTTTTAGTTATAATGATGATTTCTCCTATAACTGGAAGTTTAACTTGGGCTAATCCATCACTACCAAGAACTTTTTTTATCATAATACCAATTCTAATAATTACTGCTTATGGTTTTTTAAATTTTATTAATAACTTTAAAAGAAAAAATTATTTTTTAATTTTGAGCATAAATTTTATTATTTTTCTTTTTTTCCAATTTTATAATTGGGACTTTTATTTAAATCACTACCCAAAAAAAGCAATAACTATTCATGCTTGGCAATGTGGATATAAAGAATTAACCGATTATATAAAAAACAATTATCAAAAATTCGATAAGTTTTATATAACAAAAGAAAATGGGCCACCTTATATATTCTTGCTCTTTTTTTTAAAATATTCGCCAGAAGAATATCAAAAACAAGCTAATAGTGGTCCAATAGATGAATATGGATTTTCTCAATCAGAAAAGTTTGATAAATTTATTTTTAATCTAGATTACAATCCTCAAGAAAAAAATATCGCCATAATTGGCCGACCACATGATTTTTATGAAGAAAAAAAATTAAAAAAGATTGTCTTTTACAACGAACCTGTATTTTATATTAAAGAAATTTTAAGCAATTAAAGCAATAATAATATTATAAAAAGCATGAATAAAAATAGGCAAATTAAGACTTTTATAAGTTAAATAAAAATAGGAATTTAAAAGACTTAAAAATACATCGGTCATCATTAAAAAAATGAGTTGATTTCCCATTAAACCAGGAATAGTAAATCGCAGAGGAACATGTAAAAAGAAGAAAAGAACGGCATTAAAAAAAGCAACTTGATAAAAGTTTTTTGTTTCTTCGTATAATCTTTTTAATACGAATCCAGTTGATAAAATTTGTTCAGAAATAGCCGTTATCAAAGAAACAAAAATAATATAAAAAATACTTAAATAACTAATTTTATATTTTAAAAAGACAACCTCCTTGGTTCGAAAATAATTCGCTAAAGTAATGGTCAAAAAAATTACTAATCCAATAAAAATTGAGATTAAAAAATCTTTTTTAACTGTTTTAAAAGACCAATTTAATGAAGGAAGAAATGATCTTTTTTCAATTTTTTTAATAAAATAATAAACCGGCAAGATAAAAATTATTGGTTTTGCCACAAACTCATCAAACCATTCTGGCATTTTAAGTTTTAGACGATAAAACGCCCAAATAATTAAAATAATTCCCCAAATATTTAAAACTTTTTGAGAGTGGGGGATTTCTTTTTTCATAACATTATTCAAGAAAATCTTTTAATTTTCTGGCGCGGGTTGGATGTTTTAATTTTCTTATGGCTTTAACTTCAATTTGACGTATTCTTTCGCGGGTGACTTTAAAATAGGCTCCCACTTCTTCCAAAGTCTTTGGTTTTCCATCTTCTAAACCGAAACGCATCGAAAGCACTTTTTTTTCTCGCGGTGAAAGTGTATTTAAAACGTTGTTTAAAGCATCTTTTAAAAACTCACGAGACACTTTATCATATAAGGAAGGTTCGTTAATATCGGAAACAAATTGTTCCAGTGTCGTTTCTTTATCATCACCAATAGGTGTTGATAAAGAACGTGGCTGTTGAGAAATTTTTTTAAGATTTTCCACTTCCTCAACCGAAAGTTGCATTTCTTTAGCAATCTCTTTTGTTTTTGGTTCACGGCCTAATTTTTGGGCAAGTTTTCTTTGAATTTTGTAAAAACGATTAATTTGATCAACCATATGGACGGGAATCCTTATCGTTCTTGACTGGTCGGCAATGGCTCTGGTTATTGCTTGACGAATCCACCAGGTAGCATAAGTTGAAAATTTATATCCCCGTCGCCAATCATATTTTTCCACTGCTCGGATTAAACCCTTGTTTCCTTCCTGAATTAGATCCAGAAAAGAAAGTCGTCTTCCTAGGTATTTTTTTGCTACCGAAACCACCAGTCTTAAATTAGCTTTAATTAATTTTTCTTTAGCTTGTTGGTTTCCTTTTTCATAACGTTTAGCCAATTCAACTTCTTCTTCAGCCGTTAAAAGCGGTGTTTGACCAATTTCTTTAAGATAAAGTTTTATCGGATCAAGTGATTCACCATGTTTTAAAATCTCTAGTTTTTCTAGCTCTTTCTCAAGCTCTTCAATACTTTTTTTTGCTTCTTCTTCTTCGCGAGAAGAAATGGTTTCAAAAATATCAACGCCTTTTTTAAAGGCTTTGTCAAAAAAATCATCGATTTCTTCAATATGTTTTTCTGGTTCAGGATAGACCAAAAGAATATCATCTTGAACAAGAAATCCATCTTCTTCACCCTGCTTTAGAAGATTATTGAGGTTTTTGGGAATTTTTGTTTTGGTCATAACAATTAATTTTATAACGAAATTAATTTTTTTTCTACTTCTTTTAATTGGTAATTTAGATGTTTTAATTCTTCGGTTTTTACTTTTTCTTCGTTTTCTAAAAGAAGACTTTTTATTTGATTTTTTAAGGAGTATTTTTTTATTTGATAAGCTAATTTTTCTATTTTTTCTTTTTTAAGTTCAAAATCAACCGAAGCAAGAAGGAAGATTTCGTCAAATACCGGTTTTAGTTCGTAAGGAAGAGTTTTAAGAAAATTTTCTAAAACAAATTTTTCATTCTTTACTTTGTACTCTAAAAAAAAAGTGGCAATTTTTCCTAAAGCCGGCAGTTGAAAGTCTTTTGGAGAAAGGATGGAGAAAACTAAATCAGCCAAAGAAAATGGTGATTCTGATTGGAAAATAATACTTAAAAGATATTTTTCGGCCAAAATAAGATGAGAGTCATTACTTTTTTTGACTTTTGGAATAAACTCAAGTTTTCTTTTTTTAAGAAGAAGATTTTTTTTAATTAGATTTTGGATACTTTGTTCATTAACTTCCAATAAAGTGGCTAATTTTTTTACATAATGCGATTGAACAACCGCATTTTTAATTTCAGAAATAAAAGGAATGATTTCTTCGCTAATTTTTTTCTTGGCAAAGGCAGTTTTTTCGGGATACTTTTTTAAGATTTTTTCAATTAAAAAATCATAAATTCCAACCGGGTTTTTAATGGTTTTTTTAAACAAATTAACATCTTTTTTTACTGCTTCATCAGGATCTTTGGCAAAATTAAAAGTAACGACGTTAATATCAAAATCAAATTTTTCTGCTTCTTCTATTGCTTTTTTGGCCGCTTCTTCACCCGAGGTATCGCTGTCTAAGGTAAGGGTAATTCTTTCTGTATAGCGTTTAAGAAACATTAGTTGTTCTTTGGTTAAAGCCGAGCCTTTGATGGCAACAAAATTGGTAAAACCGGCTTGATAGGGAGAGATAACATCAAATTCGCCTTCAACGATATAGACGTTGTTTTCTTTTCTAATACTTTCTTTGGCCAAATCAATTCCAAAAAGGGTTTCCCGTTTGTGATATAAAATTGTTTCTTTAGTGTTAATATACTTTGCTTCTTTTTCTTCACTTTTTAAGGTTCTTGCGGAAAAAGCAATGATATTGCCTCGCGGATCACGAATGGAAAAAATTAGCCGACCACGAAAATAATCACAAAAGTGACCCTTTTCGTTTTTAAACACTAAGCCATTTTCAAACATTTCTTCTTCTTCGTATTTTTTCTTTTTTAAGAAAGAAAGAAGTGATTCCCAAGAAAAAGGAGCATATCCAAGACTGAATTTTTTTATTGTTTCGTTTTTGATTTTTCTTTGATAAAGATAATCGAGGGCTTTTTTGCCAAAATCAGTTTTCCACAAAACATATTGAAAAAATTCAGCCGCAAGATTATTCATTTCTAAAAAACGTTTTTTCTTTTGCCAAGCTTTATCTTCAAAATCAATTTTTTTTAGGGTGACGCCCGCTTTTTTTGCCAGTTCTTTTAAGGCTTCAAAAAAGGTAAGGTTTTCCCATTTCATTAAAAACTTAACAATATCGCCTCCTTCATTGCAGGCACCAAAACAGCGCCAAATTTGTCTTTCTGGAGAAACGATAAAAGAGGGGGTTTTTTCTTGATGAAAAGGGCAAAGCGCTTTAAAATTACGACCGGTTTTTTTTAAAGGAATAAAACTGCCAATAAATTCAACAATATCAATTTTTTTTTTAATTTCCTCAAGAGTGTTTTCCATCGTTATTATTTTACCATTCTTTCAAAAAGAAACTTTTTCCTAATTGTAAACTTTTAATTTAATGTTATACTATTATTTAGTATGATATTTCTTTCATTGAAAAACCATCAAGTTAAACTTTTGGTGTTTAAAAAAAACATTTTTTCTCATTATGAAGTTGACTATTTTGAAAAAACCCATCAAACCCAACTTTTGAAAGATGGCCAAATAATAAACATTGATATTTTAGCTTCGGCGATTAAAGAAGGGTTGACTTTAACTAAAAAAAGTGAAGGAGAAAAAGAGGTTTTTCTTATTCTTCCCCAGGATTTTTTTATTTTTTTGCGAACTGAAGTCCCATTGGACCTTTCTTCGTCGGCGGTTGAAAGTTATGTTTTTGACAAGGTAAAAACTCAATTTAAGATTGAAAATGAGTCTTTATTAAGCGCTATGTTACCCTATCAAACACCTCAAAAAAAAGTAGTTAATTTTTTTGGTTTGACTCAAAAAAAACTTCAAGATTTGGAAAAGGTTTTTTCCCTTTTAAATTTAAAAATTACAAATATTATTCCGGAAACTTTAGCTTATTTTAAACTTTTTGAAAAAACTTTAAGAAAAGAAAAAAATGAAGTTGTTTTTTATGTTCACTATCATAAAGATTATGCTTTTGGTTACTTATATGATAACCTTGGTTTGTTAAAAAGCGAAAGGTGGGCCTCTGAGGTAAATCAAAAGAGTTCTTTAGAAATGGTTGTTAAAAAAGAAAAAGAGGTTTTAGAAAAATTGGGCTATAGACCTAACCGTTTGATTCTTTCTGGTTCTTCTTCAGAAAATATCCGTCAAGATACTTTTACCAAAGCGGTTGGCATTTGGACTAACCCATTAAAAAAAATCATTATCAATTTTTATGATGAATATTTAAAGCTTTTATTAACTGAGGAAAAAAATGTTTTACCAATTTTAAGTTTAGATACTTGTTTTGGAGCTTTTGTTTTTTCTAAAGAAAATAAAGATTTTATTTTTTTAAGAAAAGCTAATTTTTATTCATTACAAGAGAAAATAAAAAAAGAACCACTCTTTTTGCCAAAAAAAGATTTAGTCATATTTTTTATTTCTTTTATTTCTTCAATTTTGTTTTTTATTTTTCTTTCAACGATTAAGCCCAAAATCACTCTTCCTTCTTTATTGGTAAAAACCCAAAAACCTTCGCCAACACCAACGATTGTTGTTTCTCCTTCACCAACGCCAACACCAAAGATTTTAGTCGATAAACCAAAAGTGCGCATTAAAGTTCTTAATGGCTCGGGAGTTTCGGGTAAAGCCTCAGCGGTTAAGGAAATTTTGAAAGAAAAAGGTTATCAGGAAATTTTAACAGGCAACGCCGATAGTTTTGACTATGAAAAGACAGAAGTGTCGGTAAAAAAGGAAAAAACTTATTTAATTTCGGTAATTGAAGAAGATCTAAAAAAATATGTTTCTTCTTTTAAAATAGAGACGCTTTCTGATAAAGAAGCTTCAGATATCATCATTGTTATTGGCAAGGACTTTAAATAAAAAATTATGGAAGAGAAAAAAAAAGAACTTCAAAAACGGTTGGATCTTATTTTAAAAAAAATTAATCTTTCTCAAAAAAAAGAGGAATTAAAAAAATTAGAAGAAAAAACATATGATTCTTATTTTTGGCAAGACCCAAATAATGCTTCGACTGTTATGAAAAAAATTGCTCAGCTTAAAAAAGAAATTGAAGATTTGGAGATTTTACCTCTTCTTATTGAAGAAGATCCTTTGGAAGCGGAAAAATTGATTAATCAATATGAGATAAATCTTTTTTTGTCTGACCCTTATGATCGGGGAGACGCGATTTTTTCCATCTATGCCGGACAAGGGGGGACGGAAGCAATGGATTGGGCGGCGATGCTTCTTCGAATGTATACTCGTTTTTTTGATAAAAAAAATTGGCAATGGGAAATAGTTGATCAAATTGATGGTGAAGAAGCCGGTATAAAAAGCGTTGTCTTAAATGTTTATGGTCTTTTTTCTTATGGTTTATTAAAGGGGGAGGCTGGAGTTCATCGCTTGGTTCGCCAATCGCCTTTTAATGCTGATAAATTAAGACAAACTTCTTTTGCTTTAGTTGAGGTTTTGCCAATAATTGAAGAAAAAAATATTGAAATAAAAGAAGATGATTTGGAGTGGGAATTTTTTCGTTCTGGTGGTCATGGGGGGCAAAATGTTAATAAAGTATCAACGGCCGTTCGTCTTCGTCATAAACCAACAGGAATAGTGGTTACTTGTCAAAAGGAGCGTTATCAAGGACAAAATCGGGAAAATGCGTTAAAAATCCTTCGGGCTAAACTTTGGCAGATTGAGGAAGAAAAGAAAAACAAAGAAATCCAAAGCTTAAAAACAGGAAAGATTGCTTCTTGGGGTCGGCAAATTCGCTCCTATGTTCTTCATCCTTATAAATTGATAAAAGATTTGCGAACTGATTATGAAGAAACAAACGTTGATGAGGTTTTGGATGGAGAGATTAATGGATTTATTGAGGCATATCTAAAAATGACAAGATAATAATACTTTTTAAAAAACTTGCTTTTCTTTTAAAAAATTGTTATCCTAATTTTTATGGAAGATCAAAAAAAAAGTTTAATTAGATCGTTAGAAAGTGATGAAAAAGAAGAAAAAAATAAGGGGGAAAAAGTTTCTTTTTTTTATTTTTTTTCTTATTTAGGTTTAGCCATTTTTTTGGGAATATTAACAGGTTTTTTATTAACCAAAATTCCTTTTAAAATTGGGCCAAAAGAAAAAAAAGAGATTAAAAAAGAAGAAAAAGCGGCAGGCGTGGTAGATAAAAAAATTTTTAAAGACAAAGCCGAGGGGATTTTAAAAGAAGGGGGGATTGATGGGGAGGGGAATTTTCATCTTGAGCGGCCAGGTGGGCCCTCACAAAATGTTTATCTAACATCATCAACGGTTGATCTATCTTCATATTTAGGAAAAAAAGTCCGGGTTTACGGTCAAACATTTGCTGGACAAAAAGCTGGCTGGCTAATGGATGTTGGTTATATTGAAGTTTTAGAGGAAAAATGATTGTTTTTGAAAAAGTTACAAAAAAATTTCCCCTAGGAAACGTTGCTTTAGAAAACGTTTCTTTTTCTGTGGAAGAGGGCGAGTTTGTTTTTTTAGTTGGTCCATCGGGCGCGGGAAAAACAACGATCTTAAAACTTATTCTCAGAGAGTTTCTTCCAACTTCCGGGTCGATTTTTGTTGACGAGATGGATATTACCGATAAAAATTTTTCAAAAATTTTGACTTTGCGAAGAAATTTAGGGGTAGTTTTCCAAGATTTTAAGATTCTTTATGATAAAAATGTTTTTGAAAATGTAGCTTTAAGCTTACAGGTTTTGGAAAAATATAGTTTTTTGAAGATTAAGGAAAAAGTAAAAAAAGCGCTTTCGATTGTGGGTTTGGCGGATAAAGAAAAAGTTTTTCCCATTCAACTTTCCGCAGGAGAATTACAAAGGGTGGCGATTGCTCGAGCAATTGTTGGTGAGAGAAAGATAATTTTAGCCGATGAGCCAACGGGCAATTTGGATCCTCAAACTTCTTGGGAGATAATGAAGATTTTTAAAAAGATAGAAAAAGAAAAAACAATTATTTTTGCTACTCATAATGCTGATATTGTTAATAGTTTTCAAAGACGAGTTTTAGTGTTAAAAAACGGAAAAATAGTAAAAGATTTGCGAAAGGGAAAATATGAGTTTTAAAAATATCTTATGAGAGATTTTTTAATTTCTATAAAAAGGACTCCTTTTCAATCAGCGGCTTCTTTTTCAGTCCTTTTTTTTTCTTTGTTTTTGACTTTTTTTCTTCTTTTTTCTTTGGCTTTTTTTGAAGGGATTTTGGCTTATTTAGAAACTCGGCCTCAGATTATTGCCTATTTTCAACCAAAAACCAATGAAAATGAAATATTTAAGATTCGAGATGAGTTGGTAAGTTCGGGTAAAGTTTTGTCGATAAAGTATACTAATCAGAAGGAGGCTTTTGAAAATTATAAAAAAATGAATCAAGACAATCCTCTGCTTTTGGAAATGGTTTCTGCAGATATTTTACCTCCCTCATTGGAAATATATGCCAAAAAACCAATTTTTCTTCCGCAAATTGCAGAATATTTAAAAAAACAAGCCAGTGTTGATGAAGTTCAGTTTCAAAAAGATATTCTTGATCGACTACTAACCTTAACTTCTATTTTAAGAAAGATATCATTAACTTTTTTCATTTATCTATTTTTAATGACAACTACGGTTTTAATAACAATTACTCATTTTAAAATAGCTCTAAAAAAAGAGGAGATTGAAATCTTAAATCTTTTAGGGGCTTCCCATTCCTATATCCGAAGACCTTTTTTAAAAGAAGCTTTTTTTATGGCGATTTTCGCTTCGATTTTTGCTTTTTCAATAATTCTTGCAATTTTATTTTATTTTCAACCTTTTCTTAATTCTTATCTTCAAGGAATCTCATCACTTTATTTAAACATTTTAAACTTCAATCTTTTAATTTGGCCAATTAACTGGAGTTTTTTATCAATTACCTTTATTGTTGCTTCTTTATTTGGTGTCCTTGTTTCTCTTTTTTCTACCTTTTTAGCAACCAAAAAATATCTATAATAAAAATTATGAAGAAAATTTTTTTTCTCTTTTTTTTTAGTTTGTTATTCCTTTTTCTTTTTAATAAAAATATTCCCGCAATTGAATGTGAAGTTGGAATAAATTTAAGCGGTCGTTCCCGAGAAGAACTTCAAGAAATAAAAAATAAATGTGAAGAAAAACTTTCCCAACTGGCTAAACAAAGAAATACATTAGCTTCAGAAATAAGCTACATTGATACTCAAATCTATTTAACTAATTTAAAAGTGGCCGAAACCGAAAATAAAATTGAACAAACGGAAAAAGAAATTGGAATTTTAAACGAACGAATTGAAGGACTCGATGAATCATTAAATACGCTTTCAAAACTTTTATTAAAAAAAATTGTTGCTGATTATAAAAATAAAAGAATTTCTTTGTTATCGATTTTTCTTGAGGCAGATAGAATTGATGATTTAGTTAATCGAATCAAATACATAAAAACCACCCGAGAAAATAATCAAAAACTAATCATCCAAGTCCAAAATGCCAAGATTAACTTTGAAGAGCAAAAAAAACTGCGAGAAGAAAAAAAAGTAGAGCTTGATAATCTAAAAGCTCTTTTAGCCAAACAAAAAACTGAACTTTTAACTCAGCAAAATGCCAAAAGAAAGCTTTTGACTGATACTCAAAATAGTGAAGTGCTTTATCAACGAATAGTGGCTCAAGCAAGAGCGCAATTAGCGTCATTCATTAGCTATGTAAGAAGTCGTGGTGGAGCAAACATTCTTAGTAATCAAACTAGCTGTGATAATTGGGGTTGTTACTATAATCAAAGAGATAGTCAATGGGGAAATTTTGTAATCAATAATAGTTATGATTGTAATGATGGAATTAGCACAGAATGTAGTATTGCAAAAGTTGGATGTTTGGTAACTTCAGTTGCCATGTATGCTTCGCATTTAGGCTATAATATAACTCCTTTAGACATAGCTAGTAATTCTGACAACTTCGCTGCTAACACTGCATTACTAATTAACGACAGAAGAAAACCATTGTATGCAAAAGGAATAAGAATCGAAAGAATTCCAATAGGTAGCCGTTTATCACCTGAAATAGTAGCTGATAAACCCGTAATTGTAGGAATTAATTACGGGCCTTATGGGACACATTTTTTGTTAATAAAAAAATATGAAAATGGGAATTATATAATGAATGATCCTTTTATAGAGAATGCTAAAGATAAAAATTTTACTGATTATTATTCATTAGATAGTATTTTTTCAGTGGAAATAATAAACATTTAAAAATTTATATTCATTTTATAAGCTAAATTCATTTTTTGTTGCTTCTAGGCTATTGACAAAAATTTTGAGAAAAAATAAATTAAATTTATGGGTCGATGGTTGATTTTTTCATTCTTTACTGTCCGACTCGGAGGACGGGTTTAATCAGGAATCTATAAAATGTCATTCCTGACTTGATCAGGAATCTATATAATTTTTACCTTTTTTTATATTTATATTAAGGTATTATTATATAGATTCCCGCTTACGCCAAGTCAGACTTGGCTTCGCGGGAATGACAATAGAAATTAAATTGTAAAAATTCAACCGCCAAAAAAATCTTTAAAATCAATTAAAAACTAAAAAATAAAGATGATTTTTTTGAAAAAAATTTTTATTTTTTTAATCATTCTTTTCTTATTTTGTCAATCTAAAATTGAAACTTACGCTTTTAATTTAGTTTCTAATTATAGTTTTGAAAATGGTAAAGAATTTTGGGCAACAAATTATTCTGGTGTGTTGTTTGATATCTTGGAAGATGAGGCAGTTGAGGGTACAAGGTCGGCTAAAATAACTAACAACAAAACTAGTTCATTTGGAGTTGAGCAAATAGTTTTAGATATTTCTTCTACTTTAACATATAAGATATCTGGCTGGATAAAATTAAAAGAACCATATTCGGAGAAAGCATTTTTAAGAATTGCTTGGTATAAATCTTTCGATGCCTCGGGAAGTCAGTTTTTAACTGAAGACACACCTGTTGCTACCCCATCTTCTTCCTGGCAAAAAGTTGAACTTATAAAAAACCCTCCAGTGGGGATAAACTCGGCAAAAATTAGACTTCTTGTGGTTAATGGTTCTGCTATTTTTGATAATATTTTAGTTGAAGAATTTATTCCTCCTTCTTTGACTCCAACACCCCCTCCAACAGAAACTCCAGTTTTAAATTGTGTGGGACAGGCATGCCTGTCCCCTACCAATTTTCCCACCCAAAATTCATCACCAACAAACACACCTATTGCAACACCTATCTCTTATCAAAATATCTATCTTTCTGAGGTTTATCCTAATCCCCAAACAGGTGAAAATGAGTGGGTGGAGATTTATAATGACAATGATTTTATTGTTAATTTAAATAATTGGTATATTGATGATATTGAAGATGGTGGTTCTTCGCCTAAAAAGTTTTCTTTGACCATTCAACCAAAAAGTTATGCCGCTTTTGATTTATCAACGGCAATGTTTAACAATGATGGTGATGTTGTTCGGCTTTTGGATTTTGATAAAAAAGAAAAAGATAGTTTTGAGTATAAAAATTCTCAAAAGGGAAAAAGTTTTGGTCGGGTTAGTTTTGAGAGCGATGAGTTTTGTCTTCAAGAACCAAGTAAAAATCAAAAAAATAACTTTTGTTTTAATCCAACACCGACCAAAGAGGTAACCTCAACCAAAAGTTTAATCACTTTAACTCTTTCCCCAATTATTACCTCACCCACTAAAAGTGCTTTTTCTATTAATAAAAAAGTTAATCAAAATCCTTATTATTATCAAAATTATTATCAACCCGCTTTTGATATTAAGATAGATCAACAAAATGATTTAGCTTTAGTTAATAATAAAACTGATGTTTTAGGTATTTATAACAAAAGAAGAATAAATCGTTATTCATTTTTGTCTTTGCTTTCATTTTCCTACTCAGTTTTATCTGCTTTTGGAATTATTATCAAAACCTTAAAACATTTTTCTTAAAAAAACAATTTTCTTGCCTTTTTTAAAAAAATTAATTATCATTTTTCTATGAACTTTTCCCGAATAAAAAATTTTTTTCATCACCTTTTTATCCCAAAAGAAGAAAATCACTTTCGATCAAGATTACTTCACTTAGATTTTTTAACCTATTATCTTTTACTGGCTTTGTTTTTTACATTTTTGTTTAAGTCCACCCCTCTTTCTAATATTTTAGGTTACGCCACCGATATTACCATTCAAAAACTTTATGAGCTTACTAATAAAGAAAGACAAAACTACAATTTACCCCCCCTAAATTACAGTGAAAAACTTTCAAAGGCAGCTTATCAAAAAGCTTTAGATATGTTTAATAAAAATTACTGGGCCCATTTTGGTCCCAATGGTGAAACTCCTTGGCAGTTTATTTTAAATGTTGGTTACGAGTATGAGTATGCCGGTGAGAATTTAGCTAAAAACTTTCTTTTCTCAGAAAACGTGGTTTCGGCCTGGATGAACTCAAAAACTCATCGAGAAAATATTTTAAAAAAAGAGTATACCGACATTGGTTTTGCCGTGGTTAATGGGACTTTAAACGGTGAACCAACCACTTTGGTTGTTCAAATGTTTGGTAAGCCGGCTTCAATCAATTTGGCTAAAAATTTAGTGGAAAAACATCAAGTTTTTGCCACAGAGAAAAAAGAAATACCTCTCTCAAAATCGTCTTCATCTTTAGCTCCTGCGGTTTTGGCAAATAAAGAACAAAAACCGGTGGTTAACGTTAACAAATTTTTATTTGATTTTAATTTAGGTTTTATTGCTATTTTAATGTTAACATTGATTGTTGATTTTTATTTTGCCAGTAAAATGGGGATTTTAAAACTGCGTTTTACTGGAAAAAATTTGGCCCATTTTATTTTTTTGGGATTTTTAGCGATTGGTCTTTTTATTATTAGTCGAGGAGTAATTTTATGATTAATCACATAAAAAAAGAACTAAAAAAACACACTTTTGATTATCTTCTTCTTTTAACCGCAGGAATTTTTTTTATTTTGGCTTTAAACCTGTTCCGTGGTGAGCGACTTTTGGAGTTTATTGTTCTTTTGGCGTTTGTTAGTTTTTACATCATTTGGGGAGTTTATCATCATATAATCCACGATCATCTTCACTTTAAAATTGTGTTAGAATATGTTATGATTGGTTTTATTCTCCTTTTTCTTTTAAAAATTATTATTTTACCTTAAAAAAATATGAAAGGAATAATTTTGGCTGGTGGGTTGGCAACCCGTCTTTATCCATTAACTTTTGCTACGAACAAACATCTTTTGCCGGTTTACGATAAACCAATGATTTATTATCCAATTCAAACTTTAGTAAAGGCTGGTATAACTGATGTATTGATCGTTGTTTCTGGACCTCATGCTGGTCATTTTATTCAGGTGTTAAAAAATGGTAAAGAATTTGGGTTAGCCCATCTGGAGTTTGCTTATCAAGAAAATCCAAAAGGAGGAATTGCTGATGCTTTATCGTTGGCTGAGGATTTTAGCAAGGGAAAGCCGATCACCGTCATTTTAGGTGACAACACCACCGATGCGGATATTTCTTTGGCGGTTAAAAATTTTAAAGATGGAGCGATGATTTTTTTAAAAAGGGTTCCGGATCCTAGTCGTTTTGGTGTGCCGCGCTTTGATAAAAACAATCCAAAAAAAATACTTGAGATTATAGAAAAGCCAAAAGATCCTCCATCTGACTACGCCGTTACTGGATTATATATTTATGATAATAAAGTGTTTGATTATATAAGAAAATGTGATCCCAATTTTGCCGGCCGCGGTGAGTTGGAGATTACCCAAGTGAATAATTTTTATCTTAAAGAAGGTAAACTTTACTGGAGTGAACTTGAAGGTTATTGGTTAGATGCGGGGACTTTTGATACCCTACTTTTAGCTAATCTTTACTGGGCGAAAAAGAAAAACTCGCCCGCTTTAGAAGTTTTTAAAAAAAATTTATAAGATATGGAGACGACTCAACTTTTATTAACCGTAATTTTAAGTTTAACCACCATTCTTTTGGTGATTATTGGTTTACAGTTAATTTTTATCTTAATCGATTTAAGAAAAATATTAAAAAAGATTAATCAAATAATTGAGAGTTTTGAGAAAGTAGGGACTTCGTTGGAGCATGGATTTGATGAGGTTTTGGGTTTTTTTTCTGGCGTTAAAGTTCTTTTAAAAATTTTTGATCTTTTTGAGAAAAAAAATGGAAAAAAGGCAGAAGGTAAGTAATTTTTGGTTTGGTTTTAGTTTAGGGATTTTATTTACTGCTTTTTTTGCTTTTTTGTTTGGAACAAAAAAAGGAAGAAAAATTTTAAAAAACTTTTTAGAATATTCTGAGAATTACGAAGAAAACTTTCGTCATTTTTTAGAGGAGATTAAATTTTTAGTAAAAGAAGAATTTTTGGAAAAAGAAGGTTTTAATGATAACAAAAAAAATAACCATCAAGAGAAAAAAGTGAATTTAGGTTTTTCAGAAATTATTGGTCGAATAAAATATTTAGCTCATCCGGTCAAAAAACAAACAAAAAAATTTTTTGTTAAAGAAGGAAGAATTGTTGAAAAAACCTCTTGATTTTTTAAAGAAGGGAGTGTAGAATATATTATTTCAAGATTAGTTTTTTTTATTTTCCCCAAAATCCACAAAGGGTGGTGGCGGGGATTTTTATTGTTAAAAGCTTTCATTTTAAAAAGTTTAAAAACTAATGAATAAAACTCAATTAAAAACTAAACTCCCTGAAGAAATATTTTTGGGGGAACTTGATTCGAGATTGGAAAAGTTGGATTTGATTGAAATTCAAAAAAAATCTTGGCAAAAGTTTATTGATTTTGATTTAAAAGAAATTATTTCTGAATTTTTCCCCATCTATGATTACACCGAAAAACGGTTTGTTTTAGAATTTATCGATCTTTTTTTCGGTGAGCCGCGTTATTCTTTAGATCTTTGTTTGAAAAAAAAACTTACTTATGATGTTCCTGTTTATCTGCGTCTTCGACTAATTAATAAAAAAACCGGTGAAAAAAAAGAGCAAGATGTTTACTTTTTTAATCTGCCAAAGATGACAGAGCGGGGAACGTTTATCATCAATGGAATTGAAAGAGCCATTATTAATCAGCTGGTGCGCTCGCCTGGTGTTTATTTTACGGCTGAAGTTAACAAAATTACCGGGGTGACTTTATATAATGCCGAGATTCGACCTTATATTGGCGCATGGATTGATGTGACTTTAAATAAAAATAATTTAATTGAGATGAAGATTAATAAAAAACGAAAGTTTCTTGTCACCACCTTTATTAAATCTTTTGATGGAGAAAATGATTTGCAAATTCTTTCCTATTTTTCCGATTTAGATCAATCAATTTTGGAAAAATATCTTGTTCCAACATTAAAAAAAGATCACGCCAAAGATAAAGATGAAGCCGTTTTGGAGATTTATAAAAAAGTAATACCGGGTGAACCGTTGGTTTTGGAAAATGCCTATAAAGTTTTAGAAAATTTATTTTTTGATCCTCGTCGTTATTCATTAGCGGCCCCGGGACGATATAAAATCAATAAAAAATTGGGATTAAATTTTAAGATCGATAAGGAAAATTTTTTAATTAAAAAAGAAGATATTATTGCCACCATCAAGTATTTATTAAACTTAACTTTGGGAAAAGGAAAGTTTGATGATATTGATCATTTAGGCAATCGAAGACTTCGAACTTGTGGAGAATTGGTTTCAATGTATGGAATAAGAGTGGGAATGGTAAGAGTAGAACGAGAGATTAAAGAAAGGATGAGTTTGGTAAGTATCGATTCCAACGTTTCTCCCTCGTTGGTTGTTAATTCAAAGCCTTTGATTGTGGCCATTAATTCCTTTTTTAGAACCAGTCAACTTTCCACCATTGTTGATCAAGTTAATCCTTTATCAGAATTAGATAATTTAAGAAGAGTAACCGTTGGTGGACCAGGGGGAATAGAAAAAGAAAGAGCCTCTTTTTCTTTGCGTGATATATCTTCTTCTCAATATGGTCGAATCTGTCCCATTCGTTCACCAGAAGGACCAAATATTGGGGTGGTGACTTATCTTTCTTTATATGCCAAAGTGAATGAATATGGATTTTTAGAGACTCCTTATCAAAAAGTAGTTAAAGAAAAAAAGGAAGGTAAAACTTTGGTGAAATTAACTGATGAGATTGTTTATTTACCTCCTGATGATGAAGAAAATTGTTATATTGCCTCAAGAGATTTAAAAATCAATGAAAATGATGTGATTGAAGATGAGATGGTCACCGTAAGATATGGGGGTGAGATTATTGAAGTGCCAGTTGAGAAATTAGATTTTGTTGATGTTTCTCACCAACAGATTGTTGGTGCCTCAGCTTCTTTGATTCCTTTTCTTCAAAATGATGATGCTTCGCGGGCGTTGATGGGAAGTCATATGCAATGTCAAGCAGTACCTTTGGTAAAATCCCAAGCGCCCTTAGTGGATACGGGACTGACCAGAAAAATTGCTTCGGCGATGGGGCGGACAATTTATGCACCTGAGGATGGGGTAGTTGAGTATGTTGATAGTGAAAAGTTAATATTTGAAGGAAAAAGTGGAAAAGTATATCAATTTAACTTAGAAAGATACCGCCGCACCAACAAAGACGTGGCTTTTGATCAGCGACCAAAAGTCAGCTCCAATCAAAAGCTAAAAAAAGGTGAGCTTTTAATTGATGGTCCAGCCACAGAAAATGGGCGATTAGCTTTGGGTCAAAATCTTGTCATTGCTTATTCCTCTTTGAATGGATTGGGGTATGAGGATGGATTTGTTATTTCAGAACGTTTAGTGAAAGAAGATATTTTTACCTCAATTTCGATGGAAGAGTTTGTCGCTGATTTAGTCGACACTAAGCTTGGACCAGAGGAGTTAACCCGTGATATTCCCAATGTGAGAGAAGAGGTTCTACAAAATCTTGATAAAAATGGTTTAGTGGTGATTGGAACTGAGGTCAAAGCTGGTGATATTTTGGTTGGAAAAGTGGCGCCAAAAGGTGAACGAGAGTTAACGGCTGAGGAGAGGCTTCTTCGAGTCATTTTTGGTGAAAAAGCCAAAGATGTTAAAGATACAAGCTTGCGTGTTCCTTATGGCAAACGAGGAACAGTGGTTGATATTGAAGTGATTGATGCTAAAAAAGATCCAAACGAATTAGAACCAGGCATTATTAAAAGGATTATCGTCACTACCGCTCAATTAAGAAAAGTGGTTGTTGGTGATAAATTGGCCGGTCGCCATGGAAATAAAGGAGTGATTGCTAAGATTTTACCAGAATGGGATATGCCTTATTTGGAAGATGGAACACCGGTTGATGTGATTCTTTCGCCTTTGTCAGTGCTTTCTAGGATGAATTTGGGTCAACTTTTTGAAGTGGTTGTTGGTCTTATTGCTAAAAAGAAAGGAGTGGTGATCAACGCGCCAGTTTTTGAAAGAATTAAAGAAGAGTTTATCATTGAGGAGTTAAAACGCTTGGGATGGCCGGTTGATGGAAAAGTGACATTATATGATGGCCAAACGGGAAGACCTTATGAAAAAAAAGCTTTGGTTGGGGTGGGTTATATTATGAAACTGATTCATATGGTGGAGGACAAATATCATGCCCGTGCCGTTGGACCTTATTCTTTAGTCAGTCAACAGCCTTTAAGTGGTAAATCACAAATGGGTGGTCAGCGTTTTGGTGAGATGGAGGTTTGGGCGCTTGAAGCCCATCGCGTGCCTTATACCTTACAGGAGATGTTAACCATTAAAAGTGATGATGTTAAAGGACGAATGAAAGCTTTTGAGGCGATTGTCAAAGGGATGGATATCCCGCAGTCAACCGTGCCTGAATCGTTTAATGTTTTACTGAAAGAACTTAATAGTTTAGGGTTAGCGGTTGATTTTATTAAATAAATATGAAAAACACTAATCCTCAAACTAAAAACTCTCAACCTCAAGCGCAAGAATTTACAATGATTGATTTTTCAGGATTGAAAATAAGATTAGCCTCGCCTGATGATATTTTAAAATGGTCTTATGGTGAAGTGACTAAGCCAGAAACGATTAATTATCGAACATTTAGGGCAGAAAAAGACGGGCTTTTTGATGAAAGAATCTTTGGCCCAACCAAAGACTATGAGTGTTATTGTGGTAAGTATAAACGTTATCGTTACAAAGGAATCATTTGTGATCGATGTGGGGTTGAAGTAACCACATCGGCTGTGAGACGCGAAAGAATGGGACATATAAAACTAGCCACCCCAATTGCTCATATTTGGTACTTTAAAGGAACAAGCTCGGCCTTGTCAATTTTAACGGGTATTCCTCCCCAAGCTTTGGAAAGAATTATCTATTATGCTTTATATTTGGTAAAAAAAGTTGAGGAAAACAAGCAAAAAGAAGCAGTAAGAGTTTTAAAAGAAATTCAAAAAAAGGAAGAAGAGGAAATAGAAAAAAAATATGAGTTAAAAAAAGAAGAGGTGGAAAAAAAGACAGCGGAAGAAAAGGAATTAGCCTTTAAAAAAATAAGCAGTCAAGAGCAAAGAATTATTATTTCTGAAGAGTTGGATTTTAAAAAAAGAAATCAACTAAAGATTCTTTCCGATGAATACATTGAGGAAAAAAGTCAAAAAACGGCGTTTTTTGAAAGATTAATAAAAACGATAAGAAATTTAAAGCCGTTTGATACCTTAGAAGAAGAAGATTATTTATATTTAAAGGAAAAAAGGCTTTCAGAAATGGTGGAAGTTGGAATGGGGGCAGAAGTTTTGTATGAGTTTTTAAATAATTTAGATCTTCAAAAAGAGTATGAGGTGTGTTTAAAAGAACTTAATGAAGCCAAAGGTGAAAAAAGAAATAAACTCCTTAAAAAAACAAAGATTATTGAATCTTTCTTAAAAGCAGAGATCAAACCCGTGTGGATGGTTTTAACAGTTTTGCCAGTCATTCCTCCTGGTTTGCGGCCAGTGGTTCAACTACCTGGGGGAAAAGTGGCCACTTCCGATTTAAACGATTTTTATCGAAGAGTCATTAATCGCAACAATCGACTAAAACAACTGATTGATTTAGGCGCCCCCGATATTATTCTTCGCAATGAAAAAAGAATGCTTCAGGAAGCAGTCGATGCCTTAATTGATCTTCAAAAAGCAAGGGGTCGGGCAAGAACTGCTGGTGCTGCCTCAAAAGTTCAAAAATCTTTATCTGATATTTTAAGAGGTAAGCAAGGAAGATTTAGACAAAATCTTTTGGGAAAAAGAGTTGACTACTCTGGTCGGTCAACGATTATCGTTGGTCCGGAATTACGGCTTGATCAATGTGGTTTGCCAAAAGAAATGGCCCTTGAACTTTTTAAGCCATTTCTTCTTCATGAGCTTATTATTCGCGGTTTTGCCGCAAACATTAAAAACGCCAAAAATTTACTTGAGGAAAAAAACCCAGTGGTTTATGATATTTTAGAGGAAATAACAAAAAATCATCCGGTTCTTTTAAATCGTGCTCCCACTCTTCATAAACTTTCAATTTTGGCTTTTTATCCGGTTTTAACTGATAATTTAGCAATCAGCCTTCATCCAGCAGTTTGTGCCGGTTATAACGCTGATTTTGATGGTGATGCGATGGCGTTATTTTTGCCTCTTTCTAAAAAAGTGATTGAAGAGATAAAGCAGCAAATGCTTCCTTATCATAATCTTTTAAAACCAGCCGATGGTTCACCGATTGTTGTTCCCAATAAAGAGATGGCTTTGGGATGTTATTATTTAACTACCATTGATAAAAACCTAAACTTAAAAGATGAAGAATTACTATATTTTTCCGATGAGAGTGAGGCAATAAATAATTATCTTATGGGAAGAATATCTCTTCGTCAGCCAATTTGGGTAAAAATTAACGGTCAACTTTTAAAAACAACCGTTGGTCGAATTTATTTCAATCAGGCGTTACCAGAAGAATTGAGATTTGTTAATCAAGAAGTAAAAGCCTCTGATCTTAAAAAAATTGTTGCCCAAGCGATCAAAATGTTTGAACCAAAAAAAGTGGGTAATTTAATCGATCAGCTTAAAGATATAGGATTTTTTGGTGCCACCATGGCCACTGGTCTTTCCGTTTCTTTTACCGACTGCGAAATTTTACCAGGAAAAGAAAAATACATTCAATTAACTGAAGAGGAAGTAAAGAAAATTGAGAAAAGCTATGAGCAAGGTCTTTTAACCCTTGAGGAGAAAAAAAGGTTATCAAATAAACTTTGGATTGATGTCACTGAAAAACTAGCCAATGAGACATGGGCAAAGCTTGATGAAGAAAATCCAGTAAAAATGATTATTAACTCCGGCGGTGCGCGGGCAACAAAAGAACAGTTAAAGCAAATTTCCGCGATGAAAGGGTTGGTAGTTGATCCTTTGGGAAAAATTATTGAAGTGCCAACGAAATCCAACTATCGTCAGGGGTTGTCGGTTTTTGAGTATGTAATTTCGGCAAGAGGAGCAAGAAAGGGTTTGACCGATTCGGCTTTAAAAACTGCCGATGCTGGGTATTTAACCAGAAGATTAGTTGATGTCGCTCATGATATGATTGTTTGGGAAGAAGATTGTCAAACAAAAGATGGTTTGGAAATAAAAAGAGAAAAGACAGATGAGGGAAGATTCAAGGAAAAAGTACTGGGAAGATTTTTAGCCAAGGAAGTAAAAAATAAAGAAGGAAAAGCTATCGCCAAGGCAAATCAATTAATCGACGAGGAACTTTTTAGTCTTTTTGAACAAGAAAAAGTTGAGGCGGTGGTTATCCGATCACCTCTTACTTGTCAAGCACCTTACGGTGTTTGTCAAAAATGTTATGGGGTAGATCTGACTAATAACCAGGTAGTAACCATTGGTTGTCCAGTTGGGATAATTGCCGCTCAATCAATTGGGGAGCCAGGAACCCAGTTAACAATGAGAATTCGCCATTTTGGAGGGATTGTGATTTCTGATGTTACCCAAGGGTTGCCGCGAGTAGAAGAGCTTTTTGAATCAAGAACGCCAAAGATTGTTACCCCAATTAGTGAGATTTCTGGTAAAGTTTCGATTAAAGAAGATAGAGAAAAAGAAGTTTATTATGTGAAAATTACGTCGGTTGGGAAAGATGGGACGACCAAAGAAGAGGAATTTGTTATTCCCTTGGGGCAAAAGCTTAAAGTAAAAGATGGTGAATTAATTGGTGTTGGGACGCCTTTGGCTGAGGGCGGATTAAATATTAATGATTTGGTGGCGGTTAAAGGAATTAAGGAGGCCCAACTTTATCTTTTGGAAGAGATTCAAAAGGTTTATCGATCTCAAGGAATAAGCATTAATGATAAACATTTTGAAGTGATTATTAAAAAGATGAGTGATAAGGTGATTATTGAAGATGAGGGAGACACTGAGTTTGTGAAAAATGAGATTGTTTCGCGAATTCGTTTCCGTGAAGAAAATAAAAGAGTTTTATCACAAGGAGGACAACCAGCGGTTGGAAAAGTGGCGATTCTTGGTATAAGTAAAGCGGCAACGGCAAGCGATTCTTGGTTGTCCGCTGCTTCTTTTGAACAGACAACCAATGTTTTATCGCAAGCAGCTCTTAAGGGACAAATAGATTATTTGCTTGGATTAAAAGAAAATGTTATAATTGGAAGATTAATTCCAGTCAATCAAGAATTAATTGAAAAATATTATCAAAAGTTTTTAAGTCGCTATGCCCACAATAAACCAACTAGTAAAGAGGAAACGGAGAAAAAAGCTTAAAAAATCAAGATCAGCAGCGTTTAAGTTAAGTTTTAACGCCATAAAAAGGCGGTACAAATTTGTAGAAAGCCCCTTTAAACGGGGTGTTTGTACGGTAGTAAGAACGATGACGCCTAAAAAACCAAATTCTGCTTTACGAAAAGTCGCTCGGGTTAGACTTTCCAATAAAATAGAAGTCACTGCCTATATTCAAGGCATTGGTCATAATTTAGCTGAACACTCAATCGTTTTAGTCCGTGGTGGAAGAGTTAAGGATTTGCCTGGTGTTAAGTATCACATTGTTCGAGGAAAGTATGATACAGCTGGGGTTGAAGGAAGAAAAACGTCTCGCAGTAAATATGGAGCCAAAGCTCCAACTGAAAAAACAAGTTAATTTTAAAGTTGTGTTTTTTTAACTATGCCAAGACGTCCTTATAAAAAAAGAGTGGTGCCGCCTGATCCTTTATACAATAGTTTTGTGGTGGCAAAATTAATTAACTATGTGATGGTTGATGGAAAAAAATCGGTTGCTAAAAAGATTGTTTATTCAGTTTTGGAAAGGATAAAAGAACAAGGACTGGATCCTTTGGTTACTTTAGATGAGGCAATTAAAAATACCGCCCCCAATTATGAAGTCCATCCGCGAAGACTAGGTGGCGCTTCGTATATGGTGCCGTTTGAAGTAAGAAAAGAAAGAAAACTTTTTTTAGCTTTAAACTGGATTATTGAAGGAGCCAAAGCTCGACCAAATAAACAATATCATACTTTTGCCGATAAGCTTTTTGCTGAAATTTTTGATGCTTCTCGTAATCTCGGTCAGGCGGTTTTAAAAAAACACCAGGTGGAAAAACTGGCAGAAGCCAATAAAGCTTTTGCTCATTTGCGATGGTAGAAAGTAAATTCTAAATTTTAAATTTTAAATTTTTTTATTTTTTTTATATGGCAGTTCAATCAGTAATTACTAAAAATCGAGTCGTTCCTTTAGAAAAAATTCGCAATATTGGAATTATTGCCCATATCGATTCTGGAAAAACTACGACCACTGAACGAATTCTTTTCTATACCGGAAGAACTTATAAATTAGGAGATATTGATGAGGGAACAACCCAAATGGACTGGATGCCACAAGAAAGGGAAAGAGGAATCACAATTGTTGCGGCAGCCACCACCACTTTTTGGCGGGGAGTAAGAATTAATATTATTGACACTCCCGGGCACATTGATTTTACGGCAGAAGTTGAGCGGTCACTTAGAGTGTTGGATGGCGGAGTGGTGATTTTTGATGCTGAAGAAGGAGTTCAAAGCCAATCGGAAACTGTTTGGCGACAGGCAGATAAATATAAAGTTCCAAGGGTTTGTTTTATTAATAAAATGGATAAACTAGGGGCCGATTTTGAAGGAACAGTTAAGGAAATTGAAGAAAGGTTGGGGGTGAAGGCGGCGGTGATGACTTATCCTATTGGCAAAGAGCATGAATTTAAAGGTGTGGTTGATATTTTAGAAAAAAAAAGTTTAATTTGGAATAAGGATGAAGAAGGGATAGAGTATTACGTTTTGGAGAGTGTTCCTAACGATTTAAAAGAAAAAGTTGAGTCTTTTCATGCCCGATTAATAGAACAAATTGTTGAGACTGATGACAATCTTATTCATCGTTATTTAAATGGAGAAAATATTACCGTTTCTGAATTAAAAGAGGCTTTACGAAAAGCAACCATTTCCTATAAACTTGTTCCCATGTACTGTGGCTCATCTTTGAGAAACAAAGGGGTACAACCGCTTTTGGATGCAATTGTTGATTATCTGCCATCACCTTTAGATTTGAAAAAAATTGAGGGGATTAATTCTAAAACCAATCAAAAAGAAGAACGACTGCTTGTTCCTGAAGAAAAATTTACTGCTTTGGCTTTTAAAATTCAACTGGATCCTCATGTTGGTAAATTAACTTATACCAGAATTTATTCTGGCGTTTTAGAAGCAGGTTCTTATGTTTATAATGTCAATCGAGATAAAAAAGAAAGAGTCAGTCGTCTGCTTTTAATGCATGCCAATCAGCGGGAGGAGATTGATAAGGCCTATGCGGGAGAAATTGTTGCTTTAGTGGGTCCAAAAGAGACAAGAACCGGTGATACTTTATCTTCTCAAGAACATCCCATTCTTTTGGAAAAAATCAATTTTCCAGAACCTGTAATTTCTTTGGCAATTGAACCAAAAACAAAAGCAGATCAAGAAAAGCTTTCTTACAACTTACAAAGACTTGCCGAAGAAGACCCAACATTTAGAGCAAAAATCGATCATGAAACTGGCCAAACAATTATCTCTGGTATGGGCGAGCTTCATCTTGAGGTGATTGTTGATCGAATGAAAAGAGAGATGGGGATGGAAGTTAAGGTGGGAAAACCCCAAGTAGCTTATAAAGAAACCATTACCAAAGTAGCCGAAGCTGAGGGAAAATATATTCGTCAAACTGGCGGTCATGGACAATATGGTCATTGTTTAATAAAAGTTGAGCCTTTACCAAGAGGGGAAGGGTTTAAGTTTATTAATAAAATAAAAGGCGGGGTGATTCCGGCAGAGTTTATTCCAGCAGTTGAAAAAGGAGTTTTGGAGGCGATGGAGAAAGGGGTTCTTTTGGGATTTCCTATTACCGATATTGCGGTGACTTTATTTGATGGTTCATACCATGAAGTTGATTCATCCGATATTGCTTTTAAAATTGCTGGATCAATTGCTTTGCAGGAAGCAGTAAAAAAAGCAAGTCTTACTCTTCTTGAACCGATTATGAAGCTTGAAGTAACAGTGCCAGAAGAGTTTATGGGACCGGTGATTGGTGATATTTCTTCAAAAAGAGGAAAGATTTTGGGAACAGAAAAAAAACACAAAGCTGTTGTTGTAAAAGCCTATGTTCCTTTAGCCGAACTTTCTGGGTACGCGACCACTTTGCGATCTTTAACCGAAGGCCGCTGTTTTTTCTATATGGAGCCTTCCCACTACGAAGAAGTTCCTCAAAACATCATCCAGGCGATGATAAATAGTAAAAGTTAAGATAAATTTAATCCTAATTTTTCTTATTCTTCTTTAGGTTTCCGATTGAGAAAAAAAAGAGTTTATATTGTTTTAGATAAATTGGATAAATTAGACAACATTGGCTTAATCAGAAAATCGGATAAACCAGATAGAGCAGAAAAAAAGTTAAACATTCAACTTTAAACGTTAATAAAAAAATAAAAAAAGATACATTAAGATAAATGGAGATTGATGGAGATAAATAGAGATAAATAGAGATTTGTATAGATAAATGGAGATTAGGAAAGATTTTTTTAAAGAAAGATTTTTATTTTGTAGAGACGCACTGATGTGCGTCTTTATGAGTTTGAAAAATTATATAGATTCCTGATTAAATCAGGAATGACATTGTTTAACGTTTAACATTGAACGTTTAATGTTTAACGTTTCACGTTGCACGTTACACTTTTTAATGTGTTAGATGTTTTATGATTGATAGATGTTTTTCCGAGGTGACGAATCTATAACACCTTAGGAGGTGTTATCATTACACGTTACGCTTTTTAAGAGGTTAGATGTTAGGTGTTAGAAGTTATAAGTTAGGTGTTTGGTGTTTGCTGATTTTCTGCGGAAGGGGCGGGATTCGAACCCGCGTTTCGACTCAGCGTCGAACCAAGGTTTTCGAGACCTGGCCGTTAAACCACTCCGGCACCCTTCCAACCTATATTTTACCGCAAAATTTTTACTAAAAGAAAAAAATAAAAAATTAATTTTTAAAATTATGGGAGTTTTTAGTTTTACCTTATTTTTTTGATGCCGATGATTCTTTAAGAAGTTTGAGTTTGAGTTTTTGGTTCTTCTTTTGTTTCTTTTTCACTTTCTTTTCTATCAGTAATTATTTCTGGAGCGGTCGTTGGTTGAGTTTCTGGAGTTACACTTTCTTCTTTATGGGCAACGACAGAGACAATTACTTTTTCTTTTTCGCTTAAAATTTGATAAGTGGAAGAGGTTGGTAAGTTGGCCACTTTTATTTCTTGACCAATATCTTTAAGAATTGAAATATCGATTTTGATTGATTGAGGAATTTCTTCTGGTAAAGCTTCAACTAAAAGACTTTGGGTTAATGTTAAAAGAACGCCTCCTTTTTCCAAAACCGCCGGTGCTTGACCAACGATTTCAACTGGGACTTCCGCTTGGGTTTTTTGGGTTAAGTCAACTTTTTTAAAATCTACATGAAGAAGTTGATGAGTAACTGGATGCTTTTGGACTGAGGCAATAAGAACCGGTAAAGTTTCTTTTTCGATTTCAAGATATAAAACACCAGTTTCTTTAACTTTTTTATAGATTTTTGCAAACTCTTTTGCATCGATGGTAATTGCTTTCGATTTAAAATCTTTGCCAAAAATGTTTGCCGGAATAAATCCCTCTTTTCTTAATTTTTTTACTTTTTTACCAAAAAATTTTCGAATTTCTGCCTTAAGAATCGTTTTTTCTTTTTTAATCATAGGCCTTTTTTAACTGAATAAAAAATATTTTATCAGTTGAGAAATAACTATTATAAATGATTTCTTGATTTTTCACAAGAGGAAAAAAATTTTGGTTAATAACGGAAATATTTTTGGGAAGACTTAATTTTAAAGTCAGATCGCTATTTAACGCGCCAATTTGTTTTTGAATAATTAGTTGAAGAACGGCAAAATTGTTTGTAATCGGTCTATCATTTTTATAAACAATTTCTAAAACAACCGTCTTTTTTTGAGGAATTTCTATAAAAATACCTATTTTTTTAAACTCTTCTTTGTCTTCGAAAGAAGCATCGTCAACTGAGACTCCATCTTTTTTAATCTCTTTAATGATAACAGTTTTTGGAAGAAGAAGTTGAAAAAAGTTGCGGTAATTACTTCCTGGGAAGATGTCATCTTTGGCTTCATTTTTAAAAAGAATGGTAAAATAATTGGTAATCTTTCCATAAGAATCAACCACTATTTTTAAACTATAATGACGGTTAATAAAAAAATTAGCTTTGTTTGCCCCGAGATTAGCTTCGTACGGGAATAGAAAATTGACGATGCAGTTATCAAATGAAGAAAGACAAACAGGTTTAGCCAATCGGCCGCCCCAACCTAATTCTTCAATGATTTTTTGATAATCTTCTTTTTCAAAAGCAAAAACAATTTGTTTTTCCTCAAAAAGTTGAGAAAGGTTTAATAAAAGGTTTTTTAGGGAGGCGTTTTCGATATTAAGGACTAACCCTCGAACGATTGAGCTTAAAAAACTTTTTTTTTGAATTGAGCCAGGAAAAAAGTTTTTTTCCACATAAAATTGAGTTTTTAAATAAAAATTATCCCTGGTGATTTTTTCTTTAAGATCAACCAAGTAAATTGGTGGAAAAGCTTCTAAAATTTTTTGAATGGCGGTGGTGGTAATAAGAATAGCGCCAGAAAAATCTTTCCAATCAACGGATTTTTCCAAAAAAAACTTTACCTTCTGATAGTTTTCCCAAAAATCAGGAGAAAAGTTTGAGTCACGCAAAAACCAATGGTTAAGATTAAGATATTTTTTAATCGGTTCTGGTGGATCAACATGAATGGTCAGTTGTCCATCAATATCATAAACGTCATAAATTTCAATTCCTTCAAAGGTATAGTCTTTTATTTTTAATATTCCTAAAGAACCAATAAATCCGCCACCGGGTCGAAGCTCCATATTATTGGCAAAAAGAATAAGAAACTTTTGATTAGTTTTGTTTTCTATAATTTTTTCAAAATAAGGATAAAACTTTATAAATTTGGTTAGGGATTGATTGAAAGAAGAAAAAATTGTCTTTTTTTCCTTTAATAAATTTATTTGGGAAAGTTTTTGAATAAGCAAAGATAGATTTTCGTTTATTGTTTTTAATTGAGAAGATAAGTTTTTTAGTCTTAAGGCAAATAATTTTTTTTCCTCTTCCGTTTTATTTTTTTTAAAAAGAAAAACTAAAAGATTTTTACCGTTATCGTAGGCGGAAAAACCGTTGTCTCCTATAACCACCAATTTTTCACCGATACTTATTAAATCATCAGGTAAAGAAGCAATTGAAAAAAGAAGGTAAACCGGCCTTGATAAAAAATAAAGTTTTTTTGCTAAAAAAAAATAGTTTTTTGCGGCAGTAAAAGAGTTTTTTGCCTCTTTAATCTCTTCTTTTTTAAGATAATTACCTGTTTGATAAAAAAAGTAGCCACTTAAAAAAAGTGGCGGAAGAAAAAGAAAATGAAAAAGAAAAAAAAACAAAAGAATAATGATAAAAATATTTTTTTTATTTAAAAATGAAAAGGAAAAAGAAAAAGGAAACCAAGGTTTTGGTAAAGTGATTTTTTTCTTTGGTATTTTTGGCATGTTAAGCAAAAGAAATTTTTGAGAGGTTTTTGAGAAAAAAAACCAAAGGATTTGCTCGATAGTTTTTTCATCAATTTTATTCCCCAAAAGCTGAACAATTTTTTTATCCTTAGTTAGTTTTGGTGGTTTTTGATTGAAAAAAATAAAAAAAACGTTTTTTTTTGGGATTTCTTCCTCTTTAGAAAAAGAAGAATTAATAAAAAAAATGTAGTCAAATTTTTTTACTAAAAGATTGGGGCTTTGACTTAAAAAAACTTTTCCCCCAAGATCTTCTAATTTTTTCTTTAAAAGATTAACAAAAAGTAAGTTATCTTTTGTAATAATTAAAATCCTTGGTTGTTCTTCTAAAATTTTTATTTCCCATCGCATATCTTTTTTATTCTACTATTTTTTGGTATAATTTCTTCTGTGAAAAAGGATTCAAAAATTATTTCTTTCTCTAAAATTTCTTCTTGGTTAAAAAGTTTAAAAGATAAAAAAAAAGTTCTTGTTGGTGGTTGTTTTGATATTTTTCATTATGGTCATTTTCAGTTTTTAAAAAAAGCAAAAGCTTGTGGTGATTTTTTGATTGTTGCTTTGGAATCGGATGAGTTTATTAGAAAAAACAAAAAAAGAGAGCCAGTTCATAACCAAAGACAAAGAGCTAAGATTTTAAGCAGTTTTGATTTTGTCGATTTTGTCATTCTTCTTCCTTATTTTTCCAAAGAAAAAAGCTATTTTTATTTGGTAAAAAAAATAAAACCAAATATAATTGCGGTCACCAAAGGTGATCCAAAAATAGAAAATAAAAGGAAACAAGCGGCGATGGTTTCTGCCAAATTAAAAGAGGTGACTCCTTTAATTAAAAATTTCTCTTCAACTAAGATTTATAAAATGTATGAGGCTTTTTTTAGCGATTGATCTTCCAAAAGCGGTAAAAGAAAAAATTTATCAAGAGTTAAGTAGTTTTCGCAATGATTATCGTGAGTTTAATTGGGTCCCTTTTGAAAACTATCATATTACTTTATATTTTTTTGGAGAAACTAATAAAAATGAAAGCATTGATAGACGAATAAAAAAAGTAGTTTTTGATCAAGAAGGATTTCATCTTTATTCTAATGCTTTAGATTTTTTCATAAGAGGAAAGAAAATGATTATTTTTTTAAATTTTCAACGAGAAAGAAAACTGGAAAAACTGGTGGAAAAAATTAATAAAGAATTCTTTTCTGATTTCCAGCAGGAAAAAAAATATCTCCCCCATCTGACTTTAGCTCGTTGTCGTTTACCATCAAAACAACAATATTTTCTTTTAAAAAAGAAAATTAAACAAATAAAAATAAATATCTCTTTTTTAGTAAAAGAAATAATTCTTTTTCAAAGTCTTCTTGGGGGGAAAAAGCCAGTCTATAAAAAGATTTCAACGATCAGTCTTTTGTAAAATTTTAAGCCGCTCCAATTTTGAACATTGCCGTTTCACAATCAGGGCATTTGGCTTTCATCGCTGGTTTGCCATTTTTCATTGTCACTTTTTCTGGATTGGCAACTTCTTTTTTGGCGCGGCATTTAACACAATACATGGTTGCCATATTTTTCACCTCCTTTCAAAATTTAAAAATTATTTAATTAATTTAGCAAAATATAGAAAAATTTCAAGGGCAATTAATAAGAAAGAAATCAAAAGACTTTTTTTTAAGTCATTTACAAAATAAGAAGAAATAATATTATTTTCTTTATTTAATTTTTTTGTTTGAGGTGAGATTGGAGATTGAGGTAAGATTTTTTCTTCTTTTTTGGCGGTTGTTTGTTGTTTTGGAGTAAAAACGGGAATTTCTTTTAAAAGTTTTAATTTCTTTCGATATTCCGCTAAAATTTTTTCTTTTTTAGTTTTTTTTGGCATACGGGATATTTTATAGCAAAAGATGGTAGAAATACAAGTTGAAATGAATTTATTGACACTTACCCCAAAAAAATATACAATAGTTTTTATGATTTCTTTAGAATTTTTTTTGGCAATTTTTTTTGGCTGGTTAATTTTTATTACCTGGCTTTTATTTAATACCAGAAACCACTATTTTCGGTTAACAGAAGCAACCGGAAAAATAAAAATTGATGAAATTTTAAATTCTTTATTGGATTCTTACAAAAAACAAAAAGAAGAAATTGAGATAATCAAAAAAAAGCTTGAAAAACAAATAGAAGAGTCAAAATATCATTTAAAGAAAATAAACATTGTCCGCTTTCATCCTTTTGAAAAAGCGGGTGACCCAAGTTTTGTTTTGGCTTTTTTAGATGAAAAAAGAAATGGGATAGTGATTAATTTTTTGTATACAAAAGAGGGTTTAAGAGTTTATACTAAAGAGATAAAAGAAGGAAAAGGAAATTATCCTTTGACTGAAGAAGAAGAAAAAGCAATCAACTTAGTTAAAACTAGTTGAAATGGGTTAAAATCGGTTATAATCGGTGAAAATTAGTTAAGAAGTGGAAAAATTAAATATCCGTCCTGATTCGAAAGGGGAGTGAGAGCGGCTTAATAAGAAAAAGATTAATAAATATTTGTTGAGATAAATAGAGATTTATGGAGATTAAAAGAGATAAAATTAAAAATTTAAAAATTTAATTATGGTTAATAAAAAAGTTGCTTTAGTAGTGGTTTTTTTTGTTTTTTTATTTTCATCAACAATTTCTTATTCTTATTTTAAAAATCAAAAAGGCGATAATTTTTTTCTTTCTCCGATTGAATATAAGCCACCAACTTTTAACGGAGGATATAATAAACTAAATCAATCATCAAAGGAAATTGACAATGAACCAAAAACTGAAGCCTGTCCTTTAAATGGGGCTTTGTATTCAAAAACTCAAAAAGAAAAATGGGAAAAACGACGGCCTTTGGGGATAATGGTAGAAAATCATATTGACGCCAGGCCACAATCAGGTCTTTCTTTTGCCGATGTTGTTTATGAGGTAGTGGCGGAGGGAGGAATTACTCGATTTTTGGCAATTTATTATTGTCAAGATGCAGCGCCTGTGGGGCCGGTGCGTTCAGCTAGAATTTATTTTATAAAGCTTCTTCAAGAATATGGACAATATCCGTTATACGCTCATGTAGGGGGGGCCAATACTCCAGGTCCGGCTGATGCTTTAGGGGAGATTGTTAATTTGGGTTGGGTCTCATACAATGATTTAAATCAGTTTTCTGTTCCTTTTCCTTATTTCTGGCGTGACTATGAGCGTCTTCCCAATCGTGCTACCGAACATACGGTTTACACTTCAACCATTAAGCTTTGGCAGTATGCCAAAGATAAAAGAAAATTAACCAATGTTGATGAGAATGGTGTTTTATGGAACAAGAATTTTACCCCATGGCTTTTTAAAGACGATGAGAAAGCAGGTAATCGTGGCGATATTAATAAAGTGAGTTTTGTTTTTTGGAATAGTTTCGCTTCTGATTTTAAAGTTGATTGGATATACAATAAAGAAAAAAATAGTTATGAAAGAAATAATGGCGGAAAACCTCATGTTGATAAAAACACCGGTAAAGTTTTAACCGCAAAAAATGTGATCATTGTCTTTGCCAAAGAATCACCCGCTAATGATGGCTATCCTGGAGGGCATCTTCTATATAAATTAATTGGTAGCGGTAATGGATTATTATTTCAAGATGGTAAATCGTTAAAAATTAGTTGGCAAAAAGATGATGAAGAAAGTCGGATGAAATTTTATGATGAGTATGGAAAAGAGGTAAATCTTGTTCGCGGGCCAATCTGGATTGAGATTTTACCGCTTGGTAATGAAGTTAGTTATTAAATTAATTTTTATGTTGCAGCATATTATTCCCTCAAAAACGCGGCGAAAAATTTTGGAGCTTTTTTTCCAAAAGCCAAATGAGAATTTTTATCTTCGGCGGGTTGTTCGGGAAGTCGATGAAGAAGTTAATGCGGTAAAACGGGAGCTTGATATTTTAGTTGAGGAAAAATTACTCTTGCGAGAAAAACGCTTGAACAAAGTTTTTTACACCCTAAACAAAAATTATCTTTTTTATGATGAATTTTTACGGATTTTTACCAAAAACAGCCCAATTTTAAAAATGGTTTATGATAATTTACCAAAGTTAGGTAAGATTAAATATATTGCTATTTCAACCCGTTTTGCTAAAAAGATTCCAATAAAAGATGAAGAAATTTATTTTCTTTTTGTAGGGATTGTGGTTATTCCAGAATTAGAGGTATTAATGAAAAAGGCTGAGTCGCTTTATGGTTCACCGATTAATTACACAGTAATGACTGAAGAAGAGTTTATATTTCGTAAAAAAAACAACGATCCATTTATCTGGCGTTTTTTGAAACAGCCAAAGATTATGTTAGTTGGTGACGAAGAAAATTTGATGAAATAGATTATTTTTATGAGACATTTTAAAATTATTTTATTAATTTTAATTTCTTTATTGATTATCTGGATTGATTTACCAGAAAATTTAAGAGTAAATTTTAAAGTTTTGAATCAAAAGATAGATTTTATTATTAATCCATTAAAAATTGACGGCGAAATTTTTGGCTTAAAAATAAAAAAAGAGTTTAAGACACACTTAGGTTTAGATTTAAAGGGGGGTAGCCATTTGGTTTTTGAGGCTGATACGACAAAAATCAAAAAAGAAGATTTAGAAGATGCTTTAAATTCTGCTCGTGATATTATCGAAAAACGAGTTAATTTTTTTGGTGTTTCAGAACCTCAAATTCAAACTTTAAAATCTCAAGGAAAATATCGAATTAGTGTTGATTTACCAGGGATAACTGACGTTTCTTCAGCGATTAAATTAATCGGTCAAACGGCTCAACTTTCTTTTAAAGAAGAAACACCGGCCAAAGACCAAAAAGAAGCCACACAAACTCCAATATTTTTGCGATTAACCAAAGATACGGAATTAACAGGAAAGCATATTAAAAAAGCTCAACTAACCTTTGATAATCAAACCGGCAAACCCCAAGTGGCGTTAATTTTTACTGATGAAGGAGGAAAACTTTTTGCCAAAATTACTGAAAGAAATGTTGGTAAACCAGTAGCTATTTATTTGGATCAATTCTTACTTTCCGCACCAGTTGTCCAACAAAAGATTGAGGGAGGAAACGCGGTGATTACTGGTAACTTTACGGTTGATGAAGCAAAAAAACTAGCATTAGCCATAAATTCTGGCGCTTTACCATTACCAATAAAACTGGTTGAGCAGAAAAATATTGGCCCAACTTTAGGCGCCTCTGAAGTAAGAAAAAGTCTTTATGCTGGAGTGATTGGTTTGTTTTTGGTGATTTTGTTTATGGTTTTATATTATGGAAAATTAGGAGCAATTGCCTCTTTGGCCCTTTTAATTTATGGCGCTTTATCTTTGGCTATTTTCCGCGCTATTCCGGTGGTTTTAACTCTTCCTGGATTGGCCGGTTTTATTTTATCAATTGGGATGGCAGTTGATTCTAATATTTTAATCTTTGAACGAATGAAAGAGGAATTAAGAAAAGGAAAGAGTTTTGAAGTTGCTTTTAATCTTGGTTTTGGTCGGGCGATTGATGCGATAAAAGACGCTAATATTACCACTTTGACAGTGGCTTTTATTTTATTTAATCCATTAAACTGGGAATTTTTACCCCAGTTTGGCATGGTGCGCGGTTTTGCTCTAACTTTGGGAATTGGGGTAGCCACTAGTTTATTTACGGGTGTGGTGATTACCAAAAGATTGATAAAGTTTTTTTATAAATTGAGATAAAATTTTGAATTTATATTATGGTTAATTTTCTTAAATACAAAGTTATCTATTTTTTAATTTCCTTAACGGTTATTGGTATTGGTCTTTTTTCAATTTTTAAATGGGGTTATTATTATTCGATTGATTTTGTTGGCGGAACTAACTTGGAGTATCAGGCAAAAAAAAATATTAGTCAAGAAAAAGTAAAAAAAATACTAATAAAAGAAAAGATTGATTTCAAATACGTAAGCATTAATCAAAAAACTATTTCGATAAAAACAAAACCCCTTGATGAGAAAAAAATCGATCAGTTAAAAAAAATTTTAGAAAAAGATCTTGATTCTAGTTTGACCTTAATTAAATCAGAAACCGTTGGTCCAACATTAAGCGCTGAAAATTTAAAAAAGACAGTGATTGCCTGTTTTTTGGCCATTTTAGGAATTTTGGTTTATATGAGTTTTGCTTTTAAAAGTTTTAACTATGCTTTAGCCGCATTTTTGGCAATGATTCATGATTTGCTGGTGATTTTAGGCAGTTATTCTTTATTCTCGCATTTTTTTCGGGCCGAGGTTGATACATTATTTATTACCGCGGTTTTAACCACAATGTCTTTTTCTGTCCATGATACAATTGTCATTTTTGATAAAATCCGTGAGTATTTACAGGAAGAAGGCCAAAAAGATATTGAGTATTTTGCTAATAAAGCTTTAACTGAGACAATGGTTCGTTCAATTAATAACTCAATGACGATTATTTTTATGCTTTTAGCTTTAGTTCTTCTTGGTGGTTCAACTATTCGTTTTTTTGCCTTAACTTTACTCATTGGCACAATCACTGGTACCTATTCTTCTCCTTTTGTAGCGACTCCGATTTTGGTTTGGTTGGAAAAGAGAAAAAATAAAAATTAAACTAACTCATTACGATCATGATAAGATGGTAAAGGTAGGCATAATTAAAAATTTTTTTTAAAAAAAGATAAAGAAGATTTTTGTTAAAATATCTAAAAATGATCATTAAAAAATACTCTTTAGGACTCCTTCAAGCGAATTGTTATTTTTTGATTGAAGAGAATGATTTGATTTTAATTGATCCAGGTGATGACGCCCCGTTTATTTTAGAGGAAATCCAAAGACAAAAACTCAATTTAAAAGCAATTTTTGCCACCCATGGCCATTTTGATCATATTGGTGCCGTTGGCGAGATACAACAATCTTTTGATGTTCCGTTTTATATCAATGAAAAAGATTTGTTTTTAGTAAGAAGAATCAATGAAACCGCGGAATATTTTTTAGGTTATAATCCATATTTTTTGCCGCCAAAAAATATAAAAGAATTAAATAATAAAAAGTTTCACGTTTCACGTTTGACGTTTGACGTTATTTCCACTCCAGGCCATACTCCGGGCTCGGTTTGTTTTTATTTTCAGAAAGAAAAAGTAATTTTTACCGGTGATACTTTATTTAAAGATGGGATAGGCCGGTATGATTTTAGTTATTCTGATAAAAAAGAGCTTTTTAAGTCTTTGAAAAAAATATTATCTTTACCTGATGAAACGCTTATTTATCCCGGTCATGGCGAACAAACGGTAATTGGAGACGAAAAACATCAAATATTTCCTTGATAATAATCCCAAACATACTCGCAATAAGTTCTACCACCAAAGCGTGAGAAGCGATATTTATCACTACATGAGCCATAGTAGCGAGTAGCCGCTCTAAAAACCTGATCTTTAGTCCAAATTAATGGGTCTTCCGCCCCACTATCTTTTTTTAATTTCCAAGCCGCCGCATAAATATTGTCGCGAATATTACACGGATTAGGACTATGAGAGTAATTACCCAAAATATTTATGGCGTTTCTATATACTGCCCAAGCATTGGGACAGAATCCAATACCACAGGAAGGGCAAGAAGAGTTACCATTGTGATCAACTCCAATAGTCATTTGCATTGGGCCGGTGGCTGAGCAAATATTTGGACCACAGCGAGGTAAAAAATAGCCTGGGGTTGAGTACTTTTGAATTTCAGAAGAGGACAGATTAAAGGTTGAGGGAGTTTCTATTCGAAGAACTGCTTCTAAAATTTTTTTTGGCACGCCGACTTTTATTGAGACTTCTTCAAAAATTTCTGATAAAGAATTAGGGATTAATTTAGGTTTTGCAACTGGTTGAGTAACTGCTGCTTCTGTTGGAGATATATTAATGGGTAGAATTGTTGGGGAAATATTGTTAGGCAGATTTACTGACGAAGGGGTAAACATTATTTTTAATAAATCAACTAAAATTGATAGTGAATTTTCGCCTAAATTGGAGGTAGGCAGCGGAGAATTAAGCGAAGAAGGACTACTTAATGGTGTGGGTGAAATTGAATTAAAAAAATAAGATTCCTTACTTTTTATTAAGATATCTTCGATTTTATTTTGAAATTTTTCTTTAGAATCTTGGGTGAAAATAAATATTTTTGTATCTTTTAATTCTTCTAAATGATTTTCTTTTAAAAAATTTAAAAATTCTTCTTTTGCTTGCGGTGTTTTTTCATAAACGATAAAGGTGTCGGCGGTATAAAAATAATCGATCTCAAAATCGTCAGATATTAATGGTGCCTTATTTTTCAATTCATCGATTTTTTCGGTAAGATTTTTTTCAAAAGGTTTGGATAAGAAAAAAGACGAAGGAGAAGGAAGAGGCGATTTCATTTTTTCGATTTTTTGCGCTTTTTGGCTATATTTTGTGGGAAATAAATTTTGTTTTTGGTCGTTTTTAAAGTCTAAGTTGCTCAACTGATTTTTTTTCTTAAGGTCAGCGATTATTATTTGAAGAAGAATGAGAAAAAAAAGAATAAAAACAAGCGCAATGATAAAAATAAAACTCTTACTTTTTTCCATAAACGATTTAATTTTAGCAAAATAATATTGACATCGGCAAAAAATTTTTTCATAATGAAACTATGGCCGGCTTTTTTGATTTTTTTAAAAATCAGGGATCGAATACTAATTTAGGTGATTCCAATGTTCCCGCAACTAATAATAATTTATCCGGGACAGTTTCTTATGATAGTGATACTGATCAAGGAGTAATAAAAAATCAACCCTATTCAGGAATTGGGCCAACGCCATCAGGGGATCAACCTTATTCTGGAATTTGTACTCCTCCTTTAGGCAGTCAACAGAATATAAGAATTGGTTCACCATCAGTCAACATCTCTCAAATTAATCAATCACCAATCCAAAGCAATCCTCAAAAGAACGATAATATTTCTTCTTTACCACCAACTCAATCAAAATTACCAACACAAAAGAAAGAAGTTGAAAATCCTTTATCATCGGTTGATCAAAGACAACAAGAACTTGATCTAATGACCCATTTAACTCAGCGATCAAATCGGGTTTTTATTTCGGCTTTAAATAAAGCCAAAGAGTTAAAAAGCCCTTTAATTGATAGTGAACACTTGCTTCACGGCCTTTTATCAGACGTTGAGATTTATAATCTTTTTACCGAGCTTAAAATTCAACCACAGATTGTGGAAGAAGAGTTAAATAAAGTTTATCAACGAGGAAATAGTAATAGTAATTTACCACCCAAACCATCCCCCAGATTAAAAAGAATTTTATCCAACTCTTTGGTGATAGCCAGAAAACTTGGTTTTGAGTTTATTTCTCCTGAACATTTACTTTTGGCGTTGTATGAAGAAGGAGAGGGAGTCGGAGCGCGAATTTTGGCTAAATTAGGTTTAAAGAAAGAGGACTTAAATAAAAAAATTGTTGGCAAAAAAGAAGGACTTGAGGGAGAAAAAGAAGCGGAAAAGAAAAAATCAGTTTTGGAACAGTTTACCATCGACTTAACCGCCAAAGCGGCTCAAGGACTTTTGGATCCAGTGGTTGAACGGTCGGAAGTGATTGAAAGAGTGATTCATATTTTATCAAGAAGAACAAAAAACAATCCGGTCTTAACCGGCGAAGCCGGTGTTGGCAAAACGGCAATAGTTGAAGGATTGGCCCAACGGATTGTGGCAAAAAATGTCCCCGAACCTTTGATTAATAAACGGATTTTACAGTTAGATTTAATGAGTGTTTTGGCTGGAGCTTCTCATCGAGGTGAGTTTGAAGAAAGGATGAAAAATTTGATTGAAGAAATTAAAAATTCCCAAGGTCAAATCATTCTTTTTATTGATGAGATTCACAACATCGTTGGCGCTGGTTCTTCAGGAGAAGGTTCTCTTGATGCTTCAAACTTCTTAAAACCGGCTTTGGCCCGGGGAGAACTGCAAATGATTGGGGCAACCACGACCACCGAGTATCGTCGTTATATAGAAAAAGATCCCGCCTTAGAGCGGCGTTTTCAACCGGTAGTTGTCCCAGAACCAACTGAAGAGCAGGCAATAAAAATGCTTATGGCGATAAAAGATAAGTATGAGGCTTATCATCGGGTGGTTATTCCCAAAGAGGCAATTGAGGCAGCCGTAAGACTTTCAAAAAGATACATCGGTGATCGATTTTTACCCGACAAAGCCGTTGATTTAATCGATGAGGCGGCTTCGGCTGTCCGTCTGCCTTTAATTTCTTTACCGGAAGAGATAAAATCTTTGGAGACAAGAATGGCTGAGGTTTCTCAAGAGATGGTGGAAAAACAAAAAAAAGGAGATCTTGTTCAAGTAAAAATTCTTCGGTCAAAAATCGATGATTTAAAAGCTCAATTGAAAGAAAAACAAGAAGAATACAATTTAAAGAAAGCTCAATCAACAACGGCTGTCACCGTTGACATTATCAAAGACATTGTTTCTCGCTGGACGGGCATTCCTGTTTCTCAAATTACCGAGTCTGAAGTTGAAAGACTAGCCCATCTTGAGGAGATTATGCACAAACGCTTAATTGATCAAGAAGAAGCAGTAAGATTAGTCGCTCAGGCAGTAAGAAGGGGAAGAGCGGGACTTAAATCTCAAAATCGGCCCATTGGTAGCTTTGTTTTTTTAGGGCCAACCGGGGTTGGGAAAACAGAGCTAGCAAAAACCTTGGCAGAGGTTTTATTTGGGTACGAGGAAGCAATGATTCGTTTTGATATGACAGAATATATGGAAAAGCATGAAGTAGCCAAACTTTTAGGTGCTCCGCCAGGTTACGTTGGTTATGAGGAGGGAGGAAAGCTAACTGAGGCGGTAAGAAGGAAACCTTATTCAGTGGTCCTTTTTGATGAAGTTGAAAAAGCCCACCCTGATATTTTCAACATTCTTCTTCAGATTTTAGATGATGGTCGATTAACCGATAACAAAGGCCATACTATTTCTTTTAAAAATACGGTTGTTATTTGTACTTCCAATATTGGTACAAAAGTGATTCAAGATGAGCTTTTAAAAAAAGGAGGGATGGAAGTTGAGGAACCACCGGTTTTATCAACTTACGTTTTTACTCCAAGAGGGCGAGAGATTTTAACTATTGGGAGTAAGTACTTTGAAAAAGAAAAAACTGAGTGGCAAAAAGGGATGCTTTTTGACTACTTTGCTGGTCAAAAAATCGATGAAGAGGCAGCAAAAAAACAAGATGGTAAAGTGAGTTTTCCCATTGATGGTTTTGATACCCATGCGATTTCTGGTCAGGGAATTGAGGTTATTACCAAAGGCAATTTGGTTTTTATTCGAAATTCAACCACCGCCAAAGTTTGGCAAGTTATGACTTTAATTGACTATTTTAAAGAGGGAGTGGTTTTAAATGCTTTACCTGATGCCCCAGAAGAACAGTTACCAACAGTTAAATTAAACACCCATGCTTTTGACGGTGAGGAATTTGAAATTGTTACTTTTCGTAATCGTTTTTGGAAGAGAAAAATTGGCAGTAATGATTGGCAAACGGGTGAATTGAAAGATTATTTTTCCGATCCCGATCAAACCGCGAATAAAAACGGATTACCCGTTAATTATTGGGATATTCATAATTTTTCGCCAACTGGGGAGGAGATAATTATCGTTGGTGATAATTTATGGCTTAGAAAAAAAGAAGAAAAAGAATGGAAAAAACTTTCTTTAAAAGATTATTTTGGTAATGATTTTCCTTTGGAAAAAGAACTTGAAGAAAAGCAAAAAGTAGAAGAAGAAACCGAAAAAAAGAAATTAGGTTTAATCAAAAATAAAGTGATGGAAGAGCTTAGGAAGTTTTTTAGGCCAGAGTTAATCAATCGTTTTGATGAGGTAATTATCTTTGAACCATTGCGTTTTTCCCATATGATGGAGATTGTTAAACTCCAGTTAAAAGGAGTGGGTAAAGCATTAGAAGAACAAGGAATTGGTTTTTCTTATACTGATGCGGCGGTTAAAGAGATTGTTCGGGCTGGTTTTGATCCTATATATGGTGCAAGACCGCTAAGGCGCGCCATCCAACGACTTATAGAAAATCCAATTTCCAGTTTGATTATTGAAGGAAAGGTCAAAGCCGGTGATGAAATCGTAGTTGACTTTGATGGTGAGGGATTTGTTTTTAATGTCGAAAAAGTTATTTTGGTTGAGGAAGATAATTTTAAAAAGCCTTTGGTAAAAAAAAGCTTTTTGTGCCAAAAATGCCATCATCAATTTGAAACAGAAATAGTTAAAAATGCAACAATTATTTGTCCCAATTGTTTGTCAAAAGACTTAAAAGAGTTATCTTACGAAGAAAAAAAAGAGGTTAGTAATCAAAAAATAGAAAAACCCAATAACAATCAAAAACCCAATGGTGATTTAAACCCACAATTAAAAAAAGAAGAATCAACACCAGAAGTTGTTGTTTCCACCATTTAAATTATTATCAAAAATTTGTTTTGAATTAATTTATTAATCTATGGTTAACAACTATACCCCGCTTGATATTGAAAAATTAAAAAAAGAAAAAGACAGCTTCAATACCATATTACTTTTAATAGTAACATTAACGATGGCTGTTTTAGCTATTCTTCTTTTTATTTTGATTCAAAAAAAGATAAAAGAACAAAATCAACTTCTTACTCAACCAACGCCAACAATTAAACTTGAACCAACTGAAATACCAATTTCCTTATCGCCAACTGTTTTTGAAAAAGAAATAACTCCCACTTTTGAAGCCTCAGAAACACCGATTTTATCAGTAACTCCTGCTTCTGAAAGTTACCAAATTAGTCGTTAAAATTTACTTTAATTATGAGATACTTAGCTCAACAAGTTAAAATTAATGATCAAATAATTGAAGGACCATTACAATTTAATACTTTAGGTGAGATTGTTAGTCGGGTAGTAAATTTTTTTTTGATTCCAATTTCGGGCGTGATTTTGCTTTTAGTTTTTATTTGGGCCGGGTATGATTTTATGACGTCGGAAGGAAACCCGGAAAAGATAAAATCAGCTCAAGCTAAGATAACTACCGGGATAATTGGGATAGTTCTTTTAGTGCTGGCTTTTCTTATTGTAAAAGTGGTTGAGTTAATTCTTGGTATAAGAACTGGTATTTTTTAGCTTTTAAAAAAATAAAAAAAATGATATAATCTAAATTTAGACTATGTTTAAGAAAGAACCGCCGATTATTATCTCCGTTGGAGGAAGTTTAATTGTTCCTAATGGCGGGGTTGATACCAAATTTTTATCTTCTTTTAATCGTTTTATTCGAAAATACGTTGCTTTGGGAAAACGATTTTTTTTAGTGGCTGGTGGTGGTAAAATTGCCAGGCACTATCGAGATGCAGCCAAAGAAGTTGTTGGTGATATAACCAACGAAGATTTAGATTGGTTGGCTATTCATACCACTCGGGTCAACGCTCATCTTCTTCGAACGATTTTCAAAGATATTGCTCATCCAAGAATCATTGAAAATTATGAAAAGAAAATTCATCGCTTAAAAGAACCAATTGTCATTGGTGCTGGTTGGAAACCTGGTTGGTCAACTGACTACGATGCAGTAATTCTTGCTCGTGATTATGGAGGAAAAACCATTATTAATCTTTCCAACACTTATTGGGTTTACGATAAAGATCCCAAAAAATTTAACGATGCCAAGCCAATTGAAAAAATTACTTGGGAAGAAATGGAAAAGATAGTTGGCAATAAATGGATTCCAGGTTTGTCTGCCCCTTTTGATCCAATTGCCACCCAGTTGGCAAAAGAGTTAAAATTGACAGTAATTGTCACTTATGGAAAAGATTTTAGAAATTTACAGAGGTTAATGGATGGAGAGAGTTTTAAAGGAACGGTAATTAGTCCATATCGGATAGATGCTTCTTTTTATGATCGAGATTATTATAAAGGAAAAAAGGGTGAATATCGATGGAGTGTTTTTAATGATTTAGTCAATTTTTATCGGGCCTTGATAATTAAGATATTTCTTAAACCAAAAAACTGTTTAGATGTTGGTTGTGGTACGGGGAAGCTGGTAAAATGGTTGCGGTTTTTGGGAGTAGATGCTTTTGGGATTGAGATATCGAAAAATGCTTTAGAACTCGCTGATAAAAAAGTCAAACCATTTTTAAAACTTGGTGATATAATTAAAATTCCCTATCCGGATAATTATTTTGATTTGGTGGTTAGTTTTGATGTTTTAGAGCATTTAGAAAGATCAAAAATAAAAAAAGCGATTTTGGAAACAGTTCGGGTTTCAAAAAAGTTTATTCTTCATAAGATCTATACGATTGAAAATCAATGGATTAGTTTAACTCATGGAGAGGATTTTTCTCATCTTTCGGTTTTTAGCAAAAAATATTGGCAAAATATTTTCTCTTCTTTATCTAATATTTCAATTTTTAGAAATGGAATTTTTTGTTTACCTTCTTTTTTTGAAACCATCTTTTTGTTAAAGAAAAAAACTTCTTAAAATTTTTTAAATTAAAATTTTAATATGTGGTTAAAAAAGATTAATCTTTTTAATTTTCGCAATTTCTATGAAAAGTCATTTAATTTTAATCCGTTTATTACTATTATTTTGGGAGAAAACGCTAAAGGAAAAACTAATTTATTAGAAGCGATTTATTGTCTTTCAAAAGGAAAGGGTTTTCGAGAAAAAGAAGAAAGCGAACTTATTACTTTTGATAAAAATCAGGCAAAGATTGAGGGAATTTTTGAGGAAAAGGATCAGCCTTTTGTTTATCAAGTGTTGATTGAAAAGACTGATAAGGGGGTGAGTAAAAAATATTTTATTGACAAAACAAAAAAAAATTGGCGTCAGTTTGTGTATTTATCACCTAAAATTGTGCTTTTTTCCCCTTATGATTTAAAAATTATTGATGGGCCGCCTGAAGAAAGACGCAACTATTTTGATCGATTTTTGGCAGAAGAAGATGCGGAGTATCGCAAAAAATTAATTAATTATTCAAATGCCTTAAAAAAAAGGAATAAACTGCTTGAGATTTTTACCGAAGAAAAAAAAGAAAGTTTTTTAGAAGAGTTAGCTTTTTGGAATAAATTTTTGATTAAGGAATCTTTTTATTTAATAGAAAAAAGAAAAAAATATTGCGATTTTTTAAATAAACATTCTTTATTTGAAGAAAAAAGATTTTTTATTAAATACCAGCCAAATATTATTGACGATAAGCATTTAAAATCTGTTTTTGAGGAAGAAGTTCGACAAAAAAAAACATTAGTTGGTCCGCAACGAGATAATTTTTTAATTTTTATAAGAAACGAAAAAGAAAAAAATATTCATCTTTTTGGTTCAAGAAGTGAACAGAGATTGGCTTTATTTTGGCTTAAGATAAATGAGATTAATTATTTTGAGAAAAATTTTAAAATTCGACCAATTTTACTTTTGGATGATTTGTTTTCTGAGTTGGATTTAAAAAATAGACAATTAATTTTACGGTTAATCAAAAATTATCAAACAATATTAACAACGACAGAAAAAGAAACATTTTATTTAGTTGAAGGAATAAAAAGCGTAGTGGTAATATAAATTATTTTTTTTTAAAAATCAGTGGATGATGGTATATTTTAATTCTTCCCAAAAAATAGATAATCGACCAATAAACACAACCGAATCCATATTTCAAACTCCGGATAAAATTAATAGAAGAAGCTTCTTTAAAATATTTTGTTGGACAACTTATTTCACCAATTCGATAATTTTGCGCAATGATTTGAAGAAGAATTTGATTATCGAAGATAAAGTCATTGGAGTTTTTTTGAAAATTAACATTTTTTAAAACTTCAGCTTTATATGCTCTAAGACCCGTATGATACTCAGAAAGTTTTGTTCCCGTACATAAGTTTTCAAA